>Ga0180009_10002628_pt1 | contig 21011 bp, 26 predicted proteins | sample OS_PC_MetaG_FD_123537 | JGI IMG/M metagenome (GOLD analysis project Ga0180009, IMG submission 123537) | Groundwater microbial communities from the Aspo Hard Rock Laboratory (HRL) deep subsurface site, Sweden - OS_PC_MetaG | ecosystem: Environmental > Aquatic > Deep subsurface > Groundwater...
AAGAGGAGTCTTGCGCTTGTGCCTTCAATAATCTCTATAGGATAAGTAGCGGCTTGTTTAATGAATTCGCTAACCTTTAGCTCATCGGTGGCATTTATCACAATCCTAGGATTCTGACTGAGGAGATCCTTCACATCATCAGCAATAAAAATACCCCATTCTTTTGCAAGTTTAAGTCCCGGGGCTTTGTTATCTTTATCAGTTATGCCGACTACCTTTACCTCTCCGTTCATATGAAATACTTCAAGGAGATAGCTTCCGCCTTTTCCTGCTCCTACTATGGCTACTTTAATCATCCCTTGCCTTCTTTCCCTCTCATCATCTCTATAAATTTTTCAAGGAGCGCTGGATCCCACTGGCCGTAGTTTTTTTCTTCCTCCATATTCTTAGTTGCCTTTTCTATAGAAACAGGCACTCTGTATGGCCTTTCTGATACCATTGCGTCAAAAGTATCCACGATTGAAATAATCCTTGCCATAATAGGTATCTGCTCGCCTTTAAGTCTATCAGGGAATCCCTCGCCATCCCATCTTTCATGGTGATGTCTTATGGTCGGCAGTATTATGCTTAGAGAATTAAGCGGCCTGCATATCTTTTCTCCTATAATTGTATGCTGATCTATCAACCTTATTTCTTCTTTTGTCAGAATGCCGTTTTTATGAAGGATATGGTCTCCTATCCCTATCTTGCCGATATCATGAATGATCCCTGCTTTCTTGATAATGACCTGTTCTTTTTCTGAAAGGCCTATGAGGGATGCAAATTCTGCTGAAAGATTTCCTACTCTTTCTGAATGACCTTTTGTATAAGGGTCTTTAGACTCTAATGCAACTGCCAGAGTAAGGATTACACTCTCTGAATGGTCAAGCTCTTCCTGAAGCTTTTTAAATTTTAGAAGTGAACGGACTTTCGTAGTAAGTTCAATAGATTTAAAAGGTTTAGTTATAAAGTCATCAGCGCCGGCTTCAATGCCTGCTATCTTGTCTTCTAATTCTGACAGTGAGGTTACAAGGATTACAGGAAAGAATCTTGCCCCGCTCTTCTCTTTCAGCCTTTTGCAAAGTTCATAACCATTCATGCCTGGCATCATTACATCAAGGATAGCCATGTCAGATGAGGACTTTTCAAGAAGCTGGAGCGCTTCATCGGCATTATGAGCGGTCACAACATTGCAGCCTTCTTTCTCAAAGATAGCCTCCATCAGTTCTAAGTGAGTTTCAAGGTCATCCACAATAAGGATAGAAGCCTTTTCCTCTGCTATCAAACATTCAGGATAAGTTGACACAATTAATTAAACCACCTGACAGAATCATTTGTCAACCACGTTAGAAAGTCTTCTTTCTAACGTGGTCAAGAATCTAGATTGATCAACTACAGATACCTTCTGGGCACTCCTTTAGTTTCCACAAGCTCGTATCCAAATTTCTGGGGCTTTCTTCCAAAACAGGTGCCGAGGCTTTCAAACAGCGCTACCTCGCTGATATCCACTTCCCTTCTCTTTATAGCCTCTGATGTAGGGATATAACATATCTTATTGCCTTCCACATCAACCACTGTATTGCCTGTCTTGCCTTCAAGCAAAAGGAGGACTGACGCTGCCCCTGCCCTCTGTCCGAAATTAACGTCATAGGCAGACGACGGGCCTGAACGCACAAGGTGTCCCGGTGTCACCTCTCTGACTTCAGGTATCTCATAAACACCCGGCGCATACATCCCGACTCTCTTCATGAATTCTTTGACAGCAGGGTCTGCCTTAAGCCTTTTTTCAAGCTGCTGTTTTACGTATTCCCCTGCGCCTGCAAGTTTCTTATGGCCAAAGGCATCAACTCCGGCGGATTCGTCATAGAGAAGGTCGCCGCTTGCAGTCTTGATACCCTCTGCCGCAACAATAATATATGTGCCTGCCTTAACATCGCTCCTTTCTATGCGCGCAAAGTATGTGGTCTTCATATGCTCATACACAACATCAAAATCAACAGGTATCTCAGGAAGAAGGATGCAGTCAGCCTCTGCGCCCACGCCGCCGCGCAGGGCGGTGTGTCCCACATATCTGCCAAAAACTTCCATCACAATAATCCTGTTGTGGCTCATCCCTGTTGTCTTTATGTCCCTCGTGAAAAGGGCAATCCTGTTTACCGCAGAATCTCCTCCGACACTATAGGGCTGAAGGTCAAGGTCCATGGTCTTAGGCACATGAATGCACTGGATGCCGTGAGAGGTAAGGTCAATAATAACGCTTCCGGTATCATCGCCGCCGCTTATAATCAAGGCGTCTATCTTAAATTTTTTAAGCCCTGCCTTAATCCTCTCATACGTGTCCGGGTCTTTTATCTTGCTTATCTTTACCCTTGAATGCCCTGCCTCTGAACCTGCAAGGAATGCATCAATGCGGCTTACCCTCTCTGCATTTAAAACTACAACATTTTCAAGGTCAACAAGGTTGTAAAGACCCGCATAACCGTTCGGGATTACTACTGTCTCAATTCCATGCGCGTATGCCTCCCGCGCAGCGCTCTTGATAACTGCATTTAAGCCTCCGCAGTCCCCGCCGCTTGTGATAATTCCGATTCTCTTTATTCCAGCCATAAAACCCTCCCTTTATTTCGAAGAAGTTTTTTTGAAAAGTAGTGTTTATTTTAGCACAATTTATTTATTTTCCATCAACACCTGAACAGGTTTTAACCCGTAAGGGCTGCCCTGCTCAATTGCTGTAAGGACGGTGCCGCCGCCTGTGAAGAAATAATACTGGGTGTTGTCAAGAACTGAGAGATAGAGTCCCGGGCAGAGGTTTTTGAATTCCTGTAAAGTATCCCCTCCTCCGTACATCTTAATAGCAGTCCTGTTGTGGTCAATTGTGCTGTCCAGCGCTGCAGAGCCGGCAGTGAAATGTGGCGTAAATCCCATAACAGCATTAACAAATATTGTCTTTGCATTCGAGATGCTCTCATACACATCTTTATCCTCAAATGACCTTGGGTCAATGTCAAGCACATAGTTATATTTATTGCCCTCCCTGAAGTCTTTTATTGATATTGTCCTGTATTTCCCTTCAACCCTTCCTTCAAGCGTATCTGACTCGACAATGTATGGAAGCTCCACAATCTTCTGGTTCTTCTTGTCTTTTTCGACAAGGTCTTTTGCTGCCTCGATATCGCTCTCTGAAACACCTGCTATCTTCACTGCATATTTTGCGCAGAGGAATGTGTTATAGATCACACCTCCCAATATGAGCTTATCCACCTTGTCATATATGGCATATAGAGGCTTTATCTTCGTGTCGTATTTTGCGCCTGCAATAACAGCTACAAACAACCTTTCAGGGTTTATGACCGAATGGAGGTTTATTATCTCCTGCTGCATCAGAAAACCTGCATAAGAAGGCAGCATCTTTGCAATGTCATAGGTTGATGCATGGGGCTGCCATGAGCCGAACGCATCATTTATGAATATGTCTGCAAGACCTGCAAGCTGGATGGCAAAGCCCTCCCTTGCCTTGCCGTCAGACTCCTCCCCTGAAAACCATCTGGTATTTGGAAGGTAAATGCCTCCTATCTTCCTTTCCCTGAGGCTGCGGATAGCAAGATTAATTGACGTGTCAATACCTGTAATTCCAAGCCTGGGGTCAATGTCGAATTTTGGGATATGGAACTTTGTATGCAGTTTCATGGCAAGGTATTCAACAATCGGTTCTACAGATTCACCCTGCCTGCATTTGATATCGCCTGTTTTTTTGTCCTTTGGCCGTCCAACATGTGTCATGAGTATCGGCCTTCCGCCCCTCTCAACAATGTTATACAGCGTGCCGAATGTCCTGTCTATCCTGTAGGGGTCTTTTATCTCGCCGTCTTTTACAACATTATGGTCAAACCTGACAAGAACAACCTTACCGTTAAGGTCTGCGTCCTGAATCAACCGAAGCCCCGGGTCCAATCCCTTTTTCTCCATATTACACCTCCAGAAGGCAAAAAGCCTTTTTCTTACGGCAAAACAAGGTAATAATATGATACAATGTTTTATGCCTTGTGTGAAGATAGGATGCAGCGGGTTCATGTACGATGAATGGCAGGGGACATTTTATCCTAATGAACTCTCCAGAAGACAGTGGCTTGAATACTATTGCAAAAAATTCGCAACTGTTGAGCTTGACATCACTTTTCACAGTGTCCCCGAGAAAGAGACATTTTCAAAATGGCACAGCGAAACACCCAAAGACTTTATAATCTCACTTAAGGGAAGCAGGTTTATAACCCATGTCAAGAAATTAAAATCCCCTGCCGAGCCTCTGGATGTATTCTTTTCAAGAATAACCGCCCTTAGAGAGAAATTAGGCGTTGTCCTATGGCAGTTTCCGCCTGAATTTAAGGCGGATATCGGTAAACTGAAAGATTTTCTTGAGGCGCTAAGTCAATACCATGCAAGAAATACCTTTGAATTCAGGGATAAAAGCTGGATAAATAGACAGGTTATATCGCTTCTCGGGAAAAACAATACAGCGCTGTGCATCGCTGACTGGCCTGATTTTTTATGCAGCGCGCCGGCTACTGCTGATTTCGTATATATCAGGAGGCATGGCGCTGACGGAGAATACGCCTCTGGCTATACGACTGAACAGCTTAGGGCAGATGCAAAGGCAATAAATAAATTCCTGAAAGACGGCAAAGACGTTTTCCTGTATTTTAATAATGAAGCCTGTGGTTATGCTCCGAAGAATGCAAGGGAGCTAAGAAATATCCTTAAAAAGTGAAACACGGCATATACAGTGAACTGTGTTAGTGTGGTGTCTCATAAATAAGTTTACACAATTCTGTCATTCCCGCTTGTCGGGAATCCTTCTTTTAAAAAGGGGAACGATTCTGGACAAGCCAGAATGACACCACATAAAGTGTAAAGAAGTGTTACAGACAGGACATTAGTGAGTAGTGTCAGCAGCTAACACTGAAAACTGACACTGACACTTTTTTGGAATAATGCTTAAAGAACTCAGGATAAAAAACCTCGCTATAATTGATGACCTTAAAATAAGATTCGAAACCGGCCTGAATGTCTTAACAGGAGAGACAGGCGCGGGAAAGTCAATCATTGTTGACGCCCTCGGCCTTGCGCTTGGAGAAAGGGCTCAGACCGGGATGATTAAAAGCGGGAAGGATGAAGCGTCTGTTGAGGCGTTCTTTGAGGTGTCAGGCCATCCGATGCTTAGGGAAATGGGCATTATCTCCGAAGACGGGATTGTAATAAGGCGAAATATCTCATCTTCAGGGAAGAGCAGGGCATATATAAACGATTCGCTTGTTAACATCCAGAGTCTATCCGCTATAGGCAAAACCCTCGTTGACATGCACGGGCAGCATGAACACCAAAGCCTCCTTTCAACGGATAACCAGAGAACCCTTCTGGATTTTTACGGCAAACTCCATGACAAAAGGGCAGAGGTTGAGGCAGTGTTTCATGAAGTTCAGTCGCTCAAAAAAGAACTCGGCAAACTTAAGGAAAATGTGAAGGAAAGAATGCAGAGGATTGACCTTCTGAGCTTCCAGATAAATGAAATAGACTCTGCTTCGCTTAAAAAAGGAGAAAAGGAAGCGCTGGAAGAAGAGAGGGTTATCCTTTCAAATCTGAATAAACTGAATGAACTTGTAGAGACAGCGTATACAATGCTCTACGCATCAGAAGGCGCATGCACAGAGAAGCTCTCATCCGTCATCTCAAAACTCAGGGAGATGGCTGCGATAGACCCGAGCATTAATGAGACTCTTGGCCTCCTTGAGTCGGCAAAGCCTCTGCTTGAAGACAGCGCTGTCTCATTGAGAGGGTTCAAGGAAAAATACGACCTTGACCCAAAGCGGCTTGAAAGCATAGAGGAAAGGCTTGAAACCATAAAAAAACTTGAGAAAAAATATGGAGACGGCGCTGACTCAATAATTAGATACAGGGATGAGGCTGAAAAAGAACTCTCAACCCTAAAACATTCTGATGAGAAAATTGATATGCTTGAATGCCGGCTCAGAGAAAAAGAAGAAGAACTCATGAATGCAGCAGCACATCTGTCAGAAAAAAGAAAACAGACAGCAAAAGACATAAGCAAGGCAGTAGAAAAGATATTGAAAGAGCTTGCATTTGAAAAGGCCGGATTCAGGGTTGACGTCAGGCCGTCTCCGCTTTCTTCCACAGGCATTGATGTAATTGAATTCCTTTTTTCAGCAAACCCGGGAGAGCCTCTTAAACCTCTGGCAAAGGTTGCCTCAGGCGGAGAACTCTCAAGGATAATGCTTGCGCTAAAGAATATACTGGCTGATGTTGACAGCATCCCTGTGCTTATATTTGACGAGGTTGACGCCGGCATAGGAGGGAAAACAGCTGAAAGTGTCAGCATAAAATTAAAAAGGCTTTCAAAGGCTCATCAGGTTATATGCACAACTCACCTCCCTCAGATAGCATCAGCAGCGGATTTTCATATAATGACAGAAAAATCTCAGACAAAAGACAGCACTTCCGTGAAAATAAAGGAGCTTACTCCTGATGAACGCATAGCTGAGATAGCGCGCATGTTAAGCGGGAAGATAACTGATGTATCTTTAAAACACGCCGACGAACTGCTTGAAAGGTCCACCTTAGGCGGAAGGAGCGCATGAAAGGGAAAATCGTAATAGACAAACAATTGTGCAAAGGCTGTAAATACTGCGTGATGTCCTGTCCTAAAGGAGTTATAGTAATCGAAAAACAATTCAATAAAATGGGATATTTCACTGCTCATCCTGAACACATGGGAAAATGCACCGGATGTGCGTTATGCGCCCAGATGTGTCCTGAACTCGCAATAGAGGTATGGGCAGAAAACAACAGGAAGAAAAAGGCTTGATTTTATAATATCCTGCAATCTATTATATGCCAGTTAGCGGCTGTTATTTAAGTCTTCTACACATGCAATGGAGGTTTTATGACAAGATCAGTTCTTGTAGACAAAGTAGCTGAAAAACTTAAAGTATCTGAAAAAGTTGAAGGACTTACAAGGAAACAGACAGAGATAGTAATGGAAACGGTTTTTGACAGTATAAAAAAAGCGCTTCAGAAGGGAGAAAAGATAGAGATAAGGGGCTTCGGAAATTTCAGGCTAAAGACAAGGAACCCGAGAAAGGCGAGAAACCCCAAGACAGGCGAAAGTGTTAATGTCCCTGCAAAAAAAGTTCTTCATTTCAAGGTGGGAAAAGAACTCAGGGAACTCTTGAATTCAAATTAGAGAATCGCACTCCAGTTACATTTCGCGGTTTTCTGCGGCAGGCATATGTGTCTCAAAATCCTTACAACGCAGCAAGATTTTATTAGTTGTGATATCTAAAACGCTTAGGATTCAAACATGAGCCCTTCATCATTATCACAAATGTTCTTACTAAGGTGCTGCCGTAAGGTTTTTTCAACACCCATGCCTGCCAAAAGAGTATTGGTGGATAAAAGGTAGTTTAATATTGCCGAAAGACAGACACAGCCTCCTTAAAGAACAGAACTGGTTGATTTTATTTTATCTTCTGTGGTATAAATAACACCGATATTATCGGTGCTCTTCCTTAGAGGACAGGGCTATAAATCCATAAGGGGGTGTTCTTATGAACATCTATGAAAACATCGTAATCCTAAATGCGTCTCTCGGCGACGAAGAGATTGAGACAGCATCAGGCAAGATAAAAGACCTCATAACAAATTCCGGCGGAGAGATCTTAAAGACTGACGTGTGGGGCAGAAGGAAACTCGCCTATGAAATTAAGAAGCAGAAAAAAGGCTTTTATCTTCTCCTTGTCTTTAAGTCGCCCTCAGCAGCAATAAAAAAGCTTGAAGACTATTATAAAGTCTTTGACCCTGTAGTGAAATACATGGTCATTAAACTGGAAAAGAAACAGGCAGAGACAGCATTGAAGTCATCTTCTGTGGAAGTAACTGCGTCCCGAGATGCTCGGGATGAAAAAACAGAGCAAAAAAGCGAGGCATAGCCCGTGTTCAATAAAATAATATTAATAGGAAATCTGACAAAAGACCCTGAACTCAGATATACGCCGCAGGGCACAGCAGTCGCATCATTCAGAATCGCTGTCAACTCAAAAATAAAACAGCAAGGCGAACTCAAAGATGAGACTCTCTTCATTGGTGTAGTTGTATTCGGCAAGCAGGCTGAAAGCGCGGGTCAGTACCTTAGCAAAGGCAGATCTGTGCTTGTTGAAGGAAGGCTCCAGGAAAGAAGCTGGGAGAAGGATGGGCAGAGGCATAGCAGGATGGAGGTCGTTGCAAGTTCAGTCAGATTTCTGTCAAAGAAACCCGGCGCCGGAGAGACAGGAGAGTCCGCTCCACGAGCCGCAGACAGCGCCGAGGATATTGCTCCGCCTGAAGAAACAACAGACTTAGAACCGTTTTAACATAGTATATAGAAAGGAGAAAATTTTGCAGCAGAGAAGAATGCAAAAGAAAAAATTCTGCAGATTCTGCTCGGAAAAAGCAGAGTTCATAGACTACAAAGATACCAGGATTCTGAGGTATTACCTCACAGACAAGGGCAAAATTCTTCCACGGCGGATGACAGGGGCATGCGCAAAACATCAGAGAAGCCTGACCGAGTCCATAAAAAGAGCCCGGAATATAGCGCTTCTTTCGTTCGTGGAAAAATAGGGCATGAGAATCCCCAAAACATGGGTGTCTCTAATAACTAAAAAGGTCGTAGACAGCATTATTTCAAAACAGCTTATCACTCCGCGCATCCCGATAGAGCAGTTAATAGCCAACACAGAGGAACTCATTATGAATGAGCTTCTGGCAGAAGACAGGATTAACGAAGAGGTAAGAGAAATGCTCAGGAAGCATAACTCGGAGATAGAGCGCGGCAAGGTTGACTACAGGAAACTCTTTGAGCTGACCAAACAAAAGATCGTGAAAGAGAGAAATCTCATTCTATGATGCTTTCTGAGGAAAAGATAACACACCTTACACATGTGCTTCTCAAGGGACTTATAGACAGAAATTTAATTGATCTTAACGATGAAGAAGGAAAAATAAGGCGCGAGATTAAACGCATCGTCGTTAATGAATTAAAGATAGGCGAAGATATAGATTCAGTCGTGAGAAAAAAGCTCCAATCCTTTTCAAGAAAATTATCCGAGGGGAGTCCTGAGTGGGAAGTGCTATACAAAAAATTCTTCAGAGAAGAGGAGATAAAGAGGGGCAGGGCTTCTGGATAAAAAAGACTATCCCCTTGCTTTGTCTTGTCTTAACATGGGTTGGCCTCCTAAAAGATTTCCCTGCAACAATGCCTGTCTTGTGGTTCTCGTACTGAAATGGAATTTTTTATTTCTTGCGTGACAGAGGAGGAGATTAAGAGGGAACGGGCAAAAGCCCGTGAACTCAGAAAATCCCAGTGGTGGAAAAGAAAATGTTCGGAAGGCAGATGTTATTACTGCAACAAAAAATTCAGCCCTAAAGAACTTACAATGGACCACATCTTCCCCATTGTCCGCGGAGGAAAATCAACAAAGGGGAATATGGTCCCTTCCTGCAAGGAGTGTAACAGCAAAAAAAAGCACATGCTGCCTTCTGAACTCTTAACTCTCACTTCGTGAGAATTCAATATTCATCCCGATTTATTCGGGACAAAATTCTTAAATCTTGAATCTTGAATTTTATTTTAGAACTCTTAACTCTTTCAAGATATGCCGCTAAAAACATTGCGCCGGGAAGCACTGCCAAGCCATAAACAATATCGCCGGCGCCAGCACTGTCCCGACAGCTTCTGTCACAGGGATTGTTTTAACGCCTAATCTATTCCAAATCTTTGATTAACTCTTGGGTAATAAGTTTTGTTGCATATTATTTTTATATTCTGCTATATTTACAAGTACATATAAAGGCTTTATAATATTTTAAATATGACTGTTTACATATTTTGTAATTCATGTTCACTTATAATTTGCCGGTATCCCAAGTTGATGAGAGATAATATAAAATCCGTTTAGCTCTACGAGCCATCGGCCTAAATCTTAAGAAGGGGGCTATTTAAAATGAAAATTACAATGCAGTCTTTAACGCAAAAATTGGGGTGGAAGATATCATTCATCGTTTTCCTCACGCTTATTATCGTGGCCGGTCCTTTTCTGGTCATTGAATCTTACAACGCAAGAAAAGACGTTTATGCCCTCAATGAAAAACGCTGGGATCTTTTTACAGAGGCGGTTTTCAAATCCATAGAGACTGTAATGCTTGAAGGAAAGACTGATATTGCCAACACCCTACTTAATGACTTCAGGCAGATTGCTGAGGTGAAAACCCTTGAGGTTGTAAACATGGACGGCACAAGAGCGTATGATAAAACGCGCGCCAAGGTGCTTGAGCCTGACATGATAAACCGCCTTATAAAAGGACAGCGGCTTAACCTTTACGAGGAGGCAGGAGGCAAAAAGGCGCTTACACACCTCGGGCTTTTGCACAACACCGAAAGGTGCCAGACATGCCACGGGAAAGACTCCCTTTATCTCGGGGCCGTGATGATTAAGACATCGCTTGCAACAACAGAGGCAAAGATATCTTCGATGTTAGCAAGGACCGCAACCATGGGAGCGCTTGTTATAGCAGGACTCCTCATCGTAATTCCTTTCAGCATGAGGAGAAAGGTTGTAAAACCTATTGAGGCCATCCTTTCAGTTACGACAGAGATTTCCAAGGGAGACCTAACCCGGACAGTGACAACACCGTCAAAGGATGAGATGGGCAAACTTGTAAGCGCCATAGAGGCCATGCGGAAAGGGCTTGTAGGATTAATACATCAGGTCAGAGATTCTCTAAAAAAAGTGAAGCTTTCTGTAAGCGGCTTTGTTACAGGCATGAACAAATTAACAGAGGGGTCGGAAAAGCAGGTTGTTGACTCAGCCGAGATAACCACCTCTGTCCTTGAGATAAACACTACCACCGGAGAGATTACCGAGACTGTTAAACATCTGCATGAATCAGCAGAAGGGACATTAACAACCCTCCTTGAGATGAAGGCGTCCGTAAAAGAAGTAGCTGAAAACACTGCATCATTTGCCTCATTCATAGATGAGACTTCATCTTCCATGGAGGAGAGTTTCGCCGCAATCAAGGCAATAAATGAAAACATAGAGCATTCAAGAAAATCCGTCAGCTCCACGCTGGCATCTGCCACCCGGATTACCGCAAGCGTTAATGAAGTCATGGACTCTGCAAAACAGTCATCACACCTTGCAGAAGAAGTTACTTCAGTCATACGCGAGAAAGGCATAACATCCATTCACGAGTCAGTAAAAAGTATAAGCGAGATAAAGGATTCCGCTGATGACACAGGTAAAATTGTTAGCGGCATGAGAAAATCATCTGAGAAGATAGACGAAATTGCTAAGGTTATAGCTGAGGTCGCTGATGAGACAAAACTGCTTGCGCTTAATGCCGCAATCCTGTCAGCGCAGGCAGGAGAGCACGGCAAGGGGTTTAGCGTTGTCGCTGATGAAATAGGAAGGCTTGCAGAGCGCACAGCACAGAACACAAAGGAAATCACAACCATAATAGAAGAGGTTAAAGGGTCTATAAATAACGTCGCAACTGCTCAGGAAAAGACTGTGAGCCTGATAGGAAAGGGGTTAGAACTGATAACAGATGCAGGCGTTGTATTTAACGGCATACTTGAAACTTCCACAGCATCAGCCTCTCAGACCGCCTTCATAGAAAAAGCGACTGCTGAGCAGGCAAAGGCAATAAAGGAAATAAACTCATCAATTGAAGGTATATCCTCAAGAATGGAAGAGATACTAAATGCATCAGAACAGCAGCGCTCCGGCAGCGAAATGATACTCTCAGGCATAGAAAAAGCAAAGGAGATTGCGCAAGGGCTTAAGAATTCCACCTCAGAGCAGTCTAAGGGCGCAGACCTTATTACAATGGCAGGAGAGGACATACTTTCACAGGTAAGCCGGATAAAAAAGGCAATGGAGGACATGAAGGCAGGAAGCGTTGCCATAACCAAACGCATAGAGGCTATAACAGATATTGCAAAAGATAACCTCGGGCTTGCAAAAGAAATGACAAAGGAATCTTCTTTGCTCGGTGATGCGGTAGGAACTTTAGACGGCGAGATTAACAGATTCAGGAGCTAATACAAAAGCAATAAATGATTATACTTAACCCTATAACAAACCTGAATCTCATTGTTTCCGCAAGCTGTCCTTCCCTAAACCAAGACTTAAATAACTCCGGGGCAAATAGACTAAAATGGCCGCATTATAATTTTCTCTTGACAAAGATTGCAATTACTGGCATATTTAGTTTAGCCATATTCTGTTATTATATGATATTGAGTCAGGTAATATACAAGCATCACCCAGTGCATCAGCTCTGGGATTTTATTTTTGGGAGGAAGCATGGGTAATAGACTTTATGTAGGGAATATCTCGTTTCAGGCATCGGAAGATGACCTGAAAGAACTGTTTTCAAAGGCAGGAACAGTAGCATCCACAAAGCTGATAACGGATGCCGCTACAGGCAGGCCAAGAGGTTTTGGTTTCGTTGAGATGAGCTCAGACGAAGAGGCACAGAAGGCAATAGAGCTGCTGAACAACAGCAGTTTCCTTGATAGGAACATTGTGGTCAACGAAGCAAAGCCGCAGGGCGAAAGGGATCGCAGCAGCCGCAGTGGTCCATCAAGAGAAAGAGGTGGATTCAACAGGGAAAGAAGGCCCGGCGGAAGAAGATAGACCTATCTAACTTTTCCAGTCCCGATAATATCGGGAGCAGGTCAGGATTTTTTTAAAAGCATAGACCCCTTAGAAAGTCCCAGTTCTTTTGAAACTGCATCGCATTTGGACTGAAAGAGGAAGAATATTCTTTTTTGAGACCCCATTAACGTCTCAAAATTCCCCTGTCCTTTGCTGATGATAAGGGAGGCGTTTGCGAAATCGCTCTGGAATTTTTCTGACGTCCATTCCAGTATTGTTCCTACGGCGTCAGAACCATTGTCTATGACACGGCAGGTTTCTGTCAGATGCGTTTCATGTGCATCCTGCATGGTTGAATCGTTTATAACATCCGAACCTTTTACAACTGCGGTTACTTTTTTGCCGTGAGAAACAAGGGCCTCTATAAGAATCCTGTCAAAGACTATCTCGCCTGCATTGTCAAGCAGATAAAGGATTTTATCATGCCTTTTGATTTCATCCTTAAATGCCGGATAATCATCAATTGTTATAGGGCCTCTTAATGCCCTTTCTACTGTTCCTTCAATGTCCACGGAAGTGAATATGCCAAAGTCCATAACATTGCCGGCAATTGCGAGGCGCGATGCAGTCCACAGGGGATCAGGGCTCTCCTCAACACGCCTTTTTAAAAAAGGGTAGAGGGTTAAAGCAATCTGGTTGTATTCTGCTTTTATGTCTTTAAACGGATCTCTTCCCAGAAGATTCCGTATCTCTCTGTGGAGAAAGGTGGTTGTATGGGCAGGGGTCTTTGAAGTATCAACCTCTCCAATAGCAGCCGCTATTTTTTTGAGAACATATTCTCTTTTCTCATTGTCTTTTGTCCCGAGCCTTGCCGCAATAATCGCCTGCCTGAGGAAACAGGGATAACAGTCCAGATGAACCCGCATTATGACCTTTGAACCCTGGTCAGCGCTTTTGCCTTCCTCTCAACTTCCTCTTCAAGCTTTTTTTTATACTCTTTCAATTGCCTTACAATCTTTGCATCCTTTCTTCCGATAATCTCTGCGGCAAAGATTGCCGCATTCTTTGCGCCTGCCTTCCCAACCGCCATCGTTGCAACAGGAATCCCGGAAGGCATCTGCACTGTGGAAAAGAGGGAATCAAAGCCCTGAAGAGGAGACGAATTAATGGGGACCCCTATCACAGGAAGTATTGTGTGCGCTGCAATAACTCCGGCAAGGTGAGCTGCCGCGCCCGCGCCCGCAATGATTACTTCAAACCCCTTTTTCTCTGCTCCTTTTGCAAGTTTTGCTGCCCTCTCAGGTGAACGATGCGCTGACGCTATTGTTGTTTCAAAGGAAATCCCGAATGCTTTCAATATCTTTTCTGTTTCCTCCATAACCGGCAAATCAGAATCGCTTCCCATTATTATCAGAACCTTTGGTTTCATCTGAAAATCCCCCTATTTGTCATGCTGGCTTGTCCAGCATCTTTCTTACGATTCCGAACAGATCGGAAAGATTCCCGACAAGCGGGAATGACATTTTTATTCCCCTTTGTGCCGACGCGTCGGCATGTGTGTATCATATATAACCTCCATTGAGAAAATTCAAAAATTAAAACTCAAAAATCAAAATTAAGGAATTCCACAATTTTGAACTTTGCATTTTGAATTTTGCATTATTTAAAACTTATAGCCCTGTCAGCAATATCCCTTCTGTAATGCATCCCCTTGAAATGAATCTTTTCTATGGCATTATACGCTTTATTTTTTGCATCCCTTATGTCCCTGCCTAGCGCTGTTACTCCGAGCACCCTTCCGCCTGATGTTACAACTTTATTGCCATTAAATGATGTGCCTGAATGAAAAACAAAGACATCATCCATTTTTTTGACATCATCGAGCCCTTCTATTGCCCTGCCTTTTTCGTATGCGCCCGGATAGCCCTTTGACGCTATTACAACACAGACTGAATGCTCCGGTCTCCATCCAAGGCTAATATTTGATAACTTTTCATCGGCTATAGCAAGGCTGATATCCACCAAGTCTGTTTTAAGCCTTGTGAGAACAGGCTGGGTCTCAGGGTCTCCAAGCCTGCAGTTAAACTCCAGTGCGTATGGTTTATTTTCTTTTATCATAAGGCCTGCGTAGAGTATCCCCTTGTATTTTATCCCCTCCGACTGCAATCCCTTTATTATTGGGCGCATTACCTTTTCCATCACAATTGATTCAAGCTCAGGTGTAATCACAGGGGCAGGGCTGTATGCTCCCATGCCGCCGGTATTGGGCCCCTTATCCCCGTCAAAAATCCGCTTGTGGTCCTGAGCGCTTACCATCGGAAGTATTGTCTTCCCATCAGTGAATGCCATAAAAGATGCTTCTTCGCCCCGGATACATTCTTCAACCAATACTTTATTGCCAGCATCCCCGAATGCCCGGTCTTTCATTATAAGTTTAAGCCCTGCTATTGCCTCATCAACGGTTTCCGCTACTATCACGCCTTTCCCTGCTGCAAGTCCGTCTGCCTTGATGACAATGGGAGCGCCTTTCATACGCACATAATCTTCCGCATGAAGATAGGAAGTAAATGCCTTATACTCTGCGGTTGGTATCCCGTACCGCTTCATAAGGTCTTTTGCAAATACCTTGCTTCCCTCAAGCTGCGCTGCCTTTATGTTGGGCCCGACTATCTTCCTGCCGTTTTTCTCAAATACATCAACTACGCCTCTTGACAAGGGCGCCTCAGGCCCTACAATCGTCAGGTCAATTCCCTCGTATCTGGCAAAATCAACAAGCGAATCAAAGTTGTTGTCATCACCGCTTATGCATTCCGCCAGCTCCGAAATGCCCGCATTCCCCGGACAGCAGAATATTTTATCTATATGCCTGCTCTGAGAAAGTTTCCAGACAATGGCGTGCTCTCTCCCGCCGCCGCCGATGACAAGAACCTTCATTCCGAATCCTCCCTAAAAATTACTGGTGATAATGTCCCGATACACATCGGGATTGCGAGAAAATTTATTTTTCGATACATTTGTTCCCTTCCACTGATGGTTTTCAAGCTATTTTTATCCATGCAACAAATCAAGATAATCTAAAAATCCATCGAGTTAAAGTCCCGATACACATCGGGATTGAGTAATATCTGCATTAATTATTCCCTGCCTTTGTTAAATAATCAGCGATTGCATTGTCATACCTTGACGTAAGCCTGAAGACCTTTTTCGCAAGTTCAAGCCGCGTCCTGTAACTGAGGTCTCCCTTAAGCTCTTTCATCTCCTTAATAATGCTGCCATAGTCATTATAGTCAGTCACTACCGCAACATCCTTAAAGTTTTTTGAGGCGGAGCGAAGCATTGTGGGCCCGCCTATATCTATATTTTCTATTGCCTCTGCAAATGTAACATCAGGTTTTGCCACAGTCTCTTCAAAGGGATAAAGATTTACAACAACCATGTCTATCAGCTCTATGCCGTATTCTTTTATATCCACCATATCTTTCAGGTTATCCCTCCTTGAAAGAAGGCCGCCGTGAATTTTTGGATGCAGCGTTTTCAGCCTGCCGTCAAGCATCTCAGGGAACCCCGTGTAATCAGATACGTCTTTCACAGGAACGTCTGCATCACGCAACGCCTTTGCAGTGCCTCCTGTTGACAGTATCTCAACACCCAATGAATGAAGCGACTTTGCAAATTCAGCCAACCCCTTTTTGTTTGACACACTTACAACTGCCCTCTTTATCTTCGGCATTTAACCCCTCCCCTTGGTATTTTTCATATATCCATCATCCATAAGACTTGTGTGCCTGCTGTCCCCTATTATCACATGGTCAAGAACCTTTATGCCTACAATTTCACCTGTCTGCACAAGCCTCTCGGTTATGGCTATATCCTCACGGCTTGGCGCAGGGTCTCCGCTTGGATGGTTATGTATAAAGATAACAGATGCTGCCGATTCCTTTATTGCGTTCTTAAACGCCTCCCTTGGATGAATGAGAGAATTTGTGAGCGTCCCCTCGGAAACCCTGCAGTCCCTGAATCTCCTGTTTTTTGCATCAAGCATAGCGCAAAAAAGAATTTCTTTTTTGAAGTCTCTGACAAGGGGGTAATAATAAGAATACACATCCTGACTTGAAGAGAACACAGGGCCTTTAACATCACGTTCCATAAAAAGTCTCCTTCCTAATTCAAATGCAGCCTTAATCTGTGCTGCTTTTGCATTGCCGATTCCTTTAAAGGAAGCGAGTTCTTTTATTGACGCGCTTTCAATATTTTTCAGATTCTTTAAAGAGTCCAGCATCTCCATTGCAAGATCTATTGCGCTCTTTCTGCCGCTGCCTGCCCTGAGTATAATAGCTAAAAGCTGGGCGCTGGACAGGTTAGCTGCTCCAAGACTGAGAAGCCTTTCTCTTGGTCTTTCTTCTTCGGGCCAGTCCTTTATGCTCTTGTATGACATAAGATTAAGGATTCTAACATCTTCGCATCTATTTTTCCAAAGTCATAAACCTGTGCGATATTTTTATGCGTGAGGCGCGGCAAGTTTTGCCTCGGCTATGAACATATTTACAAATTCCCCGTCAGATGAAAGGTGCGGCAGAATCCTCTTTACAGCCAATACCTGTTCAATGCCTTCTATGCTTATTTCTTCGCTTTGAAAAGCTCCGCCATGCCTCCGTAAGCAATTTTTTCAAGCAATATGTATTGACCGAATCTTTTCATATCAGTTTGCATTTTATCAGATTTTAGGTTCTTAAAACCAGAATAGAAAGACATTTTTCCTTGACACTTTCTCATATAATCCCTAAAATCATATAAAAAGACGCATGCGACATAAAATATAATGTTGGGGGAAAAATAAAAGATTGAAATCGCAACCATTAATCATTAAAATACCATTAAGTTATGCGTCCATTAGATGACTATATAAAAAACCAGCTCAATGAACATTTAAAAGAGATAGAAAAAGCTCTTGGTGCTGACGGGCTTACTATTCTCAGCCCAATCTTGCCGGGCTTGGATAGAACAGTGCGCGATGTTGTAGAAGATATTCCAACTAAGAAGAATGCTCTGGTCATAATGCTTGATACCCCGGCGGCGTGGTAGAAGTTGTTGAGCGAATGGTTGAAACAATACGACATTTTTATCCCGAAGTGTTTTTTATTATTCCTGATAGGGCAATGTCCGCCGGAACAATTTTTGCTTTATCTGGCGATAGAATTTTGATGGATTATTTCTCTTGTCTTGGTCCAATTGATCCTCAAATCGAAAAAGATGGTGTGCTTGTTCCAGCTTTATCTTATCTAAATCAATTTGAACGTCTCAATAAAAAAGCTGAAAATGGGGTATTAACATCTGCGGAGTATGCTTTACTGAGCAAACTTGATTTGGGCGAACTATACCAATTTGAACAAGCAAGAGAGCTTTCAGTCGAGCTTCTTATTAAATGGCTTTCAAACTACAAATTTAAGAATTGGGAGCAAACAGAGACAAGAAAACTGCCTGTTACTCAAGAAATAAAGGAAGCACGAGCAGGAGAAATTGCCACAGCATTGAATAAAAATGATAGATGGCATTCTCACGGAAGAGGTATAGACATGAAAACTCTTACGGGAGAGTTAAATATTAGAATTGAAGATTACAATACAATTCCAAAGCTAGGAAAAACCGTTCGAGAATATTTCGAATTGTTGCGAGATTATATGATTAGAGCAAATATGACTTCATTTACGCATACAACGAGGTTCTTTTAAATATGAAATCGAAATTTAACAGGGAAAATGTTCTGGAGAAAAATAAAGGTATCGATCGAAAGCTTGTGAATAAGCATGAGGCACTGGAAAAAGAACTCAAGAAATTAGGCGTTGATACCACCCCTAAATTCCGCCTCAGTCCACCATTAAGCTCCAAACATATGCTGCTTTGCAATAAATAGTACCCCCAACAGGCGCATCAACCAGATGGGGAATAACGCTGGTGCGTTTTTCATTCCGGCGTGATTGCCCCCACTGGTTATGCATGGCATAGGCAATTAAAATGATTGAATAAATTGAAGCAATAAGAGATACTATTCTTATGATTGATTTAGCAAAACTCAAACCAAAGATTGAAAATATTTGCCGAAAACTCCCTGTAAAAAGACTTGGCCTTTTTGGTTCTGCTCTAACTCACAATTTTTCGCCAAATAGTGATATTGATGTCTTGGTAGTTTTTGATTCAGATGAGAATATAGATTTTTTTAGCAAGTATTTTGAGCTGAAGGAGCAATTGGAAGGAATATTCAATAGAGAAATAGATCTTGTTGTGGATAAACCATTCAGAAACCCTATTTTTAGGAAATCTGTTGAAAAAACAAGGACTGTAATTTATGAAAGATGAGACAAGAAAAAGCCTTGTGGATATTCTCCAAGCAACCGAAGAAATACAAGATTTTGTTCATGGAATGGATTTCAGCGCATATAGAGAAAGCCCTGTAACACAAAGAGCAGTTGAAAGGGATTTTGAGATCATCGGGGAAGCGCTTAACAGGATTAAGAAATTTGATGAGGAATTAATAGAAAAGATTTCGGAGCATCATCGTATCATCGGGTTCAGAAGCATACTAATTCATGGTTACGACATTATTGACGAGATGATTGTTTGGAAGGCTGTTGTGAATCACTTGCCGATTTTAGTTAAAGAAATAAATGAAATATTAGGCGCCTAACAACCCACTCCGGCGGCTGCGGTGTGCCGCTTAAGATGTCCGGCAGGGTAAAAAGCCTGATTATATTCTCTTACACGCTGTTCAGTATATGCCCTAATTTCTTCTTCTTTGTCTTGAGATAAATTATATTTTTATCATGCGGCTTTGTCTCTATAGGAACCCTCTCCACTACCTTTAGCCCGTATCCCTCAAGCCCTATAATCTTCTTCGGGTTGTTTGTCATCAGACGCATCTTTCTTACTCCAAGGTCAACAAGTATCTGTGCGCCTATGCCGTAATCCCTGAGGTCAGATTTAAATCCGAGTTTTATATTCGCCTCAACCGTATCCAGTCCTTTATCCTGAAGTTCGTATGATTTTAATTTATTAACGAGCCCGATACCCCTTCCCTCCTGCCTCATATATAAGACAACACCCTTACCTTCTTTTCTTATGAGTTCCATTGCCTTTTTGAGCTGCTCTCCGCAGTCGCATCTCTTTGAACCAAACACATCACCTGTAAGACATTCTGAATGTACCCTCACAAGCACCTCGTCTTCGTGCTTTATCTCACCTTTGACAAGGGCGATATGAACATTGCTGTCCACATCATTGGCATACGCAACAGCCGTAAAATCTCCGCCGAAATCAGTCGGCAGCTTTGTCACTGCTATACGCCTTACGAAAAGCTCGGCCCTCATCCTGTATTTAATAAGGTCTTTTACTGTCACTATCTTCATGCTGTGCTTTTTTGCGAATTCCGTAAGCTGGGGCACCCTTGCCATTGTGCCGTCATCATTCATAATCTCGCAGATAACGCCTGCAGGGTAAAGCCCTGCAAGCCTTACAAGGTCAACAGATCCCTCTGTCTGTCCGGCTCTCTTGAGCACTCCGCCTCGTTTTGCCCGCAAAGGGAATACATGCCCCGGCTTTGAAATATCTTCCGGCTTTGTATTTGGATTTATTGCTGTGAGTATTGTAGTTGCCCTGTCAGAGGCAGAAATGCCTGTTGTAACCCCTCTTTTCGCCTCTATTGAAACTGTGAATGCGGTGCCGAAAGGCGAGGTGTTGTCATCTGTCATCATCTGAAGTTTCAGTTCTTCTACGCGCTCAGGCGTAAGTGAAAGACATATAAGCCCCCTGCCGTATTTAGCCATGAAATTAATTGCCTCCGGCGTTATTTTTTCCGCTGCCATACAGAGGTCTCCTTCATTTTCACGGTCTTCATCGTCAACAAGGATGACCATCCTGCCTTTTGTTATGTCTTCAATTGCCTCGTCTATTGTGTTGAATTTAGATTTTTCCATTATTCCCCTTCAGGTTTTAGGTTCTAGGTTCTAGGTTTTAGTCTAACACCTGATACCTGACACCTGATATCTCTTATTCCCTGACGTATCCCCCTTCTGTCAGCGCCTTCATAAGCCCTGAATCCTTTCCCTCATCTTTATTCAAAAACTTTGCAACATATTTACCTAAAATATCAGTCTCAATGTTTACGGTATCTCCTGTACTCTTGGATCCGATTGTAGTGAGCCTTGCCGTATGCGGGATGATAACAACTGTAAAACCGTCATTTAAGACATCAACAACTGTAAGGCTTATCCCGTCAACAGCAACCGAGCCTTTCTCTACAATAAAATTCATTACCTTTGCCGGAGC
>Ga0180009_10002629_pt1 | contig 21007 bp, 25 predicted proteins | sample OS_PC_MetaG_FD_123537 | JGI IMG/M metagenome (GOLD analysis project Ga0180009, IMG submission 123537) | Groundwater microbial communities from the Aspo Hard Rock Laboratory (HRL) deep subsurface site, Sweden - OS_PC_MetaG | ecosystem: Environmental > Aquatic > Deep subsurface > Groundwater...
ATCATCACCCACTACTGGAAGCTCAAGGGGACGAACATCGGCACCGGAAAGGCGATCGGGCGGGTCGACGGCTCGCCGGAGCAGGTGTTCGCGATCATAGCCGACGTCAATCGCTACAAGGAGTACATGAACCGGGTCGTGCAGAGCCGGATCACGCACCGGGCCGGGAATCATTACTACTTCTACTACAAGATCAACATGCCCTGGCCGCTGTCGGACCACTGGTTCGTGACCAGGAACATCCACCGTCTGGACAGAAAGCGTCGTGAATACAGGCGCAGCTGGACGCTGGACAGGGGCAGCTTCGCCAAGAACGACGGCTACTGGCAGGTCCGACCCTGGCGCGGTCGGACCCTTGCGACCTACTCGGTGGTGCTGCAGCCGAGATCGGCCGTCCCCCAGTTCGTGATCAACCACGTAACGAAGCGCTCGCTGCCCGGGGCGATCACCAACCTCCGCAGCCGCATCGCCCAGCTCGGGCGGCGCACCACCCGGTGACAGGCACCGATCACCTGCGATCACCTGCCCCTGGACTATTAACGCCATGGTGGTATAGAGAGGCAACCAATTGGATTCGGCACTCGAGTCACCCTGACCTTTCGATTCCGGCGAGCCGGAAGACCTTGCCTGGTGAAGGGAAACAGCGGCTTCGCTCCGCCTCTTCTCTATCGAGACCGAAGTGACATTCACACGTGTGCCGGGTGCATGCGTTCCGTGAGCCTTCGGGACACGGAGACGGAGTGGGACATGAGCAAGAAACTGTTTGTAGGCGGGCTGAGCTGGGGAACCACGGATGATGGCTTGCGGGAGGCTTTCGCGCAGTTTGGCGACATCGAAGAAGCCCGTGTAGTGATGGACCGCGACACTGGACGCAGCCGGGGGTTCGGGTTCGTCAGCTTCGCCCAGGCGGAGCAGGCAGACAAGGCCATGAGCAGCATGAACGGTGCGGATCTCGACGGCCGCACGATACGCGTCGATCTCGCCTCGGAGCGGAGCGGCGGCGGCGGCGGCGGCGGCGGCGGCGGCGGCCGGAAGCGCTGGTAGCGTCTGAAGCTCCCTCCTGTGTGGCTGTCCACGCGGGCGGTTGGCCCTCGTCGCGGACCGCCCGGTCTCCTTGCGCCGGCGGGCCGCGACTGTCGAGCGCCGTGTTGACTGCCATGTGGACCAGCCGGCACGAGCTGTAGGCCCGCGCTCTGCCTGGCGTATCCGGTCGATCCCGGTCGATCCCCGGCCACTCGAAAGTCCACCGCCGACGTGCTACTCTATCGACAACTCATCATCCGGCCCCTCTGGACTGCGACATTCGGCGGGAAGAGCACGCCGAAGGATGCCTGCCACTGTCTGTGGGTCGGATCTCTCGTCGCCGAGCGACCCGCGTCGATGAGAGGCCGCACATGGTTTCGAGCCGCGGTCTGATTGATACGAAGCGTCCGGATGGGCCGGCGCGCTGCCCGGGGGTCCATCCCGGGGGGCTGGAGGAGTGATGCCTGGCAAGAAACTGCTGTTCGAGCTCGAGCCGTTCGCGGACGAGCGCGGCGAGCGCGAGAGACGGGCGCGGGTGCGCCGGGAGTCGGGACACTGATGCCCCCAACGGAACAGACGCAGTGCGACACCGCCTTCACGCCCGAGATCGACCGGCGCATCCTCGAAGGGTATCTCGGGGACCGAAGAACGATGATCGAGGAGCTGGGCCGGGCCGGGATCACCGAGGAGGCGATCGTCAAGCGCGGAGAAGCGCTGGGGCTGTCGACGAGCTTTCTCTCGATGAGCCAGACTGGCCGGGTGAACCTGGCAATACGCCAGTGCCTGACTTGCGAGCAGGCGTTCGCCTCGTTCGGCCCACAGAATCGGCTGTGCAAACGGTGTCGGCAGAGAGGATAGGAAGAGCTGTGCTGTCGCCTGCTTGACCCTGGTGCTCGTTGGAGAACTCTGAGGAGGCAAGATGCCAAGAAAGCCCAACTACAACTTCGAGAAGCGACAGAAGGAAGCCGCGAAGCAGCAGCGGAAGGCAGAGAAGCGAGAGCGCAAGCGCGGCAAGAAGGAGGGAGAGCCGGAGGATGGCGTGAACACCGACTCTGCCTCGACCCCACCGGAGAATCCGCCCGAGTAGCCTGTGCCGCCGAGTGTGCTCGACGGCCTTCCGCACCTGGTATGCTCCTGAGACCGTGAGCGAGATGGGAGACATTCTTCGCCGAGGGTCGCGACACCTGGCCTGGCTCCAGCAGCATGGAGCAGAGGCATCCAAGATCTGGCTGCTGTTCTACAAGCGGCACACCGGCAGGGCCTGCATCTCCTACGACGCCGCGGTGGAGGAGGCGCTGTGCCTGGGCTGGATCGACGGCAAGCTTCGGCGCGTCGACGACGAGAAACACGTGGTCCGCTTCACCCCGCGCAGGCCGGCGAGCGCCTGGTCCGAGTCCAACAAGACGCGGGTGCGCAAGATGATCCGGCAGAAACGGATGACGGAGGTGGGCATGGCCCTGGTGCGCGCGGCGAAGGAGAGCGGCGAGTGGGACCGCAGGCCGGAGCCCGTGCCAGAGCAGGCGCCCGAGGATCTGGCCGAGGCCCTGGCACGCAACAAGAAAGCGCGGCAGCGCTTCGAGGCCATGGCGCCCTCGCACCGTCGCAATTACATCCACTGGGTGCTGGACGCGAAGCGCGCCGAGACGCGGGCGCGCCGCATCCGCGAGGTGGTGCGCCGCGCGGCCCTCAACGAAGAACCCGGCATGATCTGATGGCCTGGAGAGTTCGAAACGAGCGTCCGCCCCGACCAAGGCGACCAGGGCGGGCCGCCAGGCGCGGTGTGCGACGGTCGCGGATCCGATAGGATGGCAGGATGCTGCGTCCAGTATTCCTCGGTCTGGTACTGATCGCCGCTCTACCCGGCCGGGCCGAGGCCTGGCGCGGCGAGCTGGCGCGGGTCATCGGCGCCGACCTGGTGGTGGTGCACTACGCCCGCTCTCCGGCCCAGATTCGCCTGGTAGGGCTGGACATCCCCCCCGAGATGGGCCGTCAGGCGCGACGTCTCATGGCTCGCCTGACGGCGGGCAAGAAGAGCGCCCGGGTGCTCCCCGTGGGGTCGGACCGCGGGCTGATCACAGCCCGGGTCTTCGTCGGGCGCACCTGCCTGAACGACGAGCTGGTCCGCGCCGGCCTGGCGCGCTGGGACTGGAAGGCGGCTCCACGGGACCAGCGCCTGGCGGCGGCGCAGGCCGAGGCGCGTCGGGCGAGTCGTGGCCTGTGGGCGCGGGAGCCGCGGCGACCGGCGCCGGGGGAGCCGTGTACCAGCCCCCCCGACCCCCCCTGTCCCGCGGACCGGACGTGCAAGGTCGACGCGGACTGCAAAATCCTGCCCCGCTCTCGCTGCGGCTGCCCGGTGTGCCGGCCGCAGGAGGCCTGGACCGTGAACCGCGCGACCCTCGAGCGCTGGCGGCGTCACCGGTCGGCAAAGCGCCCCTGTCCGCCGCCGACATGTCTGGCGATCAAGTGCGCTCCGCGCGCCGTGTGCCAGCAGGGGCAGTGCCGGTACAGTCGCTGAGCAGGAGGGCGAGCACGCCGGGCTTCACCGACAGCACAGCGCGCGGCTCTTCGCGCTGTCAACCGGGCTCGGGAACCAGTAGCCGTCGTTGCTCGCCGCGTAGACGCCCAGGGTGTAGCACAGGACCGCAGAGCTGACGCCGAGGTACGCGTAGACGGTGCTGGAGTAGGGCGTGGGCTTCCCACAGAGCCAGGTGACATCGGCGGCGGCGATCATCTGCTGCTGGCACGTGCTGCACAGCGCGTCCATGGGCGAGGACGGCGCCGCGCCATCCCGGACGCAGCCCTTGACCCATGCGAAGGTCATGCCGCCGTCGAGCGGCGGGCCAGTGGGCGGATAGCGCATCCTGAACTTGGAGGCCGTGCACAGGCTCCAGCCGTCCTTCAGGTTGCAGAGGCTTCCCGCGTTGCACTGCGAGATGGGGTTGACCACCTCGCACGCCGCGACTTGCTTCGCGTTGTCGAGGAAGCTCACAGTGCCCTGCGCGCAGGGGACTGGAGGCAGACCGAAATCCACCGGCATGAGATCGGGCACCATGAGATCGGGCACCCCGGGCAGGTCGGGCACCTTGAACAGGTCGGGCACCTTGGGCAGATCGGGCACCTTGGGCAGGTCGAGCGACTGAGGCAGATCGCACACTGGCGGCGCATCCGGTTTCGGCGGTTGCTCTGTCCGTGGCCCGTCTCGCCCCGGCTCCAGCTCGACGCCGGGCGCGTCCGGCTGCGTGTCGACCGCCGCGTCATCAGCCCAGCCGAAACGCATGCACCCGCTCGCTGCCGGCCAGCAGAACACGAGCAATGCGCCGAACAACATACGAGCCGTTGACTGAGAAAGCTGCAGCCGCATGGATCCCGCGTCGAAGCATACCATGGCTTCTGGGGTTGCACCTGGGGCACATGAACTCGATACAGCCAGAGTGGTCGTTCTCGCCGACGTCAACCACGGACTGCGCGGTGTGGCGGTCGTTCTTGATAGGCCGCGTCACTCCCGGGCCGCTGGGCTGTTCATCCTGGGAGCAATCCTGCTGCTGCTCGTCGGGCTCAGCATAGCGGCCCACTGATCACGGACTGCCAGTCCTCGCACGCTATCTCCCCGATGCGGCAGCCCCGGTTTCCATGTTGGTATGACTGACGCGGCACAAGCGGCGATCGAGCGGTCCTCCGCGCTACCGGGACAGGACCAACTCGAGGTAGAGCACATCCTCGTTGGGGTTGTCGCAATAGGCAGGGATCTTGAAGAAACCCATCGACTCGTAAAGCGCGAGCGCTTGACTCAGGCGCCGGAGGGTGTCCAGGCGCATCTTCGCGTGGCCGACAGCCCGGGCCTCGTCGACGACCGCCTCCGCCAATCGACGGCCAAGACCGAGCCCGCGCCAGGCTGGTCGAACGTACAGTCGTTTCATCTCGCAGACGTCGCTGCCGAGCGGTCGCATGCCCACCCCACCAACGACGGCGCCCTGCACCCTCGCGAGCAGCAGCGCTCCACGGGGCGGCGAGTAGTCGCCGGGCAGGGACCGGAGCTCGTCCTCGAAGCGCTGGAAGCACAGATCGATGCCCAGCCATCGTTGATACTCAAGGAACAGGTTGCGCACGTGCTGAAGATCTTCGGCGGTGGCTGCGCGCCCCATGGACACTGATTCTGTCAATCTGGCAGGCATCGATGCAACCAGAATGACACCATGAGAGCACACCTGACCAGCGCCAACAGGTGCTGCGCCCAGGTGCCGCCAACAGGTGCTGCGCCCAGGTGCCAGCCGATTGTGAAGTTGGGTTTGCAGTTCAAACTGGTCTTTTCGGAGCCAGGCGCAAGGCCGGCCTGTCGCCGGATGCGGCCTGTCTCCGATTGACCGCCGGCGAGTGTTGGCTCACGAGGGTAACTGGATGCAACCCGGTGGTGGGAAGCAGTGCAGTGGAAACTGGACAGTGGTGTCGCCCTGGCGGAAACGATGCGAGGCTCGGCGGTAGTTGACCACCAGCTCGCGATACGTGTGACGGTATTTGAGGCGCGCCTCGCGAGTGCTCGCGTGGCACAGAGGGGCGGGGCTGCGCTTGGTAGTCAATGGTCTTGAGTGCGGGTGTTGTTGCAGGACCTTCTGTACGCCGAGGGGCGCGCGGCCACTCTGCTGGCGATTGGCTCGGGCTTCTGCCCGAACGGCCGCCAGCAGGTCTTTGTAGCGCCGCCGTTGTTGCTGTGCGCTGAGGTGGGCCCAGCACGGAAGTGGAGCGAGAGGGACATCATAGACCGTGGCGAAAGCACGTGGTTCTGGGTTCTTGCCGCGTCGACGGGCTCGGCCCTCCGCGGTTCGGTCGAACCATGTTCCCTGTAAGGCGCGTCCGTGGATCTGGGCGGGCAGGCTGCTGACACCGGGCCACTGCTCAGGGTCCGCGACGAGGTTCTCCTTGCAGCCGTGGGCGAAAAAGTAGCGCTGACGGTCGACCATGGCGGCCTCGTCGACCACTTCGATGGCGGAGAAACGGCTGGCCCAGATGTGGTGTTGCCAATCATGGAAGCGTCCGACCTCCCGGGCGAGGTTCGAGTTCACGTAGTTCATGAACCTGGACAGCTCGCCCGATGCGAGCATGGTGAGCAGCATGTGGTAGTGATTCGACAGGAACACGAAGGCGTGCAGGAGCATGTGAGGATGCCGCCAGAGAGCGCGTCCGAGGACGCCGAGTATTATCTCGTTGAGCTCCTTGGAAGGCTTGAGCAGAAGAGCTGAGTTGATGGTGCGGGTCATGACTTCGTAGGTTGCGCCTGGCGCGGCGTAGCGTAGCGGAGTCGTCTGGCCATGCCTTCAGTGAAAAGCAAGCAGCGTGCCCACTTCTCGACGCGTGATTACGCGCGATTGCCAACCACACTCGTGCCCCGATGCCGGTATCCGGTCCGGGCCCGTACGGCATCCGGATCTTTCAATCGATCTTTCAATCGGCTGGCACCTGGTCTGCCCAATCGGCTGGCACCTGGTCTGCAATCGGCTGGCACCTGGTCTGCCGCCCAATCGGCTGGCACCTGGTCTGCCCAATCGGCTGGCACCTGGTCTGCCCACACCTGGTCTGCCCAGGTCAATCGGCTGGCACCTGGTCTGCCGCCCAATCGGCTGGCACCTGGTCTGCCCAATCGGCTGGCACCTGGTCTGCGGGCACCTGGTCTGCCCAATCGGCTGGCACCTGGTCTGCGGCTGGCACCTGGTCACCTGGTCTGCGGCTGGCACCTGGTCTGCACCTGGTCTGCGGGCACCTGGTCTGCCTGGTCTGCAGGCCAATTGGCTGGCACCTGGTCTGGGCACCTGGTCTGGCGGGTCTGCAAACCTGGTCTGCGCCTGCGGCGTCAGGCGCGGCGCCGGGGGTCAGGACGGCGTCCGCCTCGTCCCCGTCGGCCACCGCGACCTCGGCGATCGCCGCCGGCGCGCGAGGCGGAACGGCTGCCCGCGGCCGGGCGGCTGCTCGAGGGGCCTGGCGGGCCGTCGAGCCGGGTCGGGGCGGGCGGCGGCTGGGAGGGCGGGTAGCCGTGCTCCAGCACCTGCGGGATGTGCTGCTTGATCAGCCGCTCGATGTCGACCAGGAAGGGTCGCTCGTCGGCGTCACAGAAGGAGATCGCGATCCCCGAGGCGCCGGCCCGGGCGGTGCGGCCGATGCGGTGGATGTAGGTCTCGGGCTCATTGGGAAGATCGAAGTTGATCACGTGGGTGATGCCGTCAACGTCGAGGCCACGGGCGGCGAGGTCGGTGGCGACCAGCACCCGCAGGTCGCCCTGGCGGAAACCCTCGAGGGCGCGGGTGCGGGCGGCCTGAGACTTGTTGCCGTGGATCGCCGCCACCACCACGCCGCGCCGGTCGAGGACCTTGGCGATCCGGTTGGCGCCGTGCTTGGTGCGGGAGAAGACCAGCACCCGGGTCCCGCCGGTCTGCTCGAGCACCTCAAGAAGCAGCTCGCGCTTCTGCGCCTTGTCGACGAAGTAGATCTGCTGGGTGACCAGATCCACCGGCTCCGCCAGCCGCGCCTCGGTCACGCTCACGGGGTCGTGCAGCAGCTCGCCCGCCAGGGCGCGGATCTCGGGCGGCATGGTGGCGGAGAAGAACAGTGTCTGGCGCCTGGTCTTGGTCGGCAGCATGGCGGTGACGCGCTTGACGTCGGGCAGAAAGCCCATGTCGAGCATCCGGTCGGCCTCGTCGAGGACGAAGATCTCGACGCCGCCGAGCGAGATCTCGCCCTGGTTGATCAGGTCGAGCAGCCGCCCCGGGGTGGCGATCAGCACGTCGACGCCCCGGCGCAGCTCCTCCTTCTGGGGCCCGTCCTTGACCCCGCCGAAGATCACCATGTGCCACAGCTCGAGGTGTTTGCCGTAGGTGGCGAAGCTGGCGTTGATCTGGGCCCCGAGCTCGCGGGTTGGCGTCAGCACCAGGGCGCGGATCCGCGGCTCGTCGCCGACCCGCGCGTCAAGCAACTGGAGCACGGGCAGGGCGAAGGCCGCCGTCTTGCCGGTACCGGTCTGGGCGCAGCCGATGATGTCCCGGCCCTCGAGGGCCGGCGGGATCGTGTCGCGTTGGATCGGGGTCGGCTGCTCGTAGCCGGCCTCCCGGACGCCACGCAACAGCTCGGGGATCAATTGCAGCTCGTCGAAGGTCACGCGGGTAACTTGCACGTTTGCCACCCTGGTGCAAGGTCGCGATCGAGCAAACAGCCTGCCGTTGCGCTTTTGTCCTTGATCCCCCCCACCTGGCGGTGGAGTGTCGACACTGCGATGATCCCCCACTTCGAGCTGCCGGTGGTCCGCGTGCTCGGCCAGCCGCTCTACCCCTTCACCTGGCTGATGATCCTCGGGATGATCGTGTGCTACTTCCTCGCCCAGCGGCGGGTCAAGGCGATCGGGCTCTACGCGCCGCTGAGCGCGGTGGCGCTGTTCTGGATCGCCGTCGGCGGGTTCATCGGAGCCCACGTGGTCGAGATCGTCGCCTACTACCCCGAACGGCTGCTGGCCGACCCGCTGTCGCTCCTGCGCGTCTGGGAGGGGATCTCGTCGTTCGGCGGCTTCATCGGCGGCACGATCGCCTTTCACATCTACTGCCAGCGCCGCGGGATCTGGATGCTGGCCTACCTCGACGCCCTGTGGTACGGGTTCGCCCCCGGCTGGATCGTCGCCCGCTCGGGCTGCTTCGTCGCCCACGACCACCTCGGCCTGCGGAGCGACTTCGTCCTCGCGGTGGCCTACGCCGACGGCGCGCGCCACAACCTCGGCCTGTACGAGATGCTGTGGGCAGCGGTGATCTCGATCGTGCTCTACGCCATCGCCCGTAGGCCCTCACCCTTCGTCGGCTTCCACACCGCGCTGGTGCTGCTGCTCTACGCCCCGGCGCGCTTCCTGCTCGACTTCCTTCGCACCGGCGATCGGCGCTACCTCGCGCTCACGCCGGCCCAGTGGCTCAGCTTCCTCCTGATCGGCATCGCTCTCTACCTGATCGTGCGGCGCCGGGAGGACGCGGGGCCCGCCGATGAAGGACGCCCCTGAGAGGTACTCCGGCGAACCGGCGAACATCAGCGGATGCCCCGGGCCGCCCTCTTCCTGTACAATGGTGCGCATGCTCGGCTTGTTCTCCTGTGCGGCCGCGGGGCATCGATGACTAGCAAGTGGGTCAGGGGCCTGCTCATCTCGCTCGTCGCCCTCCTGGGGCTGTCCGCCTTCGTCGCGCTGATGCTCACCCGATCGCGCCTCGGGCGTCGGCCGAGGCCGGCCATGGCACCGCTGGTCAAGGTCGTCGAGGCGCAGCCGACCAGCGTCCCGATCGTGGTCGCCTCGATGGGCGGCGTGCGAGCAGCCCGGCAGGTGCGGCTCGTGCCCCAGGTGAGCGGCAAGGTGGTCCATCTGAGCCGGCATCTGATCCCGGGCGGCCGGGTGAAGCGCAACGAGGTGCTGGTCAGGATCGATCGCGCCGACTACGACCTCGCCGTTCGCGTGGCCCGGGCGGCCGTGTCCGAGGCCCAGCTGGCCATGGACGTCCAGCTGGGTCACCGCGCCGTGGCGAAGACCGAGCTGCGGCTGCTCAGAGGCAAGCTGGCGCCCTCCCCGCAGCCCTCCCCGGAGGGGCAGCGCCTGGCCAGCCGCGAGTCCTACGTCGACAACGCGCGCGTGCAGATGGATGCCGCAAAGAGCCGCCTGGAGCAGGCGCTCCTCGCTCGCCAGCGCACCGAGCTGCGCGCGCCGTTCGATGCCCGGGTCAGCGAGAAGAACGTCGACGTCGGGCAGGTCGTCTCGACGCAGTCGGTCCTGGTAACCGTCGTCGCGAGCGACGAGGTCTGGGTCGAGGCGACCCTCCCGGTGGAGCAACTGCGGTGGATCGACATTCCGGGCGCGAGCGGCGCTGCCGGGGCCCCCGTCGTGGTCCGGCAGAAGCTGACCGACTCGGTGGAGACCGTCCGCCGCGGTCAGGTCCTCGGGCTGTTGCCCGGCCTCCTGGAGCAGGGGAAGCTGGCGCGACTGCTGGTGCGGGTCAGCGATCCCTTCGGCCCGGCCAGCGCAAAGACGCCACGTCCCGGGGACGCCGGCGTGGATCTTCCGCTGCTCGTGGGGTCCTTCGTACACCTGGAGATCCAGGGCCACACGCTGAGCGGCCTCTTTCCGCTGCCCCGTGCCGCGCTGCGCGAAAACGGCAGAGTCTGGGTCTGCGACGCGAACGGAACGCTGGAGTTTCGTTCGGTCGAGGTCGTCTGGAGCAGGGGTGAGACCGTCTACCTGCGCGGCAAGCTGAAAGCCGGCGACAAGGTCGTCTCCAGCCGCCTCACCGCGCCGCTCCCGGGCATGAAGGTCTCTGTGGTGGACGAGCAGCGGCCCGCCCCGGGGCCGCAGCGCGCCGGCGGGGCGGTGCAGCCAGGGCTCAAGCGGACCAACGCCCGATGATCAGCCCGCAGCCGCCGACGAGGGGCCCCATCGCCTGGATGGCGCAGAACCCCGTGGCCGCCAACCTGCTGATGGTGGCGCTGCTGGTCAGCGGCCTGCTCGCGATCTTCCAGGTCAAGAAGGAGGTCTTCCCCGACATCGCCGTCGACGCGGTGGCGATCCAGGTGGTCTACCCCGGCGCGAGCCCGGAGGAGGTCGAGCGCGGCATCCTGCTCGCCATCGAGGAGCAGGTGCGCGACATCGAGGGCATCAAGCGCGTCGACTCCGTGGCGTCCGAGGGGACCGGTCAGGTGACGATCGAGCTCCAGACCGGGGTCAACAAGGACAAGGCGCTGATGGACGTCAAGAACGCCGTCGACCGCATCACCTCGTTTCCGCTGGAGGCGGAGAAGCCCATCGTGGCGATGGCGGAGCACAAGCACGGCGTGATGGATCTCGTGCTCTACGGCGACGTGGACGAGCGGACGCTGCGCCTGCTGGCGGAGAGCGTGCGCGATCGGCTGTTGCGCCTGCCCGGCGTGTCGGTGGTGGATCTGGTCGGAGCCAAGCCCTTCGAGATCAGCATCGAGGTGCCGCAGGAGACCCTGCGCCGGCACGGTCTGACGCTCTCGGCCATCGCGGCCCAGGTGCGACGGACGGCGATCGAGAAGCCCGGCGGAGGCGTCAAGGCCAAATCGGGCGAGGTGCTGCTGCGGATGAACGAACGCCGCTACCTCGGGTCGGAGTTCGCGGGGATTTCCATCATCCAGGGCGCCAACGGACGCCCCGTCCCGCTCGGAGAGCTGGCCAGGATCCAGGACGCCTTGTCGCCCGACGACGAGCGCTACGCCCGCTTCGACGGCAAGCCGGCCGTGCTGCTGAGCGTGTTCAGCCCGGGCGCGGAGTCGCCGGCGGACGTGGCGAAGACGGTCGGCGCGTTCGCCGAGCAACTGGACCGCGAGCTGCCGCCGAGCGTGCGTACCGCCTCGTGGAACGACCGGGCGCAGTACTTCGAGGGGCGCCTGAATCTGCTGTTGAAGAACGCCGCCATCGGCCTGACGCTGGTGATCGTCGTCCTCGGCCTGCTCCTCGAGCCGAAGCTCGCCTTCTGGGTCGCGATGGGGATCCCGATCTCGTTTCTGGGGGCGTTCTTCCTGCTACCCGCCTTCGACATCTCGCTGAACATGATGTCGATGTTCGCCTTCATGGTGACGCTGGGCATGGTCGTCGATGACGCCATCGTCGTCGGAGAGAACATCTTCCACCTGCGGAAGCAGGGGATGCCTCCGCTGCAGGCCTCGATCGCCGGCGCGCGACAGATGGCTGTTCCGATCACCTTCTCCATCGCCACGACCATCGCAGCCTTCGCGCCGCTGCTGTTCGTCCCGGGAAGGATCGGCAAGATCCAGTTCGCCATCCCGGTGATCGTGATGCTGGTCCTCGTGATCTCGCTGGTTGAGTCCTTTCTGGTCCTCCCTGCCCACCTGGCGCACACGCGGATGATGCGCAGGCGCGGAATCGGGGGCCGCGCGGCTGCGCTGCAGCAGATCGTCTCCGACGGCCTCGAGCGGCTGATCGAGCGGCGCTACCGTCCGCTCGTGACGCTGTTCATGCGCCGCCGCTGGCTCACGCTGGTGGTGAGCCTGGCGATCCTGCTGGTCTGCGCCGGGCTCGTGACCAGCGGCCGGATCAAGTACATCGACTTCCCCGGCGGCGACCGGGACGAGGTGGAGGCCGAGGTGGTGCTGCCCTACGGGGTGGACGTCTCCGAGACGGAGGCGGTGATGAACCGCCTGATCGCCGCGGCGCGCCGCACCATCGCGAAGACAGGCGGAGAGTCGTGCAGCCTGGGCACCCTCTCGACCATCGGCATCGGGCGGCACAACTCGACCATCGGCAGCAACATCACCTCGGTCACCGTGCTGCTCGTTCCGCTCGACGAGCGCGACTTCAGCTCCAAGGACTTCGCCGTGGCGTGGCGCAACGAGCTCGGGACGCTGGTGGGTGTCGAGTCGGTGGGCTTCAGCTCCACGCGCCACGGGCTGCATCGGCCGATCGACTTCGTCGTGGCCCACGCCGACATCCCCACGCTGGAGGAGATTTCAGGCGTGGTCACGCGCCACCTCTCGACCTTCGCGGGGGTCAAGGACGCGGATGACGGGATCGCGCTGGGCAAGCCGCAGTGGAGCTTCACCCTCACCGAGGAGGGGGCCAACGCCGGGCTGACGGTCTCCGAGATCGGCGACCAGCTCCGGTCGGCGTTCTACGGCGCGGAGGCACTGCGGCAGCAACGGGGACGCAACGAGATCAAGGTCATGGTGCGCCTGCCCAAGCAGGAGCGCGAGACCCTCGACTCGGTCAACACCTTTCTGCTGCGCACGCCCGGCGGCGGCGAGATCCCGCTGCTGCAGGCCGCGAAGGTGTCGCGTGGGCACGCCTACCGATCCATCGCCCGCACCGACGGACGGCGCACGCTGCAGATCCAGGCGGATGTCGACGAGCGCGCGGCCAACGCGAAGGAGATCGAGAAGTCCCTGTTCAGCGACTATCTACCCGGCCTCAAGCAGCGCTACCCCGGGCTGGACTTCGGCCTGCGCGGGCGGGCCGAGGATTTCCAGGCGTTCCGAGATTACCTGGTGCTGGGGGTATTCGTCGCGCTGATCGCGATCTACGCGCTGATCGCGATCCCGCTTCGGAGCTACCTGCAGCCCCTGTTCGTCGTGATGGCCGCGATCCCATTCGGTTTCGTCGGGGCGGTGCTCGCGCACTTCGTCATCGGAATGCCGCTGAGCATGTTCAGCCTGATGGGGATGCTCGCCCTGGGAGGCGTGGTGGTCAACGACTCGATCGTCTATGTCACCGAGGCCAACCGGAACCGGCGTGAAGGACAGACGCCGACAGAGGCGGCGGTGAATGCGGGGTGTCGGCGTTTCCGCCCGATCCTGCTCACGACCGTGACCACGTTCTTCGGACTGTCGCCGATCATACTCGAGACGTCTCCCGAGGCTCAGATGATGATCCCCATGGCCGTGACCCTGGCCTTCGGCATCGTCGTGTCGACGATCTTCGTGCTGTTGCTCGTTCCGTGCCTGTTTGTCCTCGTCGAGCACCTGCGACAGGCCACGGCCAGCGCGGACACGACAGCCGACGACGCGGAGCAAACGACGGAGTAGGTCTCTCTTTGATGACACCGATCAGGAGTGAGGGATGTGGGCGCGGGAAGCAGATCACCCGCGCTGTGCCCGCTTCCTCTCCTCGATCTCGGCGAGCTCGTCGGTGAACATGTTCACATCGAGTGGACACGGCGGCTGGTTCTCGGCCGCGTACTGGCACTCCTGCTGGTCGCACAGGACGAAGTACCCCTCGACATGCTCGAAGCGAGCCGAGCCCCTGCGCCGGAGCTGGATCTTGACCGACTCGTTCACCACGGGGCACTCGAACGTACGATGCCGCTGTCGTCTCATGGCTGGCCTCGAACCTGCCCGCTGTCCGGTGCCTCACAGCGCCCGGCGAGGGCGCCTTGCACCAAAGCTGTTCCCCGCTCGCCGAGATCCCCCACGGCGGCGGCGGCGAGCAGAGCGCGCACCCGCAGCCTGACCCGCTCCCTGTCGAGGTCTGTCAGCACGCAGATACTCGCAAAGGAAGTCAGGTCCCGGTCGCTGCCATCCACCTCCTCGAACAACCACTCCGAGGCTTCCTGGGCCAGCGCCCGCTGCACGCGGTCTTGCGAGCACGAAAATGCGACCACGTCCCGGACCGCCCGGAGCAGAATGGCAGCGAGCAGCAGCCTCTCCCCGCGGGCCTCCTCCATCACGGCATCCGCTCCAGTGGATCGCTGCCGCCGGGCTCGCCGGGAGGAACGCCGGGCTCGCCGGGAGGAACGCCGGGCTCGTCGGGAGAATCGGACGCGGAGGTCTCGGACGCATCGTCGCCATCGGGAGCAGACTTCGCCGCGGCTCGCTGGGCCCGGCGCTCCTCCTTCCGCTGCTTGCGCTCGCGCTTGGCGGCCTCGCGCTGCCGTTTCATCCCTGTCGTGCGGCTCTTTGCTCCCATGGAGACACCTCGCTGTTGTGGGTGCTGCAGGTCCGGGCGAAGAGCGCGCCCCTGGAGCCGTTTCAGATTCTCGGCAGGCGGGACGCCGCTACCTTCTCCGGGGACACCCTTTCGACTGGCAGGCGAAAGACGGGAGATGCCGAAGTCTGAATGTCTGTGCAGCATAGCAGCTTTGCCGCCGCGGTCAAGCTGGGCGGGGAGTCGAGGAGTCGAGGAAGCGCTGTGACCCACGACAATGACTCCGACGAACGTTCACGGCAGTCGGCGGAGCAGGTACTCGCGGCGGAGCTTCGCGGGCGTGACCTGTCCCGTCCGGAGCGGGTCGGTCACCACCACCCGCCCGGGATGCACCGCCACCTCGCGTCCCGACGCATCGCGCCGATTCGACCGGAGCACCAGGGAACTGCAGGGCGGCCGCCGCCCGAGCAGGCGAGCACCGCGGCCGTCAGGCCGTGGCAGTACCGCGCGAAAGGGGGGGCGCACGGCCCCAGTATCGCAGACCCGGTGTCGTGGCTCCACCGCGTCCATGACCTCGACAGAGGCGTTGGACCTTGAACAGGTGCTCCACGTGATTTCGACATATTGAACCCTGGCACCGATATTGAATCTGTCCCGGGCGTGGCTTCTGTTTCTGATGCGGAGGAGAATGCGACATGGTCCGAATCACTCCCGCGATCGTTCTTCTGACCCTCATGGGTGCCCCGTCCGTGGCGGCGGCCCAGCTTGCCGACGAGCCGATCGACATCACCGCGCCGCCTCCTCCTCTACCCGTGGCTTGGCCCGCGCCGCTCGCCCTCCCCATGTCGATCGAGGAGGCCCTGCGAAGCGACAAGGCCTACCAGGTCGCGCGCACGCGCCGGCGCAACGGAATCCTGCTGGCCGCAATCGGTGGGCCACTTGGCCTGGCGATGGGGGGCTTCGGCGCCTACTTCTGGGACGAATGCAGCAGCGAGCACGCTCCTGCCAACTGCAGCGACACCAAGTACAAGGTCGTCGCGGTGGTGGGCTACTCCGTCGCCGGGCTGTCGCTGCTGATCGGCGTGCCCCTCGCCATATCGGGGCAGGTACGAATGAGCCGCGTCCGCAAGCAGAAGGAGAGCCTGCTGGTCCCTGCCGTGAGCCTGTCCCCGCGGCCAGGCGGGGCCGAGCTCGGGGTAACCTGGCGCTTCTAGACTCGAACAGCCTCGCCGTTGAGACCGAATGGCGGACGAAACGTAGCGGCTATTCGAACAGCCTCGCCGTTGTGACCGACCCCCACAAGCCCTGGCGCTTGACAGTACCCGTTCATCCGGGTATAGGATTCCCGTCGGGAGGTCGTCCGATGCGAGACACGGCTGCGCTGTACAAGGCCCTCGGTGACGAGACGCGACTGCAGATGCTGTGGCTGTTGATGAACCACCGCGAGCTGTGCGTCTGTGACTTCATGGAGGTGCTCGGGGTCACCCAGTCCAAGGCCTCACGCCACCTGCGCACCCTGTTCCACGCGCACCTGGTGGACGACCGGCGTGAGGGCCTCTGGGTCTACTACTCCCTGCGCCAGGCAGTCGATCCGCTGGCCAGATCGACGCTGCGGGCGATGAAGTCCAACCTGGCTGGCCGGGACGGGGCCCAAAGCCTGCTGGACACCCTCGCGTCGTGGCTGCAGCGCAAGCAGCGGGGCGAGCGATGCGCGATCTGAGCACCGGCCGCTCTCTTTTTTTGGCCGCTGTACCCGTGTATGCGGTTCTTGGGGAGTCGATTCCGGTCGACTCCGGAGCGAAGCGATGACGGACGAACGACACACGGCGGGCGGCGTGGCCCGCCGGCTCTCCTTCCTCGACCGCTACCTCACCCTCTGGATCTTCGCCGCGATGGCCGCCGGCGTGGGCGGCGGCTACCTGTTCCCTGGCATCGAGCCCTTCCTCAACAGGTTCAGCGTGGGCACCACCTCCATCCCGATCGCCATCGGCCTGATCCTGATGATGTACCCGCCCCTGGCCAAGGTGCGCTACGAGGAGATGGGGCCGGTGTTCAAGAACTTCAAGGTGCTGGGGCTGTCGCTGGTCCAGAACTGGATCGTCGGGCCGGTCCTGATGTTCGCCCTCGCCGTGCTGCTGCTGCCGGACAAGCCGGACTACATGGTGGGCCTGATCATGATCGGGCTCGCCCGCTGCATCGCCATGGTCATCGTGTGGAACGAGCTGGCCGACGGCGACAGCGAGTACTGCGCCGGGCTGGTGGCCTTCAACTCCATCTTCCAGGTGCTGCTCTACTCGGTCTACGCCTACGTCTTCATCACCGTGCTGCCCACCTGGTTCGGGCTCGAGGGCGTGGCGGTCAACATCACCATCGGCGAGATCGCCAAGAGCGTCTTCATCTACCTCGGCATCCCCTTCCTCGCCGGCGTGATCACGCGCTTCGCGCTGATCAAGCTCAAGAACAAGCAGTGGTACCACTCGCGCTTCATCCCCCGGATCAGCCCGATCACCCTGGTCGCGCTGCTCTTCACCATCGTGGTGATGTTCTCGCTCAAGGGCGAAAAGATCGTCCAGTTCCCCCTCGACGTGGTCCGCATCGCCATCCCCCTGCTGATCTACTTCGTGCTGATGTTCTTCGTCTCGTTCTTCATGAGCAGGAAGGTGGGCGCGACCTACGGCCAGTCGGCGACGCTGTCGTTCACGGCGGCGTCCAACAACTTCGAGCTGGCCATCGCCGTGGCCATCGCCACCTTCACCATCCACCACGGCGCCGCATTTGCCGCGGTCATCGGGCCGCTGGTGGAGGTGCCGGCGCTCATCGGGCTGGTCAACGTGGCGCTCTGGCTCCGGCGCAGGTACTTCCCCGAAACCAGCGGGGCCACGGGAGAATGACGGCGATGAGACCTCCGCGCATCGAGCTGCTCTACTTCGAGGGCTGTCCCCACGCCGAACCGGCCCGCGTGCTGCTGCGCGAGGTGGTCCAGCGCCTGATCCCCGCCTCGGAGATCGACGAAGTCGACGTCACCACCGCCGAGCAGGCCCGCAGCATCGGGTTCCTCGGCTCACCATCGATCCGTTTGGAGGGCCGGGACCTCGAGGGGCTGCCCGCTCCCGCAGAGGCGAGCCTGAGCTGTCGGGTCTACGGGGCGTCGGGCGTGCCGCCGCGCTGGATGGTGGAGGCCGCGATCCTGCGGGCGCTCGCGCCGCGCAGCTATCTCTTTGTCTGCGTGGCCAACTCGGCCAGAAGCCAGATGGCCGAGGGTATCGCCCGCTCGCTGGCGCCCGCGGGCGTCACGGCGGCCTCGGCTGGATCGGCGCCGTCCAGCGTGCGGCCGGAGGCGATCCAGGTCATGGGCGAGATCGGCATCGACATCTCGGGCCACTGCTCGAGGAGCGTGGACGAGATCGCCCCTGTAAACATCGAGGCCGTGGTCACCCTCTGCGCCGAGGAGGTCTGCCCCGCCTTTTTGGGCCAGGCGCACCGCGTCCACTGGGGGCTGCCCGACCCGGCGGCGGAGAGCGACCAGGCCACCCGGCTCGAGGCGTTCCGACAGGTGCGGGACGAGCTGCGGCGCCGCCTGACGCTGCTCCTGGGCGACGGGGAGACCGTCGCGCGATGAGCGCGCGATGAGCGAGTGGAAGAAGCTCGCCTGGATCGTGGGCGTCTTCGTCGTCGCCTACTCGCTGCCCCTGGGAAACCCCAGGGTCTCGGCGGCGATCCTGGAGGCGTTCCGGCTGCTCCAGTGGTACGCCATCCACCACACCCTGGCCTGCGTCGTGCCGGCGATGTTCATCGCCGGCGCCATCGCCACCTTCCTGTCCCAGGCGTCGGTGATGCGCTACCTGGGTCCCACGGCGAGCAAGCCCATGGCCTACGCCGTCGCCTCGGTCTCCGGCATGGTCCTGGCGGTCTGCTCGTGCAGCGTCCTGCCGATGTTCGCCGGGATCTACGCCATGGGCGCCGGGCTCGGGCCGGCCAGCGCGTTCCTGTACTCCGGCCCCGCCATCAACGTGATGGCCATCTTCCTCTCGGCGCGGGTGCTGGGGCTGGACCTCGGCATCGGGCGCGTGAGCGGCGCCGTGACCTTCGCCGTGATCATCGGCCTGCTGATGGCCCTGTTCTTCCGCTCCAGCGAGCAGAGGCGCATCGCGGCGGCCACGCTCCCCGAGGGGCCCGACAGCCCGCGGGCGCTGTGGCAGACCGCGCTCTACTTCGTCTGCATGATCCTGTTTCTCGTCTTCGCCGACTGGTACAATACGGGCGACGTCACCATCACCCTGAAGGACGGCGCCACCATCAGCGCCAACATCCGCTACGACACCCACAACGCGATCGACATCCAGGCCTACCAGGCCGACGGACGCCTCTCGCCCGAGGTCCGGCGGCTGGACAGGGGCACGATCACCGCCGTCGAGTCGGTGCCCGGCTTGACCCAGACCATACACGGGGTGAAGTGGTATCTCGCCGGGGCCATGGGCCTGATGGTCCTGCTGATGGTCTGGCGCTGGTTCTCGAGGGACGAGGTCGAGCAGTGGTTGAGGGCCACCTGGGACTTCGCCCTGATGATCATACCGCTGCTCTTTGGCGGCGTCTTCGTCACCGGGTTCATCGGCGGGATCATCCCACACAGGACCGTGGCCACGCTGGTGGGTGGCAACAACCTGCTGTCCAACTTCATCGCCTCCTTCGTGGGGATGGTCTGGTACTTCGCCACGCTGACCGAGATCCCCATCATCGAGATGTTGATGCGGCTCGGCATGGGCAAGGGACCGGCCCTTGCGCTGCTGCTCGCCGGCCCCGCGCTGTCGCTGCCGAGCATCCTGGTCATTTACAGGGTCATCGGCGCGAAGAAGACCCTGGTGTTCTGCCTGCTCACCGTGGTGATGTCCACGGCGGTGGGCTTCCTCTTCGGAACGGTCGCATGAGCCGCGACAAGGGAGCATGATCCAATGAAGATACAGGTGCTGGGTACGGGCTGCATGAAGTGCAACAAGCTCTACGCCGAGGTGGAGCAGGCCATCGCCCAGGCCGGCGTGGACGCGGAGCTGTCCAAGGTCGAGAAGCTGGAGGAGATCGTCAAGTTCGGCACCGCCTTCACCCCCGGCCTGGTGATCGACGGCGAGGTCAAGAGCCAGGGCAAGCTGCCCGGCGTGGCGCAGATCGTGTCCTGGATCACCACCGCCGCCGCAAAGTAGTCGGCGCGGATCCGGCACGCGGACGGAGCGTTGATGCTCGAGGAGTTTCTGGGACGCGCGGGGGAGTACATCCAGCACAGCCCCCACCTGGCTGTGCTAGCGGTGTTCGTCGCCGGGGTGCTCACGGCGTCCAACCCCTGCGTGCTGGCCATGATCCCGCTGATGATGAGCTTCGTCGCCGGGCAGCAGGAGCTCCAGGTGGGGCCGCTGCGGGCCTTCGTCTACTCCCTGGTCTTCGTCCTCGGCCTGGCGATCACCTTCACGGTCCTCGGCGTCGCCGCCGCGCTGGCCGGCTCGCTCTACGGCGACATCTCCAGCATCTGGAACTGGGTCGTTGCCGCGGTCTGTCTGGTGATGGGGCTGCACCTGATGGGCGTGCTCAGGTTCACCATCCCCGTGCCGGTCCAGATCCAGCCCAGGACGCGGGGCATCGTCGGGGCGCTGATCATGGGGCTGCTGTTCGGGGTGGTCTCGGCGCCGTGCGCCGCGCCGATCCTGGTGGTCCTGCTGACCTACCTGGCCGGGTCCGGGTCGTCGGTGGCCTACGGCGCCTTCCTGCTGCTGGTCTACGCCCTGGGCCACAGCGTGCTGATCCTGCTCGCGGGGACCTCGATGGGGATCGCCCGCAAGCTCATCGAGTCGAAGAAGGTCACCCGCGCCACCGACATCATGCGGCGTGCGGCTGGTGGCGTGATCATCCTGGTGGGTCTGTTCTTCGTCTACACCGCCCTGAAGTGATACGAGGAAAGAAATGAAACGCTCGGTCTTGTTGCTGTCCACCTTCCTGGCGATCGGCCTGTCCGGATGCAAGCGCGAGGCTCCAGCCGCGAAAGCCCCTTCAACGGCCGAACGGCCCGCCGCAAAGAAGAATCCGTCCACCGCCGGCGCCATCGCGCGCATCGTCTTCGTGGACAAGGAGAAGTGCTGCGCCTGCACCCGCGATCGCACCGACAAGAGCTGGAAGGCGCTGACCGATGTGGTGGGCTACCCGCCGGTTCCGGACGTGGAGCGCATCCACATGGACAGCCAGGCGGACAGGGCCGAGCCCTACAAGAAGCAGCGTCCGATCATGGTGCCGCCGGCGATCTACTTCTTCGACAGGCAGGGCAAGCTGGTCGAGGTGCTGCAGGGAGAGGTAAAGGCCAAGCAGATCAGGAAGGTCCTGGGCGCTGGCTAGTCCCCTGGAACTGAGATGCTCAACGTATGTTGCGCCGGGATGGCGGTGGCGGACGCGCGCTGCGCGAAGCAGCCAAGGCCGCCTTCCCAAGCAACAGACCACCCCGACGCACAGGCGGCGCGGCAGGTCCCCCGGGCGCCAAGTCCTTCGCTGCTTTTTTTCCAGGCTTCGTGCAGCGCGTGTCCGCCCAGGAAATACGATCGAATCCTCTGATCC
>Ga0180009_10002630_pt1 | contig 21000 bp, 15 predicted proteins | sample OS_PC_MetaG_FD_123537 | JGI IMG/M metagenome (GOLD analysis project Ga0180009, IMG submission 123537) | Groundwater microbial communities from the Aspo Hard Rock Laboratory (HRL) deep subsurface site, Sweden - OS_PC_MetaG | ecosystem: Environmental > Aquatic > Deep subsurface > Groundwater...
CTGTCGCATAATTACCATTATGTAAACTTTCTATTTTTGGCCGTCCTTGTAACCCATTCATTTTTAACGACTTACAAAGCCCTACGCAAACCGGCAAAAAACGGGATATTAGTTTGCATTATGGGCGAAATCCGTCCCGTTTTCCCTTAAAAAGAGGGGGGGGTAAATCCCGTTTCGTGCTGTTTTTAGGGACATTTTGCCCATTCGAAAACAGGCTGGCCCCCGCGCCCGCGGTAACAGCTCAACTTGATAACATCGGTATTACCAGGTTGTAAAACTGAGATTGTCTGTACGTACAGACCTTTCAACTTTGCCGACGTCGGCAACTTTCTACGTTTTCACGACGTCGTGAAGTTTTCGTGCCGGCACGAACTTTCAACCTTATTTGAAACATAACTAAAGTTCTTTGCGCGAAGAACTTTTCACCACGTAGTGAACTTGTCATGTGGGAGAAGGGGAGAGTGATTGCTTCGGAATTTAGGGGGGTAGAACCTCTTACTTTTTATCAGCTATCAAAAAAAAGATTTGACAAAAAGTATTTAAACAACTATATTCCCTAGTAGGTATTTTTTGAGGTGAAGAAATGAAAACAGAAACGCTTGAACAGATCCTCCGTAAAGAATTGGCCCAAACGCTTCACGATCACTACGTGGGGCTTATAAAAGATGTCCGGGCGGCCCATGAAAAGCGGGAGAGGGGAGAGATCTCCACGGAGGATTTTGAGAGATACGAAGAAACCTGTAATCACCTGATAGAGGTGTTAGAGGCCGCGGTGTATAGTACATTACACGGACCAAAAAAAGAGTTTTCCAAGTTGATACGGATACGAAAAGAGCGGGGCCTCACACAAGCGGAGGCCGCGAGAAAAGCGGGAATGTCACTTGCCTGGTACGCGCTGCTAGAGCAGGGATTCAAGGAAAAAGTCTCGGCAAAACAAAAAGAAAAAGTTGCCCGGATGCTGGAGGTCCCTTATGTAGATCTTTTTGGTGTTGCCTGGTGGGGGAAAAAAGACATAGACAAAATGCTGAAAGAACACCCGTATAGTTCAAGGCCAGATGAGCAATGAAATGAACGATAAGATTATTTTTATCGATATAGACCCGCCCGGCCGGGTGATAGGACGGGGGAAAAAATGGGGAGTTGGGAATAAAAGGAGGCACACATGGCAAAGATTAAAGTTCTTGCTGGAGACTTTTTGAGCGGCGATAGCTCTTTGAGCTGGGGGAATCTCTTTCTGAAAACGGAGGCGCACTCTGTCGCGGGTGAACTCATTCCGCTTACGCAGCTGGCAAGTGTTGAAGTGGCAAGCGAAGAAAGCGTGAAGAAAATGGGCGGGACTATTGGTTGGGGTGTGGCTGGAACTCTGTTAGCTGGTCCGATTGGTCTCCTGGCCGGTCTTCTGCTGGGCGGGAAGAAAAAAGAAGTGACTTTCATAGCCAAGTTTAAGGATGGTAGAAAGCTAATGGCGACGACTGACAGCGGCACCTATAAAAAACTCCTGGCAGCCGTTTTTTGAGCTTTCCCTTATGCAGAAACAAAAACAGGAGAGAGAGACGCGTCGCGCTTGTAGGATGGGCGGCTCTAGATCCGGCGGAGCGGTCTCTTTACGATATGGTGAGCGCCGGCGACCGGACCGGTGATTTGATTGTAGGGCCGCAGGAAAAGGACGGGCTGCAGTTTTTGCCATCAGACGCGAGGCTAGTCCGGATCGAGGCGGAGGGAGGCCCATGCCCCCAAAGGGCAGCGGCTTTTCTCATTGTCGATAGAACCCGACAAATACAACACCCTACCATAACCATTGGGAAACATCGTTTCCCGTTAAAAGCGCCGCCAGGACGCAGCTGAGAGCGTAGAAAGGCTAATTCTCATTTAGGGCATGGCGCGGAGTGCATGCCTCATTGTATGGACGAGATCCGGCCGTGGTTATAAAAACCGAAAAAAAACCGATAGCCACTGTTACCGCGGGCGCGAGGGCCAGCGGGCCACCTGAAAGATGGACATCCCGATCACTTACTCAATGAGAGATTATCGCTCTACGGGCCTCTCCGTGTGCATGCGGGCGCTCGAAAGGGACCTAATGGGCTGAGGAGTGAATATCTCGGCCAGGATCGACTGATATGGTCGCCCGGCCGGGACCTCCGCCAAAGGGAAATCCCCTAGTCGGCTGAAGATCGACGTTTACAAGCTATTTTGAATGTAACAAAAGATCAAAATGTAATATTTTGCAATATGGATTTTATGGAGGGGGGGGCGGCTTCCCTTCGCCCGGTGGAGATAGTCGCTCTCATCGAGGGCGGGGATTCGAACCCACAGGAAAAGATGAGGCAAGCCGAGGGTCACAGGTTCGAATCCTGTACCGCCCACCAGAGATTTCCAGAGGAAACGGGGGCTTCCCGGATGGTTATCCTTTCAATCCCAAGACCATTTTTTCAGCGTTTTTCAACTGAATCTGTGACATATTTGTGACATGGGGATTTTTTACCATTGGGGAGTCGTATAAAAGCAGGAACGCCGGCCGTTGACATAGGTGTCTAGCCACCAGATGTTGCCGACTTTGATCAGAGGGATAGGACGGCGTTTGGGCATTAATATTTCAATTAGACAAATTTATTGAATTTCAGCGAAAATCCAATTTTCATTTCGAATCATTTCTAACAAAGTCATACATCGAATATTCAATTGACGGCAAACATCTGGGATTTTTGGATGGTTCACACTTCCAGTCAATTTCTCTCCAGTTACAACTATACAATTCTCAATTTGAGCTAATGCAATTACAAAAGGATCAGCTGTCGTTCTGTTACTCTGAGAAGAAACCAATCTTGGAAATTGGGTTAGAATTTCTTTGACTTTAAACTGAATATCTAAATCTATTGCAGAAAATAGTCCATTTTGTGATTTCGTCCATTTATATACACCATCGTCCTTTCGGCGCAATTCTTCACCAACTTCAATTGAAGCTCTCAATTCAGTAGTCGCAATTAATCCCTCGATTTTTCTCCAAAGTGGAGGGAAGACATCAGGAGGATAGTACCTTACCCAGCCATCAAGAAATGCTGAAGTATCAATACTGTATTTCACTTCCTATGTCCGCATTATTTAAAAGAATAATTCTGCTTCAATTTTTGGTAGATGCTTCAATTTCATCCCTAGATAATCTGAAAGCTCGCTTGCAGATATCATATTTTGATAGTAACTAGTAAGAACTTTTTTTGCATAATGATGCCCCGTTTTAGAGAGTTCTACGATATAGTGTTGAGGATGTCCCTCTTTACGAGGTTTCAGATCTTTATATTGATTTAACAATTGTTGCCTTTTCATTTCATAGAAAGTCTGCGAGGTTTTTCCAATAATAAGAAGTCTTCTAAGAATTACCTCCCGACTGACCATGTACCTATTTGCTAAGGATAGAATTACATTATCTTCCCATTCAGCTGTTGGCCCGTGTCGCTCTACTTTTTCTTCCTCTAGCAATGAACTCTCGGGCACGAGAACAGCACCAGCAACAAGATTGCAGAATACTTCAAGAGATTGATTAATTGATGATGCTTTCTTTTGCTCTCTCAGATTACACAAGCCACCTTTTTTTAATAGAATATGAACAAATTCATGAAGCATTGAAAAAAGTCTTCCCCGAAAAGAGTCCTTATTATTCACAACAATAACAGGTATTGTTGAATGAAAGATTGAGAATCCCCTCATTTCCTGAATTGATATTTTTGATGCTTGGAAAACAAGTACTCCTCTGTTTGATATTGCATTTCTCCAAAAATTGAACGCTTGATTTTCATTTTTTAGGTTGAATTGATCTTCTAGTTTGATTTTTAGTAATTCTCGAATTTGCTTAGATAATTCATTTTCATCGGTATTTCTATTTGCTTGCATTTCTAATATCGGGATTTTTTCGTTGCTCAATTCATATAGATTTAAAATATTGTCTCTTCGATAATTTGCAAGGCGGATTTCATACCTTAGTTCAGGAGAGAATGATTCCTCCTCTTCACCCCAGAGTAAGCGGAAATCATGGAGCGCATCAAAATCTTTTGGAGTTTCTGAAAGATAGAAAACGGCCAACGGCCTCTTGTAGAGGATTGCTAATTTTCGAAGTTGGCTGACCGAAGGGCGGGATTCATTAAGCTCCCAAGATTTAATTTTAGGAAATATTTTTTCCACACTTTCAAGGGGAATACCCGCACTTTTTCTTGCCCAAATCAGAAGCTCAGGCTTAACAATTGCCTCAACTCTTTTTCCCATTATTTTGCCTCATGCTCTCTTTTTCGATTATAGATGATATTCCTTTCTAATAAAACTACATCATTGTCTAATAATTTCCTCCTCATCAAACGTCCTATTACAATCAGCACATCGATAGACCTCGATCTCTTTATAGACCGGCTTGCCGTTCTCGATCCTGTCGACCTTCACTTTGCACATCGCCGGCTGCAGCCAGGTGTCGGTGGATCCACAGTGTGGACAGGTCATTTTGATTCACCACGTTCTATAGTAACAATTCGTGTTATGGGTGAGGGTAATATGAAATAAAGAATGATTGAAATTGGAATTGCAATAATGCCATATATAAAATTTACAAGACTAAATATCCCAATTATGACAATGAGAAGAAGGGAAACAATTATCCACTTCACCTTTTTCTCTGTTCTTTTTTTTGTCACTTCCCAAGACGACGATCCAGATGCTCTAACAGTTGCAGTGCCTGTATGTTCGTAATGTGATGGTTTTTTTTTGATCTTGTTTTCAGTCATCATTCGTCTCTCTCATGAGGCCATCTTCCCAGGCTATCATGCTGAGTCTATTTAGGAGGGGGTCCGGATCCCGCGCCCCTACCTCAATTCTACTTCTTCGCATTATTCTTTATCGTTTCAAAAACAATAAATCCTATATTTAGAATTATTAGCGAAACAGCCGTCACCGCAGCCAGGAAGATATTGCCATCATTAAGCCATTCAATAAGATATGCGCCCAGAACCGCATATGCGATTGAAAAACCGCTTAATAATAAAAATATTGAAAAACTGCTCGCCCAGGAATTTCAATACCTCCCTCTAATTCAAATCCTTTCGACCACACATTGAATCCTCCAGCGACTTTGAGGGCAAGCCATAAGGCGATAAATTCTGGTTTATTTAACAGGATTGAAGAAGTGTAAAGAACTCTTTCGAATATTCCGACCATAATTCTGAGTTCACTATGTTCAAAAATCCCGCTGTTTTCTTTTCCTGCTACCTTTCCTTTTCGTTTTTCCCATAATTTATTCGATAAACATTTTATATAGATTTGTCCAATCAACAGGGAATAAGCATATCCTATGAAATAGAAAATATATTTATTCGCCATCAGAATTCCCCTCCTCCCTCACCAGATCATCATCGCTATCCGAATCCGGAACCGTCTTTGGCGGTTTAATAAACGGAGGCACCGGCCGGCCGTCCGGAGAAAGGTACCCCACAATTTCCGGGTCGTCAGGATCTGAGAGGTCAACTAATATTGTGAGTTTCATCCCCCTCTCCATACGAATATAATATTTATCTATCCGACAATTTCAACCTCTGTCGCCTATTGTCGTTTATTGCCGTTAACATAAGTGGCGGTAATTAAGATTCTTGTGCTCTTTTTTCTATGATTTTTTCATTTATAAGATCGGCTATTTTGTTAAAAGAAATGCTGAACTCGGAATAGAAGCCGTTCAGATCATCCACAGTTACCGTATCCTTTTGCCAACTTTTAAGCTTAAATTTATGGGGCAACTTTAGGCCAAAGGTGAATGCGCTATCCGTCTCCTCTAAAAATATCCAGGAGGAATAATTATGAAGAAGGTCATTTCTTAAATTACCTAAATCCTCAATCCAAGCTAAATCAATAGCTTTTTTTGCTAAATCACTAAGACAATCAACCTTACTTTTTTTGAGGTAGTATTCATAGAAGTCGAATAGATATGTTTTTATTATTTCGCATAATGCCTTTAGCTGAAATAGGGCTGCTTCGGTATATGCTAAGATCCGATGAAAATGATGTTCGTTTTCCGGGTGATAAGCAGTATTGTTTTTAATGCAGTCTTTTACATAATCAGTTCTTTTCATCAATTCTTTATTTATTTCGATTAATTCTAAATTTGAGTCATCAACTAGGGTTGTTAATATATACCGTTTTTTAGATATTGATCGCTCCATCTCTCCCAAGAATTTTTCCTGTCTGATCTTTTTTTCTTCATCGGTTAGCTTGGCAACAATTGAATATAAAAAAGGAACGTTATGACCAAAAAAAGTGACTTCGATGCGTTTTTTATCATCCATGTCTTTCACCTTGATATTCCTAAATTCCAATCAGCAATATCGGACATTCAAGCCCTATAGCCGGCTGCAGCCAGGTGTCGGTGGATCCACAGTGGCGGCAGGTCATGGTTTATATAGGCTTTCTGGCATTCTCGTTTTTTCTCCACATATATAGCACTCAAGCCCGATCATCGTATCAAATCCCTGCACTTTCCATTTAATACCCGTTGGCCCTAATTCTGAGCTTCCACATTTTGGGCATTTTTTTTCATGAATAATAATAAAATCTTCTTCTTTTTTCATGAAACAAGCCCTCCTTTCCTTCCTCGTTATATTCGCGCCCGTTATTCCCAGGTTATCACGCCGGGTCATTTTTATATCAGGGGGGTGCTGCTCTCATCCTGGCGAAGGGCGAAAGCGATCCGCGCCTCCGAATACCTTTTTCGCTTCATTTTTTGTTCCTTCCCGGATACCAATTTTAACATAAAAAACTAATATCTAATCTGGATCAAGAGCCTGGGAGCAGATCACGGTTTCTTTGTCACCCTTTCGCAGTCTCTCGCTTTCGCTGTCGACATACGGATGGCAAGCATGGTATTGTGGCTCGCTCAAACTCTATTCACTGAGCGCTTTGAGCAGGGCATCTTTTGCATCTGAGTAATACACCACGGTGACCTTGGTGGCTAACTCGTCAGGCATATCGAAGAGTTGCTTTCGCGCAGAGACAGGTATAATGATTTTCTGTGCTCCTTTGTCAGCTGCCAGTTCGACAAGGCTGACTGCGTTGTAAATGGGCTCGATGGATCCTCCGAGATTGAGCCCTCCTACGATGACAAGCCCGCCTTCAAGGCTGCGCTCAACGAGCGCGGAACTCATGGCGAGCAAGATGGGTATTCCTGTAGCCGCCGCACTCTTGCAGGCATCAAAGGCGCGGAACTGAATGGTGAACTCATGGGCACGCGGATCGCGATCACCGACCAGTTCCTTTGCTCTAGCATAGAGATTCTGTTCGGCACAGCGCACGCTCTCCTTGAGCGGCCCCGGAGGGCTTTGATTGAGAATCTTCACCCCACTTCCCGGCCCTTCTGTTACCTCAATGCGGAACAGTCCGGGATTTTCATCCGTGCCACCTGGAGACAACGCCCATGCCTGACCGGCAGGGAGTGGGTCGCTTCCGATACTGTTTTCGCTGTGGAGCTCAGGCGTGGAGACGAATTGCTCCATCCCATCGGGGATCATGGTGAAGCTGAAATGGGTGTTTCGGAATTCGGCAGCCCCGATGCGCTTTTGTTGCTCCTTCACCCTTCGGCGACATTCCAGCGCGAGCTTGGCGGCCCACTCGATGGCGTCGTCGGGGATGTCGGCTTCAGGATCTGGGAACATCAGTTTGAGCAATCCGCTCATCGTTTTATGCGTTGCGGAAGTGTCGCGTCCACTCAATGCTCCTCCGAATTGGATACGTCCCTGGAGCTTGTTGACCCGGCTTTGGGAACGCAGATGATTCCAGCAGGATGAAAGAAAATCGCTGACCAGGCCGAAATGTTCGGTCAACTGCTCGCGGTTTACTTTCGGCACGCTCCAGCCAGGAATATAGGAATGGATGCGGTCCATAAAGGCCGTGTCATCTCGCATCTCTGGTGGGAGCGGCCCGAATAAATGGCCAATGCGCTGCTGATGTTCCACATCGACTTCAAAGTTGCCCACCATGACCAGCCCACCAAAGCCGCGGATGCTCTCCTTGCCTCTGCTGAATTCCCCCGACTCCATGTAGCCTTTCATGATGTTTACACCGTCTTTCTGATCAAAGGAGATACCGGAGATTTCGTCGAAACAAACCACATCATATTGGCAAACGAGTCCCTTCTGTCCATTGGCATTGTTGACGAACATCTTTGCCACAGTGGCCTTGCCGCCTGATACAAGATGAGCATAGGGTGACACCTGTTGGTAAAGATGACTCTTGCCCGTCCCGCGGGGGCCAAGTTCCACCGCGTTATAATTGTTTTCTACGAACGGGACCATACGGAGAAGCATAACATCGCACGTTCGCTCCCCGAGAACTGACGGTTCCAATCCCACACTGCGAAGGAGCAAATCCCTCCATTCCTTGAATGTGAAGAGTAACCTCCCTTTGCAAAGGACTTCCAATACATCGCTCTTTGAGAGTTGGATTTCGCGCAGGGACTCGATGCCAAAAGGACGTCCGCTCTTTTCTTCAGCGATGCTAGGATCGTAAGTGAGATCCACCTCCGCGTAAAAACCCCCCGTAAGCATGCGGTCGTGAGTGTTGACCAGGTCATCTGCGATGCGAACATCGTTGAGCCGCACACTGGGGAGTTCGGCCACAAAGCAATCGTTCTTCGCGTCCAACCGGGCTTTTATCAAATCGATGAGTTTCACGCGGCCCTGCTCTTTGGCACGCGCTTTGAACAGTTCTTCCTCGCCTGCCCGGACCGTCCGGCTGGCCAATTGCCGTTGCACGATGGCGAGCCCTTCCTGGATTTCCGACTCGTCCACGCTGGCACAGTATCGTCCGAGAAGAAACTCAGCCACATAGGTGGGGACTGGGTACTGTCCTTTGAATTGGCGGACAAGGTCTTTACGAACGAGATATCCATCGAATGCCTTGGCAGCGATTTGGTCCTGTGCGTCGAGTTGCATGTCAGTTTTCTCCAATGACAATGGGTTGTTTGAAAATTGGTTGGCCGTTTTGATCAACTACAACGAGGAAGGCTGGCGCTCCCAGAGCCTCGTCATCTGCCACCAGAAGGCTGGTCTTCTGGCCGTCTTCTGCCGCAGTCATTATGGATGTAGCAAAGCTGGTTGAGGCATCCGCGACTTTACTGCGGAGATCAACAGTGAGTCCTGCCGCGCCTTCCCAGATCATGTTCAGCCTCATTCCTGACCATTTCATCTCTTTCAGGACAACAGACTTTGTGCCGCCTTCTTTGGTTGAAACCGTCAGGGATGGGATCAATGCCTCCTGCAAGGTAAGACCGCCGTGCGCGTATTCCATCCCGGCTACAAAACATGATACACCGGGAGCCAAGACGACAGCTTCGGCGGCGTCCCAAAACCACGAGGTCATCGGATATCCGTGCTGGGCACCTGCGCTCGGGATAGCACAGCGGCCCCATCGGGACTCGGTGAGATGCTTGGGCAGCTCAGTTTTTGGCAGCCCACCGGGGAGAAGGAGCCACCCGTGATCCGTGATTACTTTTACCTTTGTCCAACCAACATGCATGAGTTCAAGTATCCGTTGCTGCAAACCGGCCAGTTCTTCTTCCACACGCCACGCCAATTTTGTTCCCTGATCATGGCCGTAGGTATCGAGTGAACCAAACTCTGTCCAGGCGCACCCGGTTGGAAAAAGGATTACATCAGTTGTCAGAAAGGATATCCCCAGTTCTTCGATAAGTTGCTTGAACCGTGCATGAGTAATTGCCTTCCCACTCGATTGCTCTTTCGGTTCAAACCCTTCCCCTTCCAGGGGGCCGCTCAGTTTTCCTGCAAGCGGCATCCAGGCATGCTTGGCGGTTGCAGTAACCGTCGGCAGTGCGGACCATTCATATTCAAATCTCACATCTACTCCAGAGGAAATGAGCTTTTCTTCCAGACTTCTCGCCAGATCCATGCGCAGGCCGTCGGCAAAAAGATAGACCGTGCCTTCCTCGGCAGGCAGGATGCGACAGGTCTGCGGCCCAGTGGCGGGATAAGTGGCTGCCAGCGCTTGGGTGAGTATGGAAAACTTTTCGAGCCACGGGAGATAGACCGCCCGGATGGCAGCGGTCACTGCTTTGGTGGCAGTAGCGGTGCGTGCTGCATCCAGGGCTCGCAAGATGCAACGGTCGGCTTTCCAACCAAGCATCGAGTAGTAATCAGCCAGCGCGGCCCAAGTGGAAGGATTCCCGGACGCTTGTACGACCTCAGCCAAATCCCGCAAGTGGCCGATGGCTATGGCCAATGGCGATTCCTCCAGGGTGGCCCATACCCAGGTGGAACGATGGGCGTGCTCAGCGGCGAGAGCCTGGATTTTAACGAGGGCATCCTTGGAAGAGGCCGACGACAGTGCGAGGAGGTCTGCTGCCAAATGCTCTTCCTCTTGCCGATTCGCGTTCGGCTTGTATTCGCTTGCCTTCTCAAAAAGGGCCATCTGCCCCTTTGAATCCAGCAGCTCTTTCACACCCGGATAGGAGCGCGGAGCTTCCTTGTAGCGTCCCCAAACCAATTCCCATGCAGCCTTTCCACTCGACAATTTTTCGGCTGCGGTGATTGCGCCATCCTTCTCCGGATCGAATTGATAGGCATCCCGACAGACGGCACGGAAACTGGACCACTCCGACCCGAATTTCTCCAGTTCATGTTTGATTATGCCTGGATTGCCCATCCATCGTAAAAGCGTCTGCGCAGGGTCTTTCGTGACGATAGCTCGAAAGTCTCCCGCTTCCAGCTTGCGCCCTTGCAGCGCATCCAACTCGACTTTCAGTAACTTCGGCAAGCTCTCCTGAATCGCCTTCTTCGTGTCCTGATCACCCGCAACATCCAAACCGAGCCCTCCGTCATCACTCGATAAGAACGCAAAGGGCGTCCAGTTTTTCCCGTTCTTCTGCGTCCAGAACTGCCCTTGAAACTGTAATGCAAATAAATGCTTTGCCTGATCCGGGCATTGATCTGCGCTTCGGAAGGCCGATCGGTCGATACCAGGCAGATAAATCACCGGCATATCATCTCCGGCGTGTGTCTCCAACTGGAATCGCAGCCAAGCCGCCGGCCCGGTCGCTTGATCGGGAGAATAAATACCCAAAGACCACAGCGCAGGATAACTCTGCCGCAGCGGCTCTACACATTGCGCCCATACCCGTTCTTCATCCGGCCATAGGATGACCCGTGCTGCAGCCAGTTCGTGTTTGTTGTACAAGGCCGCACTTTGTAAAGATCTAAGAATGGATTCAAGAATTGTCATGTGTTTGCCTTCTGCTTTTGGGCAAGTGTGAGATGAACATTATTCCAGCGGTTGCCAACAAAGTCCTTGCCACCGGTGGGGTCGGTGCCTGGTTCTTCTTCGCACCAAAACCAGGGATAGTCGGATTTGGGGCGGTTGGGTTCGTTGCCGCGGTCTTTGTCCTTGAGTTTTAGAGGAACCGTTCGGAACAGACCGGCTCCACGTTTGCCCACATCGCCTACCAGCAGGAAGGGGCGAATGTTTTGGCGGATACCATCGTTGATGTTGGGGTGCCATCCCTGAGCTTGTTCCTTTAACGGTTTCCAGCGGACGAAAATGTCGAGTGGGGCTTCGCCTTCGAGGATGGCGGCGAGCTTGGTTTGGAGCGAGCGGGCGGCTCCGAGACGCTCGGCGGCCCCGGGTTTGTCGGCCTTGGCATCATCAGACTGTTCTTGAATCCAATTGCCTAGATATGCATACGTCATTTTCTGTAAAAGCGCATGATCAAGTTTATGATAGTTCACTAGTGCGTGGAACCCATCGGAACGGCCATCCCATAGGTGCCAGATAAAGGGTCTGTCGTGGAAGATTTTAGTGTGCTGCTCAAAAAACTCGTCGCGCAGCCAGTCTTCGAGAGTTTTTGATTTGCTGGCCTTCAGCCCTGCGCCGGCGATGAGGGCGTGTTCACCGAAGGCGCCGAGGGAGGCGGTGAGCATCTGGCGCAGACGGGCTGCTGCTGGTTGCTCGCGGTTGAGTGGCGGCAGACAGACGATGCCGTCTTTATCGACGAAGGCTTCCAGCCCGTCCGGGTCGAGTGAAGGGCAATCAAGGAAGCTACTGCCGGTCTGGCGCGGCCAGCGGTAGCCGAGCAGGCGGGCCACGGCGATGTGGAGAGGCTGGGTCGAACCCGCCGGATGTCCGTTGAAGAGCCATTGCGTCAGGGCGCTGGAAAACGGCTTCGGTAATCCGTGGGGATATTTCTCCGCCGCCACCTTCTGCCAATGTGGCAGGTTGAAGGGGACTTTGCCGTAAGTGCCGGGTGAAACCAAGGTGCGAATGGTTAATTTCCGAATTTCCTCTCGGAATACATCCGACGAACAGAAACACCAAAGCGCTGGGAGAATACGCTGATCTTCAGGAACAATCGCGCTGACATTAGCTGCGAAAACCTCCCCCGTATAAAGTGAAGCACTGAGGCTGCGGATGTTCTGTATAGCAACACCCTGACATCCAAATAAGTGCGGTGGAGTAAAGTTGTGAGCGCGTGAATCTTTGTGAAGCGCTCCAACCCCATTTTCCCACCGGACGACGCAATCCAACCCAGTGTAAAGCTCCGTGTTTTCAGGTGGCCATTGGAACCATCGCCAAACCGGCCTTTGCACGTCAACTTCCCAGAAATATGCTGTAAAACGATTGTCATCGGAAGTGACAAATCCTTGCCACCCGCGCGCGTGATCCGAGAGCAAATCCTCACTATCCGAAAGACCGGGGGCGATAATGCTGTCAGTATTTCTCTTCAGATTTTCAAGAGGGGTCAGTGTCATTGAGTCGTACTTGAGCACAACCTGTTTGTTCTCCGGTGCTTTCGCTCGATTGGCATCAAGAAAACAGATGCAATCTTTACGCTCCGGGATAGAACCATCGATGACTACTAACGCCACAAGTGCCCCAGCGGCTTGAGGACTTTCAAACCCACCTTCACCGAGATGAGCACAGACCTTTAATCGGCATGTATCGAGTAAATGCGTTCTGAAGTTCTTGAATCGAGGCTGTGACAAAGCGTTCTGAATAAACACCACAGCTATGTCCCCACCTTTTCTTGCAAAAGCCATGCATCTTTCAACCATGCACGAGGCCAAGTCATTCTTAGCTGCTTCGTGGACGCGTTCACAATAATCACTAAGCACGTCGTCCTGCTTGCCGCGCCCGAGGTAAGGCACGTTGGTCGCGACGAGAGTGAACTGGCCAGAAAGAATTTCCGCCGCCTTAGCTAGCCCGCGCGCGGTCACGGCCATTTCATGCGTGGTGTCATCTTTGGTTTCCTGGACCAGCGCCTTTTCCAGAAGCGGCTGGAGTTCGTGGAACTCGGCCGCGATGAGATCGCCGCTCTGGGCGCGGGGATTGATGAGGCTACCGAGAACGGGGGCGTCCTTGAAGAGACTGTGCAGGCGCGCCATGCCGTTGCGTGCGCGTTCGTTGTTTCCGGCGAGAGCCATCCACTCCTCTTTCGTTGCAATTGGAGCGAGACCAGAGCAGGCCATGTTGAGGCTGGGCAAGGTTTGATAGCCCGCGAGTTTCCACGCCGTCAGCGCAACATTGAAAGCTGCAATCTGAGTGCAGCGTTCGTCGAGTTCCAGGCTGTGAATGTTGTCCTTCAGAACCGCAACAACTGCGGCTTGCGCGCTGAGCTTTTCTTCCTCCATGCGCAAACGAACAAGTAAGGGTAGGGCAAATACCAAGAAGTGACCGCTGCCCATGCAGGGGTCAAGCAGTCGAATGAGGCGTGAAGATTTTGGCCAGCCGTCAAAGGTGCCTGCGGCGGGGAGCCAGGTCTTTGTCGTTTCATCCTGTACGAAGCGCAAATAGGTCCAAGAGATCGCGGGCACGCCATCGCGAACGGGAAGTGCGGCGTGTGAGCGGGCTTCCTCCTCAGTAGCAGCCGTGATGGGTCCAATCTTGCCAGCCCACCATGCACCGAGGGTGTTGTGGAGGAGGAACTCCACCATATAATCCTCGGTGAATAGCTGGGTGACGGGAGAGAGTTCATCAGCGCCGATCTTTTTGCCGGACTTGTTGACTTCTTCCTTCCGCTGAGCTTGCCAGAATTGGTAGGTCCAACCAAGGGCGTCGTCGGCGCGGAATGCTTCCGAGGGGAGGGCTCCGAGCAGTTCGCGCAGCTCCACCTGGTCGTTGAGAGCGATGGGAAGATCAAGTACCGGGTCGCCGCTTCGGAAAACACCAGGGAGTGTGAGGCTGGCGAATCGGCAGGCCAGATCAAGCCCATCACGGGCACCGAGTTCCGGGGCAAGTTCTTCGCATTCCTCCAAAGTCACGGGAACGGAGCCACTGGCCTCGTCGCTGATGAGGAGGTGGTTCTCCGTAAGGAAGCGGGTGAACAGCAACCGATGCCAATGTTCGTAGGCGGCGAGTTCACTGAGGTGATGGATATCTTGAATGCCAGAGCGTTCGTCGCGCTTATCACCGAGGGCGCGGCCCCTGGCGCGAAGACGATTGCGTAACAGGCGTTGCTCGACGCTCATGTGGGTACGGTATTCCTTTTCGTGAACGGCAAAGTTTTCCAACGCTGCCCGGCAGGCCGACTCGGCCAGGACGCGGGCATTGGCTGTGACTTTTTCGAGGAGCTTGCGGAGGTCTTTGGAAAGTGATGTTTGCATAGGGTGCTCAGTCCTCAGAGGATCACCGGGCCGTCTTTTAGGGCGGCTTCGATGGCAGTTTTGGATTCGTTTAACCAGGCATCAAGTTCTGCCTGGTCGTGAATGGTGGCAGCGGCAAGCGTGACGCGCCGGGCTTTGGGCTCTGCTTCAATGATGGCGGCGGCCAGGGCCTTGTCGAACTGGGCAGCTAAGGCATCGGTCTGTGACTGCCAGTTGGCGAGGGAACAAGACTGAAGAGCCGATAGGAGTTGTTCATAGGAACCTGTAGAAGGAGAGGTTCGTTGCAAGGCCCCGGCACTGGAAAGCAGAGATTGACGTTTCTCTTCTGTGATTTTCTGCCACGCCGCGTTACTGTTAATCCGCGATGTCTGAGCCACGAACATGTCGGTATGGGTCTTGTGTGCATGGGCGAGACCAGCACGCAGCGCATTGGCTACTGCTTTGAGAACGTGAGAGACCGGATCAGGATCATCCAACAGGGAGCGATTGGCGCGAATAGCGATAAGGGTAGCAGACCATTCGGCCTGCTCAGCCAGACCAACGGCTTGGGCGACGAGCTTTTCAGTCAGGACAAAGGCAGGAAGACGCTGGGTGATCTCTTTGCCGGTGGTTTGCCATGTTTTTATCTTCGCCAGGAGGGTATCCCGCTGATCGTGCAGTGCCATGAGAAGATCATTGCCGGAGTGGGACTCCAGGGCGGTGAGATCCGGAGCAGCGGGAGACATGGGAGCGGGTGCATCCCCGCCCGCCTGTTCGGCAATCGCTTTGGCGTGATCGAGAAAACGGAGTGCGTCGGCGGGTTCATTGCCAGGAGTGATTTTCGGAAGACCTGCTTCCTGGAAGAGTTTGCGGATGGCAAGTTTCTGGACGGCGGTAAGGACTGGGCTCTCGGTGCGAAACGTCGCCTGCCCGAGCTTTTTCTGGTCCACCTCCACCAACGAGAGCGGGTTCCCTTTAATGCGGGCGCTGAGATGATTGCTTGCGAGCAGAGTGGTCAAAACGCCGTCAATCGCGTCCTGGGGCCAGCCATAGGGTGAAGTGTTGAATTTCTTGCGGATCTCCAAGCCCGTCTTTCCGGAGCCCATGAAGGCGATAATCGCTGCCGCCACAGGGTGGTTCTGCGGGTCGCCGGTAAATCCAACTTGGGCGAGTGCATTGGGTGAGCCGTCCTTGGCCTTCTTCAGAACCTGGGGCCACTTCGCGGAGTCGCCATCGTGGAACTTGGGATAGAGCCGATTAAGTACCTGTTTGGCCGCATCTTCCACGCCTTGCTTGAGTCCAATAAAAGATTGCTCTTGTCCACCGGAAAGGAAGAGGCGTGCGTCACCAAGGATCTGACCAATGAGTTCCGCAATACGCAAATCTTCGGTATTTTGTTTCGTGATTATGGACTGACGGCATTCCTTTCCCTCCTGGGAAGAAGGATTGCTTTTGAAGTGCAGTGTTTCTTCTGCGGCTTGAGTTGATGCGATTGCGCTCTTGAGTTCATCGGAGTGAGATTTCGGAAGGAACAGGTGGAGCGTGGGATCGTCGGTGCCGAGTTTGCGGATGTCTGCCAGTACGGAGGATTCCGGGGCCGAAAAACCATCGCGCACCCAAAGCGTGATCGCGTCGGTTGCCTCCGGCTTGCCCTCACCATGATGGATAATAACTTTACGACGTTCCTTGGCATCGCCGTGGAGCACGGAAGGATTGCCAAGTGCTTCCATCAGTTTTTGGTCGAGAAACTGGCTCAGCCTGAACGCGATCAACGGTTGGTCATTCAGTGCCGCAGCGCGGCGTTTGCGGAATTCTGCCTCCCAGGCAGCCCCTTCGGTGGTTTGCAGACGATATTCGCTGTCCACCTTCATGAGCACACCATCCTGCTCCATAGCTCCGAGCAATCCGGGAAGTTGCTGCCGGAGTTGGGTGCTGCCCATGACAAGATCTTCACTGAGCAAGTCAGCCAGGTGTTCCGGTTCGGCGCGGACCCCAAGGTCGGTGCCGTGTTCCCGAGGGAGTTTGTTGATCAGAAAAACCAGCGCACAAATGCGGCTGCGCAGGAAACCTTCTGGCTTGGTCTTTTGCAGCTCGATGATTTCCTGGAAACGCTTCTGCATTTCGCCTGTACTCACGAGGTCGTTGGCAATCTGGTCGTAAAGGAAGTCACCTGGCACGACCGCGCCCAGTTTGGCATCGGCGTAGGCGCAGCAGGCTTCGTGAACGACGCGGAGTTGGGTCCGCATCTGGGCGGCAGTGCCGGTCGAGTCCACGGAATGAAGAACGCGCTCCCAAAATCGGCGGCGCACGGGAAGCAGCGGGAAGTCCGGGAGGTAGGCGAGGTCGTCCTCTGATTGTGAGGCAATTTTGGTTGCCTTGAGCTGACGGGTGATTTCACCCTCGTTCTTGTCAAGCAACTTCTTGATATCCGCCTTTTTGTCTTCGCGCTTCTGCAAAACGACTGTACGCACGACCTTCTCAACGTCGTTGTCCTTGAGATGAATCTTGATGGTAAAACGGCCCATCAGCTTTTGGAGGTTCGACGTGTCGTTGAGGGCGCTTTGGCCAAGGCCAACGATCATCAGGCGTCCATCCATCTCTTTGCTCAGAGCCTCGGCAACTTCCCGCACATCTTCGGACAGTTGAACGTCGTGTCCGACAAACGCCTGGATTTCATCGAGCACCAGAAGCGTGCAGGGGAGCTTGCCATTGGCTGAAATCGCTTCGCGGACGATATTGAGCATTTCATCGATGCTGACATCCTTCACGTCGGGGTATTCGGCCCTCAGCAGTGCTCCGACCTGCGAAGGGTCCTTCAAGTGGTCGTAGCACTGGACGTATGCCTTCGCCACCGCACCGGAGCCATATAAGCGCCCGAGTTCTTTGTCGAAGTCTTTGCCCTGGTCTTCGATTCCTTTCTTGAAGGCATCAAACTTTCCATCACGCTTCAAGTGGATGAGGAACTTGGCATAGGGATAGCCTTCAGGAAGCCCGACCGATTTGAAAAACAGACTCATGACGCGCAGACGCACACTGCCAGCACCGGCTTTTAGTGTGCCTCCCGCCATGTGCAGGCCCCCATGGCGCTTGCCAAGGGTCGAGATCTCGGCGAGGAGATCGGTGATTTCCTCGGGGAGATGGGCAAGGGAGCGGGCAGTTGTTCCGTCTGGAAAAGCAAAGTTGATCCAGAAGTATCGCAGGACCTTGGCGAGGTGGGATTTTCCACTCCCGTAGAAGCCGCTGATCCAGGCCGCTTTCTGCTCGGAACTATTGAAGTTGTCGCGATATCCCTGGAGAATGCGACGCATCCCGTTGAGATATTCGCCATCGCAGACGAACGATTCGAGTTCATACCTCAGCGTATCGAGGTCTTCGGTATTGTTGCTGGAGACGCCCTCGTTGACAAGTTTCCAAGCAAGTGGGTCTTTGAGGAAGATTTCTTTGGTTTTCACTTTGGGGTGCCTCCTGTTGTTGTCATTTATTGGAAAGTATCGGGGCTGCGAGATAATTCCATCCTGTTCGGGCATCAAGAAAACGGTATGTATTTCCTTCCTTTTCACCAGGGAAGAAAACAAGCAGGAATCCGGGGAAGGTTTTTTCCAAACCATCGATTAACTCGGAGACGTGCAGAAAGTCGTAGAGGTCCATCAAGCCGGTCAGGGCGAAAACTGTGCGCTCTGGCTCTGTGGCGCGGGCAACCTCTTTTTGGAAGAACTCCGTGAGAACGTCTTTCCATTCGGTTTTGGCATACAGATCGATATCACCGGGATTTTTGAACCATTCCGCCCGCTCTTCCTCATCGACGGAAGCAAGCCACCGGGCCAAGCTGCCCTTCAGATCGATGCGAACCCAAGGATGGCCAGCAGCTCTCGTCACCATCTCGAATTCCTCAATGCGATTGACGAGCCGTCTTTCGTCATCGGCAGGATAAACTGCGAACCATACGCGCTGCGATGCTGGCAACCCAGGTCGAAGCGGCATTTGTATGTGGCTGCGGTAGTTTTCGAGCAGTCGGTCAATCCGATTCATGAAGTAGGGACTCCTCTTCCGGGGTAAGAAGATTGGAAAAATCAAATTCCACAATGCCCGCAGCTTGTTTTAACGAAAGCAGTCCTTTTGCAGAAGCCAGTGAGAGCGCGGCTTGCAGATGGGATCGGTTTGATGCAACGAGAGACGCAAAGGCAGAGTCGAGCAACCGCTCACCACGAAGACCGGTCAAGTAGCCGACGAACATGGCGTAAGCAGCCGAAACGGGACGTGGCTCAGGAAGTCGCCTGGTCTTCTTCGCTTTGCCTACAAGGTGCCCTCCAAATGTCCACGTGGTGTTTATATTTTGGGACATCGATTTCTTCATGGCAGGGCTGAAGCGACCAGGGAAACCGTTTTCGAGATGCTGTTCCATTGCAGCTCTTTCAAGAGCCTCGCCAAGGCGCAGTGTGCGAACCAACTCGAAGCTGTGGCGCAGTTGGGGATCGCGGGCATAAGCACAAACCAGGCAGAGCTGGGGTAGTGAATCTAAATCTGCATGGCCCAAATCCCAGAGAACGCGAAAAAGAGTCTTAGACGGATCCATTCCATAAAGTTCCACTAAATGGCGGAGACTTTTTTTCCGGCTACTCAAGGTGGGCTTTTCTAAGACATTCTCCTCAACTATGGCCTTGGTGAAATTGTCCAGAGTTAGAGAGAGAGGCATCGCACTAACAAGAAGGCTCATCTCCCGTAACATCATCGAACGAGCTGAATGGCCGCCGAGGATGGCTTTGGAGAAACCTAACGGATTATCCTGCATTAACATTCACGCATCAGCCCTAATATATTCATAGAATCAATTGGCGAATCGGAATGTCGACGGTCCTGCAGCTGTGAACTTCAAAGAACTTCTCCCATTGAAAGAACATCCTGCATAAGCAGAACCTGAGGTCGCCTGGCCATTGAGTATCTGGTCCCATTGTCATACGATTGCGTTAATATTAGCACTTATTGATATCGGAGTCGAGAGTGTTTAACCTGAGAGAGCTAGCAAACGAACACTGATCAAGATGGACCTCCTCCCGTAAAACTGGTCCACGCAAAATGTTAGTTTTTCTGGCAATAGAGCTACAACTGATAATAGAGGAACCTCACAAAAAGTTATATTTTTAACTGGACCTGAACAGGGACAGCTTCAGTCTCATTTATTTCTCGCAGTCAAATTAGCTCAGATTTCGGGGATAAGATCAATAACCATGTAAATTTCAGCCATCTGTCATATGAGAGGCTAATTCCTTTCGATTAATACCCCTCTCTACAGCACGTTTATGGCTCTAGAAATGCGTCGGAACGGTTCCCTATGTCTTTTTGCCTATCCTTATCATAAAAATTGCTTAAAAATATTAAAACGGCTTTTAATGCAATTAAAAGAAAGGCGTGGATTGTGAGCCTTTAAATATCTTTATGGTCATGAACTTTCCTAGGCAATCCATTGAAACGATGCAGAAATATCTCTCCAACTTGGAACGGATTGAGAAGTGAGGGGAGACAAATTTAATTTTACGGAGGAATAATGGAAAAAGAGGAATTGTTTGAAAAAGTAAGGACCGATAGATTTACATCCAACGTAGTCGACTTATACGAGCAGCAATTACGAACATATCAAATTGAAAGCCTGGATAAACTAAGGGCTTCTATAGATGACCAGTCTCAAGTAGAACAAAAACTATCAAACCGAGTTTTTTGGTTAAATGTCATTTTGGGTTTTTTAACATTCGTTGGGGCTGCGGCTGGAGTGATTGGGCTAATCGCTTTTATCAGCTCCTAACAATGATTGTATTTCCGTTAAAACTCAATATCGGAAATAAGGAATGAGGTGAACAATCGACAGAAATGTATACAAATGATACACAAAAGGGGGGGGTGGCTATCGACAGGAAATTACATACAATAATAGGGGCAATCATCGACGGGACGCGTTACAAACTGTACACTATAAAAAAGGGCTGCAGCTATTCTGCGGACCTCCAGTTTTCCGATACTATAAAAGTAGTATTGATGCTGATAAAGTAGCTAAAATTGTGCAACAGGTCGATAAAAGTCTTTCAAGTGCTGCTACCTTTGGCGTGGATGCAGAACAGGAGGATGAAGGGATTGATTTTACACCGACTGCAAACTCATGTGATTGTCAGACCAATGAATTAATCAATACTTTGAATTCCAGTTGGTTTTTTTCACGCCGGAGGTCGCGAGTTTAAGTCTCGTCGGCCCCGCCACCAAAAAATCACCAATCCTAAAGCAACTTTTTTTCAAAGCTCAAGGAATATTTTCTTTTTCTCTGCTATAAATTTTAAGATGCGATGGATTTAAGATATAATGATACAAAGGTGACACCATGAATCCGAAGGAATTCCTGACTCCGTAC
>Ga0180009_10002631_pt1 | contig 20997 bp, 21 predicted proteins | sample OS_PC_MetaG_FD_123537 | JGI IMG/M metagenome (GOLD analysis project Ga0180009, IMG submission 123537) | Groundwater microbial communities from the Aspo Hard Rock Laboratory (HRL) deep subsurface site, Sweden - OS_PC_MetaG | ecosystem: Environmental > Aquatic > Deep subsurface > Groundwater...
ACAGGAATAACGGGAAAGAAGTAATTACACGTTGCTTTTGACATCCCTTTACCGCTTTCCCTCCTCCCATGGTGAATTGCCGAAAAATACCTTGGTATGCGGCCACGGTATCTCAATTCCCTCCGCATCAAATGCCTTTTTCACTCGATAACGCAGCTCACCCATAATATTCCACTGTTCCAGAGGCTTCACATCTCCCAGAATTTTGATGTCAATTCCAGAGTCGCCCAGTTTATTCACTCTCAGCACCTGAGGTGTGGTTCTGATACGCCACTTCCAGTTCGGGTCTTCCGCCAGTTCCTGGCCGACGCGGTTGATGACGCTGATAGCGTGGTCGAGGTCGGTGCCGTAGGAGACCGAGACATCTAGGTTGACGCGGGAGAAGTGTCTGGTGTAGTTGCTGGCGACCTTTATTTCTCCATTGGGAATGTGGTGTACAATGCCATCCAGGTCGCGGAGCACCGTCTTTCTCAGGGTTATATCCTCCACCAGACCGGCAATGTCGGCAATGCGGGCCACATCACCCACCCGGTACTGGTTTTCCAGCAGAATGAAAACGCCTGCGATTAGGTCCCGGATCATATACTGAGCACCAAAGCCAACCGCAATACCGGCAATACCAAAACCAGCCAGTATCGGCCCGATTGATACATTAAGTTCAGATAGAATCATGAAGAGGATAAGCAGAGTAATCAGTGCCTTCCCCAGCCCGATGAAGACGTACTGGATGGTATCCGCCCTTTTTTTCATTCCCTCCCGGCTCTCGCCCCGCTTAGGCTTGGCCATGGAACGCTGTATTATCGGAGGGAGATATCTCTTCAGGGCAAACCAGAGGACAAATCCCACCAGCAGGATGATGAGAATACGGGTGCCATGCTCCAGAAACCACGTCTGCATCATCTCCACCGTAATCACATTGTAAATGCCCTCTTCAGATAAGATTATGGCTATTCCTGTCATACCTATAAGCACCAGCGCGATGCCCTCCAAGGTCCAGAAAGTGATGTTTATCCACCTATGTATACCGGGTGTATGTTCTTCTGATACCAATCTTCCGATGCTGCCCTGGACACGGCCCTTAATAATGAGCAGAACAATGAGTGCAAATGCGGAGACAATAAAGAGCCACCAGCTGTTATTTGTAATCCATTCCCACATATCAGGTACCTCCACTGCAACAGGTAAACAAATTATACTACTTCTAAACTACACTTAATATAGCACACGCGCGTCACCTACCCGCCGTGTTATCTTCTTCCCGTCCAGGTGCTCCAGCAGAGCCTGGGCATACTTGCGACTGGTCTGGAACATGTCCCGCACCTCCGCCAGCGTTATCTGCCCCTGGCTTTTGATGCGAGAGGTCACCTTTTCCACCATTTCGTCATATACAGGCGCGGCAAAGACCACGTCACTGGCTACCTTCACTACCCGGTGCTGTTCCATGAGCAGATTGAGCAGGTCGGTCTCGGGAATGAGGTTGCTGGGCGGGGCGTAAGGGTTGTCCTTAAGCGAGCGGAGAAAGGCATCCGTCTTGGTCCGCTGGGCCTGGGTTAGCTTTATTTGATGCGCCAGCAACCGTACTGCTGCGCCCTCATCAGCGATTACATCCTGTGCCGCCATCTTCTGAAAAGCAGTGGCAGCGTATGTTCCCAGTTTCAGCCGACTCCCCAGCTCCACCTTCGGCATCCCCGGGCGAGTCGGGAACTTCTGGTGGTATTCCTGAAGAGCGTCTTTCGTTTTTTGGACCAGGCTTTCCCACCTTTTGACCGTTACCAGCAGGGAATGACCTTCTCGACCCAGGTCAACCACCTTCCCCTGCTCGGCAAGGGCACCAACCGCCGCCCTTACTTCATCGGCTTTCAGGTTTAGCTCGGACACCAGTACAGAGGTTTCCAGCGGCTGTTTTGTCTCCACGAGCGCCAGTACCATTTCTTCGGCAGTCCCCGTCTCCTTGGCTTCCAGGTTCTCAATAACATCGACACGAAAGCGGCGGAGCCGTTTCGTCTGCGCCTCGATGATTTTGCCACCACCGAGGGTTTCCATCGTAGAACGAACGATAAAGTGGTCGCCGTTGACCGCTGATATCGGCCGGTCAAGCATGACCTGTGCCCAGGTAGCCTGTCCCGCCTTGATTTCGTCTCCCTCCAGCAGGCGGAGTTTGGCCATCGCCTCCGCCGCCCCGGTATGGAAGCTGATGGTGGCACCGTGCTTTAAGGGTCGGTGCAGGTAGCCGAGCAGCCGCAGCTTCACGGTTATTAACGTGGTGGGAAGCAGCCATCCCGGTTTGGTCAGCACATCACCGCGCTGCAGCTGGGAAGTATTGATGCCCACCAGGTTTGCCGCCACCCGGCTCCCCGGGGTGGCAACCTCAATGCGCGTTTTATGTGACTGCAGCCCGCGCAATCTCGACTTCAACCCTGAAGGCAGTATCTCCACCTCCTGTCCCGCGGAAAGCGAGCCATCGATTAATGTTCCCGTAACTACGGTGCCTGACCCGGTCATGGTGAAGACACGGTCGATGGCCAGCCTGGGCCTGCCGAGGTCGCGCCGCGGCTCTGCGGAGCCCAGTAACTCATCAATCGTCGCCACCAGTTCCGGCAGGCCTTCTCCATTCAACGCTGATACGGCAACTGCCGGCGCCCCGGCCAGGGTGGTGGCACCGATAAGTTCTTCTATTTCCATACGGACCAGGCTCAGCAGTTCCTCATCAACCAGGTCCTTTTTGGTGATGACCACGATGCCGCTGCGTATCTCCAGCAGGTCGATAATCGCCAGATGTTCTCTGGTCTGCGGCATGACTCCCTCATTGGCGGCAACGATAAGCAGTGCCAGGTCAATGCCGCCCACGCCGGCGAGCATATTCCGGACGAACCGCTCGTGTCCGGGAACGTCGACGATGCCCACCTCGCGTCCGCTCGGCAGCTTCAGCCAGGCAAAACCGAGGTCTATAGTCATACCGCGCTCTTTTTCCTCGCGCAGCCGGTCCGGGTCGATTCCGGTTAACGCCTGCACCAGAACCGATTTGCCGTGGTCAATGTGGCCTGCCGTACCCAGAACGTACATCTCGTCCGCCTTTACTCACGAGGTGTGATATCAATCAGAAGTCAGGTTGCGGAGTGCTTTCAATACGATTTCATCCTCTTCGGGAAGCACCGAGCGCGGGTCAAGAAGAAGGATATCGTCGGCGATCCGCCCCACCACCGGCGTTTCCCAGGAGCGTAGTTTGCGAACAGCTCGCTGCGCCAGGTTGCGGTCTTTTCCATCTCCGATAGCGACCAGTTTCGTGGGCAGGGTCCCTCCCGGCAGGCTGCCGCCGCCGACCATCGTCTCGCCATCGATCACGCGTGCCATGCCGCCGAGTGCCTTTTCCCATTCCCCGGCCCGCTTCTCAATATCCGCCATTGGTGTGGCGACCATTCTCCACACCGGTATCTTGCTGGTTGCTTCACCCTTCAGGTAGTGAAGCAGCGTGACGGCCAGCCCGGCAAGCCGCACTTTGTCAATGCGCACTGCCCGGGCCAGCGGGTGTCTGCGCAGCTTTTCCATAAACTGCTTCCTGCCGACGATGATTCCCGCCTGCGGGCCTCCTACCAGCTTGTCGCCGGAGAAGAAGGCAAGCCCGACGCCGAGCTCTATGCTGCGCTGCACCATAGGCTCGGGAGCCAGCCCGAACGCGGTCGTATCCAGAAAACAGCCGCTGCCCAGGTCATCCAGGACGGGCAGACCATTCCTTTCCGCCAGCGCCATCAGGTCCTTGAGTTCCACTTCAGTGGTAAATCCTATAAGCCGGAAGTTGCTGGAATGAACCCGCATCAGGGCTGCCGTCCGCGGGCTGATTGCCTGTTCGTAATCGCTGATATACGTACAGTTGGTCGTCCCGACCTCCACCAGCCTGGCGCCGCTCTGCCGCATCACGTCGGGGATGCGAAAGCCGCCCCCGATTTCCACCGCCTGCCCCCGGGAGACGATTACCTCTTTCCTCTTCGCCAGTGCCGTCAGCCCCAGCAATACCCCTGACGCATTGTTGTTCACCACCAGCGCCGCTTCAGCCCCGGTGAGCTGGCATAGAAGCGATTCCACATGCACCTGCCGCGAGCCCCTTGTACCGCTCTCCAGATTGAACTCCAGATTGGAGTAACCTCTGGCTACGGTATCCATCGCCGCGGTTGCTTCCGGGCTCAGTGGGGCACGGCCCAGATTGGTATGCAGAATGACCCCGGTGGCATTGATAACTGGTCGCAGGCTGGGCATCTCCATTGTCTTCACCTGATTATATACCGCTTCCGCAATTCTGGACAGGGACGGAACCTTTTTCCCGGCGGCGACAGCTGTCCGCGCCTGCTCCAGGTGCTGCCGTACCATCTTTACCAGCAGGTCATGTGGGTATGTCTCCACGAGCGGTCTCAGCCGTTTGTCGGCCAGAACTCTGTCCACACTGGGTATTTTTCTGAACTCGCTTTCCACGCTCCATATTTTACACGATGGCGGTGGACACTTCTAGTATGAATTCACCCTGATACAGATTGACAGTGATTTCCAGGTGCTTTACTACCTTTAACTGTTTATTATTAATTGCTACAATGGACACGGCATAGCCCGAAATAACAGGATGGTCTTGCCTGAAAAAGGAGAGAGCCAAAATGTTGACTGAAGATGAACTGGCAAGGTATGACCGGCAGATTATGATAAAAGGCATCGGGAAAGATGGACAGGAGAAGCTGAAAAAGGCCAGGGTCTTCATTGCCGGTGCCGGCGGGCTTGGTTCCCCGATTTCAATCTATCTGGCTATTGCCGGAGTCGGCACCATAAGACTCGCCGACCATGATACCGTCGAGCTCAGCAACCTGAACCGGCAAATCCTTCACGGGAATGGAGACATAGGTGAAAGGAAAATAGACTCCGCCGTACAGAAGCTGAAAAACCTGAATAAAGATATAACTGTAGAAGCTATTGCCGAGATGATAACCGAGGAGAACGTTTCCCGGTTGGTCGATGATTGTGACCTTATCGTTGACGCTACGGACAACCTTCCCACCAGGTACGTATTGAACCGGGCAGCCATTGAAAAGAATATCCCCTTCTTCCACGGGGCGGTATACGGCTTTGAGGGCCGGGCGATGACGGTGATACCGGGCAGGACAGCCTGCCTGTGGTGTATCTATCAGGGACGCGTTACCGAGGGGAAATTTCCCGTAATTGGTGTGGCGCCGGCGGTTATCGGCTGCCTCCAGGCAACCGAGGTCATCAAATATCTCACCGGAATCGGGGAAATCCTGACCGACCAGTTATTGATGTATGATGGGCTCAATCTCGAGTTTACCAAACTGGAAGTGAAACGGGACCCGAATTGCCAGCACTGCGGTCATCTGAAGTAGGACGGAGGACGGAGATGGTGGGAAACGTAACCATCAGTGCTATCCTTGAATACGTTGCATTTTCACCGAGCCTGTGCTATATTAATTAAATTAGAAGAGAATAATAAACCGCTAGGGGTGCCTGAGGGCTGAGAGTCCTTCCGCGGAGGGACAACCCTGTGGACCTGACCTCGGTAATGCGAGCGTAGGGAAGCGGCAGTAGCTTGGACCAAGGGTCTTGAAGTAACCGCCGGAGCCCTTGGTTTTTGATTTGTGAGCGTATTGTATGTTTAAGATATTAAAGGAAGATATTCAGACCGTATTCGCCAAAGACCCGGCAGCAAGGAGCACCCTGGAGGTCCTTTCCTGCTATCCGGGCCTCCATGCCCTGTGGCTGCATCGGATAGCGCACTCTTTATGGCGGCACAAATTTCGCCTGCTGGCATGCCTCCTTTCTCACCTCGGCCGTTTTCTCACCGGCATTGAGATACACCCCGGGGCCACCATCGGCCGCCGGTTTTTCATCGACCATGGCGCCGGGGTCGTCATCGGGGAAACATCTGAGATCGGCGATGAGGTCCTGATATACCAGGGGGTAGTACTGGGCGGAACGACCACCGAGAAGAAAAAGCGCCACCCCACGGTGGGCAATAATGTGGTCATCGGCGCCGGGGCGATAGCGCTGGGTCCCATAACCATCGGCGATAACGCCCGTATCGGTTCCGGCTCGGTGGTCATCAAATCAGTCCCGCCCGGGGTTACCGTGGTAGGTGTTCCGGGGCGGTCGGTGGAAGATAGCCACAAGCCAATACCGGAACTGGAGCACGGGAAATTGCCGGACCCGATTGCCGAGGCCATCAGGCTGGTGCTGAGAGAGCAGGACAAGCTTGAGGAAAGGCTGAGTAAACTTGAGAAGCAAAGCGGCATCCGCGTTTCCGGTGATGAACTGGAGGAGATGAGAAAGCGGATGGAGCAGGAACTGGAAGAAAAAGAGGAGTAAGATGAGCAAGCGGCGCGTCATGTTTAGCTTCGGTGAGGAGCACATCCCAGAGCCAATCATCTATAATCTCGGGCAGCAGTATAACCTTGTTACCAATATCCTTCGCGCCAATATCTCGGAAGACGAAGGCTGGATTACGCTCGAACTGGATGGTAAGGAAGACGATATTGAACAGGGCATTGCCTGGGTCACCAGCAAGGGGATACGCGTTGACCCGGTAGATGGTGAAAGCGAGGAGCATTAGTATGAGGAGTATCTATCTTGACTATGCCGCCACCACGCCAACCCACCCGGACGTCGTTCAGGCGATGCTTCCCTACTTCACCCAGACTTTTGGCAACCCTTCCAGTATCTATGCCTGCGCGCAGGATGCCAAAGAAGCCATCGAGGCAGCAAGAGCCAGCCTAGCGGCGCTCATTGGCGCCAGCAATGAGGAAATCACCTTCACCAGCGGCGGTACCGAGGCCGATAACGCCGCGCTTAAAGGCGTGGCCTATGCCAGCAAGGATAGGGGAAATCATATCATCACCTCTGCCATTGAGCACCATGCCATTCTGGAAACATGCCACTTCCTGGAAACGCAGGGATTCGAGGTGACCATCCTGCCGGTGGACGAGCACGGTATGGTTGACCCCGAAGACGTCCGTCGCGCGATTACCAACAAAACAGTCATCGTTTCCATTATGCACGCCAACAACGAGATCGGCACCATTCAGCCAGTTGCCGAAATCGCCAGGATTACGCGGGAAGCTGGCATCTATCTGCATACCGATGCCGTGCAGACTGTCGGGCACATCCCGTTTAGCGTGGATGAACTCGGTGTTGACCTGCTCTCCATGTCCGCCCACAAGCTGTACGGTCCCAAGGGAGTGGGGGCTCTCTACATCAGAAAAGGCACCAAGGTTGTCTCCTTCATGCATGGCGGTGAGCAGGAATCCGGGCGGAGAGCCAGCACCCACAATGTTCCCGGCATCGTCGGCCTGGGAAAGGCGGCACAGATTGCGCAGCAGGAGTTGGCTGAAGAGGCGGAACGGGTAAGCCACTTCCGTGATAAATTAATCAAAGGTATTCTGGAGAACGTAGAGCATGCCCGACTCAATGGCCACCCGCAGGTCAGGCTGCCCAACAATGTCAACGTGAGCATTTCGTATGCTGAGGGTGAGTCAATGTGCCTTAAACTTGACCAGGAAGGCATCTGCTGTTCGACCGGTTCTGCCTGCACTTCCGCCGTCACCGAACCATCCCACGTCCTGCTGACACTGGGGCTGAATCCACTGCAGGCTCACAGTTCCCTGCGGTTCAGCCTGGGCAAGTGGACCACGGAGGAAGAAATCGACCGGGTGCTGGATGTATTGCCCCGTATTGTAGCCAAACTGAGAGCCATGTCTCCACTGTTGAAAAGCCGTCATTAACTCTTTCATAATTATTACTACGAAGGAGGAAACATGCTACCGGAAATAGGCAAAGTAGACAAAGCAACGTTTGACCGGGTCATCTTCCCCCATCTTGGCAAAGCCGACCGCTCGGTGTTGATCGGACCCAAGCACGGCGTTGACGCCGCCGTTGTCGAGTTACCGGGCGGCGAGGTCATGGTGGTTGCTGAAGACCCGACCTTTGGCTTGCCAGTGCTCATGCCACACTTCGGCTGGGCAATCGTGCATATCTGCGCCAGCGATGTTGCCGTACTCGGCGTGCCGCCCAGGTACATGACCATCTGCCTGATGCTGCCACCGGGCACCGAGGACAAGGTACTGGAAGATATCTGGATGGATATCCACCGGGAATGCGAAAAGCTGGGCATCGCCATCATCGGCGGTCACACCGGCATATACCCTGGCATAGGCTACCCTCTGAACGGCGGCTGCACCATGTTTGGCATCGGGAAAAAAGAGCAGCTTACCCCTCCGTCCAATGCCAGGGTTGGCGACCGTGTAATCATCACCAAGGGCCCGGCCATTGAATCGACCGGTATCCTAGCGCTTCAGGCGGAAAAAGCGCTGGTGGATAAATTCGGCCAAGACCTCGTTGAAAAAGCGAAAAAACACTTCGCTGCCATGACTGTGGTTCAGGACGCGCTGGTGGCAGCCCCCCACGCCCACGCCATGCACGATGCCACCGAAGGTGGCCTGCTCAACGGTGTCTACGAGGTCATCGAGGCCTCCGGTACCGGCGTAACCATCTATGAGGAAAAAATCATTATTCCGGAAGAAATTGAGGCCGTTCACCGCTATTTCAATATCGACCCGCTCATCTCAATCAGCGAGGGCACACTGGTGATAGCCGCCACGCCGGAAAATACGCCAAAGATTATCAACGACCTGAAGCAAAACAACATTGATGCCTGGGAAATCGGCGAGGTGACGGAAAAAGATAGAATTTTTATCCGCAAGGATGGGAAAAAGGAAACGCTGACGCCGGTCAAGGTGGACCCGTTCTGGGCAGCTTATTTCAGCACGCTGGGAGGATAAACTTTGAGCACAAATCAAGAGGAAATTATACTGGGTAACCTGGCCCGCGCTATGGCCATGCTCCAGGAAAGCGCCGAGTTCGCGCTGCTCATGCCCGAAGTCAGAGTCAATCTGGTCTATGCCCTGCCGGATGCCAGGACAGGTAAAGATGTCGCCGCCATTGACGGCAGGATAACGGTGGTGCGGGGATTTCCTTACGCCTCCGGCCTGCCGACCTGGGGAGGTTCCGACCATATGGCCCGCCTGATAATCGAAGCGAGGAAGTATGACTCCAAAATAAACGCCGGTATAAACTTTAAATGCGATGCCGACGTGATTGAGGCTATGAAAGGGTACTGCTCGGAGAAGGGATTTCTCTTTGGCTTGATTGACCGCACCAGGGAGCCGGCGGAAGTGATGGCAAAGGACCGGAGTTCTATGCCCTGGAAGCTCAGGCAGCTGGTGGATAGTTCCGGCGGCGTACCGAAGCTCTTCTACGAAGGTGAAGGCTGGGGCAAGGAGCCGCTTTCCGTAGCCGTGGGCGGTACTGCGGTCGAAGTGGCCAGCATTGCCATTGACATCGCAAAACGCTACCAGCAAAAATTGAGCTAATCTGAGCCTCCAGATAATTCAATTCTGCGACCTCAATAACTGGTCATCGTGTTCTACAATGGCGGGAATGCGCCTGGTGGTGGTACAATAACATCATCAGGCAAATCAAGAGTCTCTGAACAAATGAAGGAGTATGCCGCCAATGGTTAGAGTAGTCGCCGTCTGTACCAGTAAGAAAAAGGGAGTCCGAAAACAGCCTATCGCTGAAGGCCTACTGAAAGAGGAGCATGGCCTGGTCGGTGATGCCCACGCCGGCTTGCTGCCCAACCGCCAGGTGAGCCTGCTTGCTGTGGAAAGCATCGACAAGATGCGCCACCTGGGACTGGAGTTGCACCCCGGCGATTTTGCTGAGAACATCACCGTGGAAGGTATGGACCTGTGCAAGCTGCCGATAGGCACCAGACTGACAGTGGGTAAAGACGTTTTGCTTGAGATAAGTCAGATAGGCAAGGAGTGTCACACCGGCTGCGCCATCCGCCGCCAGATTGGCCACTGCATCATGCCTGAGGAGGGTGTCTTCGCCCGTGTTTTGACAGGAGGACCAGTCAGACCGGGAGACGAAATATCGCTCAAGGAACAGCAATGACCGAGCCCAGTGCATTGGTAGAAAAAATTCTGAAACTGAAGAGGGAAAAGAATGCGGTCATCCTGGTCCATAACTATCAGCTTGGTGAGGTCCAGGACATCGCTGACTTCGTGGGCGATTCTCTGGGCCTGAGCCAGAATGCGGCCAAAACGGAGGCCGATGTCATTGTGTTCTGCGGCGTCCACTTCATGGCGGAGACAGCCGCCATCCTCTGCCCCAAGATGACGGTTCTCCTGCCGGACCGGCACGCCGGCTGCCCGATGGCCAACATGATTACCGCAGAACAGTTGCGGCAGAAGAAGAAGGAACTGCCCAATGCCACCGTGGTCTGCTATATCAACTCTACGGCGGCGGTAAAGGCGGAATCCGATATCTGCTGTACCTCGGCCAACGCCATCAAGGTGGTGGAAAGCATTGATAACGACGAGGTGCTGTTCGTGCCCGACCAGTACCTGGGTCACTACGTCTCAACCAAGACGAACAAAAAGTTTCACTTCTGGCCGGGTTACTGCCCGACGCACGTCCGAATTCAGCCCCAGCATATCATACAGCTCAAACAGGAAAACCCCAGGGCGAAGGTGGTCATCCACCCTGAGTGCCGCCCCGACGTAATCGCCCTGGCGGATGAGGTCGCCAGCACCGGGGGCATGATACGGTACGCCCGCAGGGATGACGTTCAGGAAATGATTGTCGGCACGGAAATCGGCATCATCCACCGACTCAAAAAGGAAAACCCGAGCAAGAAATTCATCCCGGTCACGGAACAGGCTGTCTGCCCCAATATGAAGCTCATCACGCTGGAGAAAGTCCTCTGGTCGCTCGAGGAAATGCGGCCGGAGATAAAAGTCACCGAGGCCATAAGAATCAAAGCCAAGGCAGCGGTGGACAAAATGCTGGCCATCGTCTGAGGCGAGCGCATGGAAGAGCCCAGGTATATCGTTGTTCTGATCACCAGTGACAGCGTTGAAGAGGCGGACCACATTGCCCGGGTGCTTGTGGAGAAGAAGAAAGTGGCCTGCGTCAATATCGTGCGCGGAATCGATTCTTATTTCTGGTGGGAGGGCAAGCCCGATTCAGCGCGGGAGAACCTGCTCATCGCCAAGACCAAGTCATCGCTGCTCCCTGAAGTCCTCGAAGTGGTCAGGAAAGTTCACGGTTACGATGTGCCTGAAGTCATTGCCCTGCCCATCATCGGCGGCAACCAGGATTACCTGGATTGGATCGAGCAGAGTGTTGCCTAGAGCACGCCCAGTTCGTCGAGCAGCTTGATTACCCTCCCCTGCTATTTCAGTTCCGCGATTGAGGTGTAAAGTATGTCAAGCATTTCGTCCGCTTCTTTCTCCGTGGTTATAATCGGCGGGTTGAAACGCACCCTGGTATAGTCCCTGGCCAGCGCCATGCGGACGTACAGACCCCTCTCCAGCACCTTCCGCACCCATTTCCTCATTGTTTCTACAGCAAACGGCGATTTGCTTTCTTTGTTTTTTACCAGTTCTATCCCAAGCATAAGGCCCAGGCCGCTGGCATCACTGACATTGGGCAGGTCCATGAACTCCCGCTTCAGGCGCTCCAGAACATAGGCCCCGACCCTTGCCGCATTTTCCACCATTTTGTCCCGGAAAATAATCTTTAGCGCGGCACCTGCCGCCGCGGCACAGATAGGATTGCCGTGCTGGGTGAAGCCGTGCCAGAGCATAGTGCCCTTCAGCCCTTCAAAAACCTTGTCGCTGAGCAGCGTGACGCCGAAGGGCAGGTAGCAGCCATCGATAGCCTTGGCCACGGTCATGATATCCCAGCTTACCGGCCAGTGCTCCTGGCCCCACAGCTTGCCCGTCCTCCCGAGACCGGTCTGTACCTCGTCGCAGGCCATGAACACGTCGTGGTCATTGCATATCTGCCGCACGATGGGGAAATACTCGGGTGGCGGGGCTACGTTGCCCGCCGCGCCCATCACCGGCTCGGCGATATAGGCAGCCACGCTGTCCGCCCCCTCTGTCTGGATGACTTTTCCCACGTAGCGTGCACAGAGAACATCACAGGACGGGTACTTTAAATTGAAGGCACACCGGTTGCAGTAAAAGGTAGGCGCCTGGATAAAGCCAGCAGCGAGCGGTGCATATCCGGTCCAGAACGCGCCGCTCCCGGCACGCGTCGCCGCTGCCGAGCCCATTCCGGCTCCATGAAAACCGTCTTGCAGGCTGATGATTTTATATTTCGGCCTTCCATGAACATGCCAGTAAAGACGTGCCATCTTGAAGGCCGTCTCCACCGCCTCCGTGCCACCATTGGTGAAGAAGAAGTGGGCCATTCCCGCCGGCACAACTTTGGCCAGCTCCGCGGCATATTCGATAATGGGCACGTTCGACTGCTTGGCCAGGAGGTGAGCAAACTGCAGCTTTCGTGCCTGTTCACAGATGGCATCGATGATTTCTTTCTGCCCGTGCCCCAGTGTATTGCTGGTCTGCTGCGAGGCCGCATCGTAGTAAAAATTCCCCTCGGTATCCCAGCATTTCACCCCTTCTGCCCTCTCGATAATGGGCCATACGTCCTCGCTGCCCACCACGGCGAAACCGTGTATCAGGTGCTTCCGGTCCAGAGCCAGGAGTTCTTCAGTCCGCTTGCTAACCATCTTGCCCTCCTTTGTTTCCATTTAAAAAGAGTGTTATTGCAACTGTAATTATACAACAGGCCAGCGTTTTCACGCTGGCCCTATTGTATCGCTTGATATAAACGCCGCTGGGTTGCCGTTAGCTTACAAAGCGCACCGTTACCGAGCCGAGACGGTCAAATGTAGCACGGTAGCTGCACGGTCCTTCAACGAAAAACGCAGCATGCAGCGAGCCGGAGATGATGAATTCGCCTTTGCCTATGCTCATACCGTAATCGGCCAGCTTGTTGGCCAGACTGGCGACCGCCTGAGCCGGATTGCCCAGCACCGCGGCGCCGGCACCGGTGGCGATAATCTCTCCGTCCTTGTCCAGCACCATACCGATGAGTCGCAGGTCAATGCCCTGAACCGGTGTCAGCTGCCCGCCAAGCACCACCCCACAGGCCCCGGAATCATCGGAAATCCCGTCCGGCGCTTTCTTTCTCTGCTCTTTATAGCGATTCCCCGCGATTTCAAAGGCGGGCAATACGCCGGCGGTGGCGGCAAGAACCTTGCCGACATCCACCCCCGGGCCTTTTAATTCCTCCCTCATGACAAAACAAATCTCGGCTTCAATCACCGGCTTTGAAAGTGTGCTCAGCGAGACCGGCTCACCTTCGGGAACGACCATGGTATCGAAAATGTGCCCGTAAATAGGCTCATCAACGCCAAACATTATCTGGTTGGCCTTGGCACAGAGCCCGATTTTACGACCTACAATCGTCTCACCGCTCTTCAGCCTCTCCTGAACCAGTTTCATCTGAATATCATAGGCATCGGCAACGGTTACATCGGGAAATCGGTCGGTAAGATTGGTGATCGGTTTTGCCGTCCTCTGCGCCTGGAGAATTTCCTTGGCTATCTGCTCCATCTGCTTTTCGTCTAAAGCCATCAATAACCTCCTTTTATTAACTGGATTGTTCTTAGATAAGAGTGCCAAGCAATTACCACAGTAATATTAGTGTGATGCACTTCTGCTGTCAAGTTTGCGCCCTTTTGATTCCAGCCACTTCTGCTTCTGGCTGACCCGGGTCCCTTCATCGGTGGGCCGGTAGCGCGACCAGAATTCCTCCCGAAAGCCGGGAAAGGTGCCGTCAATTATCGCGCTCCGTACTTTCTCCATCAAATTATGAATGAAGTGCAGGTTGTGAATCGTCGCCAGCCGATATGACAGTAGTTCCTCACATTTGAAAAGGTGTTGCAGGTACGCTGTGGAAAAGGTGCGGCAGGTGTAGCAGCGACAGCCAGATACGATGGGCTGGCCCATCCGGCTGAAGGTGGCATTTCTGATATTGCGGCGCCCCTCCCAGGTGAAAAGGGCGCCGTTGCGCGCTACACGCGTGGGCAGGGCACTGTCAAAGATATCGATGCCCCGCACCACCCCTTCAATTATATCCTCGGGAGAGCCTACGCCCATAAGATATCTCGGTTTATCTTCCGGCAATAGCGACGCTGTCGCCTCCACCATCTCAAAGGTGATCTTCTTGGGTTCGCCGACGCTCAGGCCGCCGATGGCATACCCGGCAAAATCAAGAGCGGTAAGGAATTCGGCTGACCGGCGCCTTAGCTCGGGAAAGACGCCGCCCTGCACGATGGCATACAGCGCCTGCTCGGGGCGCCGGTGCGCTTTGTAACACCTCTCCGCCCACTTATGAGTGATTTCCATAGCCCGCTGCACTTTCTCAAAGCTATCACCATAAGCCGAGCACACGTCCAGCACCATAATAATATCTGCGCCCAGCTTCTCCTGGTACTCAATGGCCAGCTCGGGGGTAAAAAAATGCTCGCTGCCGTCAATATGGGAGCGGAAGGTCACCCCTTCTTCACTGACCTTGCAGAGCGGGGCCAGGCTGAATATCTGGTAGCCGCCGCTGTCGGTCAGGATGGCACCGTCCCAGGCCATGAATTTATGTAAACCACCCAGCCTTTCCACCGCCTCGATTCCCGGCCGGAGGTAAAGGTGATAGGTATTGGCCAGCACCATGCGGTAGCCAATGTCCTTGACTTCTTCCGGGGTCAGCGTCTTTATAGTTCCCTGGCTGCCCACCGGCAGGAAGGCCGGGGTCGGCACCGCGCCGTGGGGTGTTTTCAGCTCTCCTGCCCGGGCATTATTGCAGGTCTTTAGTAAACGGAAACTGTTTTTCATTTCTTGGTTAGTCGTAGTATAGCTCAAGAAGTTGTGATTTGTCTTGATGGCCAAATAACGATAATATTAAAACAGTGAAGGAAAAACTGAAGCAAATATTCTCTCAAAGAAAAAAACAGCGCATCGTTGACCCGAAACGAGTATCCGCTGCCGTGCTGGTGCCCATCTACGAGAGAGACGGTCAGTACCATATCCTTTTCATCAAGCGCACGGAATGGGTGGAAAAGCACAAGGGCGAGATATCGTTTCCCGGCGGAGTGTATGAAGACCACGATGGCACCCTGCTCAACACCGCCCTGCGTGAGAGTTTCGAGGAAATAAACCTGAAACCCGATGATGTTGAGGTTCTTGGCGAGCTGGATGACGTGGTCAGCGCCAAGACCAACTACAGAATCACCCCGTTTCTGGCCTTCATCCCCTGGCCATATGAGTTCAAGGTTGATGGCCACGAGACCGAGGAAATAATTGAAGCCCCCATCACAACACTGATGAACATTGGCCGCTCGCGTCAGGAATTAAGAGGCAGCGAAACGTTCACCGTCTACCGATACAACTATAAGGGCAGGGTAATCTGGGGGGCGACAGCCCGGATATTAGCTCAATTCCTGAATATCTTTACTCAGGCCGAGAGGTCCTGACCAGCACCTCGCCTTTGGTACGATACATTCAACCGTCTTTCCCAAATCCCATTCACCCATTAAGATATACCAAAGTTAATATCAATTTATTAACTTATTTTATATTACATTATTGATTTTACTGATATTATGATATACAATCTATTTAGAGGTATTACTCAGCCATGGCCAAGAAAGATTATTATGGAATGTTGGGAGTCAGTCGCAATGCCAGCGAGCAGGAGATAAAGCAGGCGTATCGCCGGCTGGCCCGTCAGTATCATCCTGACGTTAACCCCAGCGACAAGTCGTCTGAGGCCAAGTTCAAAGAAATCAACGAGGCCTATGAGGTCCTTTCCAGCAAGGAGAGCCGGAAGAAATACGATAAATACGGGGACCAGTGGCAGTATGCTGACCAGTTCGAGCAGGCAAAGCACCAGCAGACGCCATTCCGGGATTTTGGCGAAGCCGGCGGGGCAACCAGCTTTCAGTTCGGCGGCGAGGACCTGGGAAGCCTGTTCGATGATTTACTGTTCGGCGGTGGGCGTACGCGCACTTACACGCAGCGCACCCGACCGATGCGGGGTCGGAACCTTGAGACTCCTGTGGAGGTAACGCTTGAGGAAGCGTTTCACGGGACCAGCCGGACCATCAGCCTCCAGTCGGAAGAGCCCTGCCCTACCTGCAAGGGCACTGGCCTGATGCAGAATGCAGCCTGCTCAACCTGCCGGGGCGCCGGAAGGGTGCCCCGCATGAAGCGACTTGAAGTCAAGATACCCGCCGGCGTAAAGACCGGCTCGCGGGTGCGCGTCGCTGGCAGAGGCACGCCAGGCTATAACGGCGGCGCCAGTGGCGACCTTTATTTGATAGTATCGGTGAGGCCGCATCGTCAATTCGAGCGGAGAAATGATGACCTGTACGTGGAAGTCCCGGTGCCGCTTATGGTTGCGGTGCTGGGCGGGGAGGTGCAGGTGCCCACCATGAAGGGGAAGCTGGCACTGAAGATTCCTCCCGAGACGCAGAACGGGCGTTCTTTCCGCCTTGCCGGACAGGGAATTCCCCACCTTGGCAATTCGTCCCGGGGCGACATGTTCGCTAAAGTAAACGTCGTTCTGCCCACGAAGTTATCGGACAAAGAAAAGGAACTTTTTCAACAGCTGGGCGAACTTCGCAGCTGAGAGGAGGTGAGTTTGTATGGAACGAAATGAAGAACCGAGATATGTAATCAGCGTTGCCGCCCGGATTCTGGGCACACACACTTACACGCTGCGCTACTACGAACGGATTGGCCTGATAGGGCCGAAACGCTCGCAGGGCAACATCAGGCTCTACTCGGACAGAGACATCGACCTGCTCCGCCGGGTCAAGACGCTGGTTGAGGATATGGGAGTTAACCTGGCCGGCGTGGAGGTCATCCTACGCCTGGTACAGCGGATGGGCGAGATGCAGAACGAAATGGAAAAGTTGGAATCCGAGGTAAAAAGGCTGGGAGGTGAATAAGCGATGAGGCAGGAGAGATTTACAGAACTGGCATTGGACGCACTGGCAGCTTCCCAGGAGCTTGTCCGCCAGTTTCAACACAGCCAGTGGGATGTGGAACATCTTTTGCTGGCACTGCTGCAGCAGGAGCGTGGGCTGGTAGGCGATATTTTAAGAGAACTGAAAATCGACGTTGAAGCGGTCAAGCAGCAGCTGGAAGGGGCCTTGAGCAGGACACCCGGAGTAGCCTATGAGGCTACGCAAATTTACCCTACTCCCCGAATTAACCGTGTCGGCCAGATGGCCGATGAGGAGGCGAATCGACTGAAAGACGAGTATATCAGCACCGAGCATCTCCTCATCGCCATTATCGCCGAAGGGGGCGAAGCCGCCTCCATTCTGAAAGGGGTCGGTGTGGACCAGGAAAAGGTCTACGGCGTCCTGCAGCAACTTCGCGGCGGGCACCGGGTAACCGATACCAGAGCGGAGAGCCGTTACCGCTCGCTGCAGAAGTACGGTCGCGACCTCACCGAGTTCGCCCGGCAGGGGAAGCTCGACCCGGTCATTGGCCGTGAGGTTGAAATCAAGCGGGTGATGCAGATACTCACCCGGCGCACCAAGAACAATCCGGTGGTCGTTGGCGAAGCCGGCGTGGGCAAGACCGCCATCGCCGAAGGACTGGCCCAGAAAATCGCTGCCGATGATGTCCCCGATTCCCTCAAGGGCCGGCGCGTTGTCGCCCTTGATATGGGTGCTCTGGTGGCGGGCAGCAAGTTCCGCGGCGAGTTTGAGGAGCGTCTCAAGGCGGTCATGGACGAGGTCCGCCAGGCCCGGGGTGAGGTCATCCTTTTCATCGATGAGATTCACACGGTAGTCGGTGCCGGTGCCGCCGAGGGTGCCATTGATGCCAGCAATATGCTCAAACCGGCCCTGGCCCACGGCGAACTGCAATGCGTTGGTGCCACCACCATTGACGAGTACCGCAAGTTCATTGAAAAAGACAAGGCGCTGGAGCGGCGTCTGCAGCCAGTATATCTGGATGAACCAACGGTTGACGCTACCATAGAGATTTTGAAAGGCTTGAGGCCACGATACGAAGCGCACCACAAGATAGAAATCTCCGATGAGGCCCTGGAGGCCGCCGCCCGCCTCAGCCAGCGTTATATCGCCGACCGGCACCTGCCGGACAAGGCAATCGACCTCATCGATGAGGCGGCGAGCAAGATACGCATCGACACCGAAAGTGCTACCCCGGAAATCCGCTCACTGGAACAGCGGTTGAACCAGCTGACCAATGAGGAGGAAGCCGCCTCGCAGCGACAGGACTTCCAGCAGGCGGCACAGCTCAAGACGGAAAGGCTTAAACTGGAAAAAGAATATAACCAGGCTAAGAATGAGTGGCTCAAGCAGGAAAAAATCAGCGAGACGGTGAACGAGGAACATATCGCCCAGCTCATCTCCAGCTGGACCGGCATTCCCGTTTCCCAGATGCTGGAGGGCGAGGCGGAAAAACTGCTCCACATGGAAGAGAGACTCCACGAGCGGTTGATTAACCAGGAGGAGGCGGTCACGGCCGTCTCCGAAGCCATTCGCCGCAGTCGTGTCGGGCTGAAAGACCCCAGGCGGCCCATCGGCAGTTTCGTCTTTCTCGGGCCGACCGGTGTCGGCAAGACCGAGCTGGCCCGCACCCTTGCCTGGTTCCTCTTCGACGACGAGAACGCCATGGTGCGCCTGGATATGTCAGAGTACCAGGAGCGGCACGCCGTGTCCCGGCTCATCGGTGCCCCTCCAGGTTATGTTGGCTACGAGGAAGGTGGCCAGCTAACCGAGGCTATCAGGAGGCGTCCCTACCGGGTTATCCTCCTGGATGAGGTCGAGAAAGCGCATCCCGAGGTCTTTAATAGTCTGCTCCAGCTTCTGGACGACGGGCGCTTGACCGATGGCCACGGCAGGACGGTCGACTTTAAAAACTGCGTCATCATCATGACCAGCAACGCCGGTGTGGAACACATCAAGCGTGAATCATCGCTCGGCTTTGCTCCCCGTAAAGAAGAAACCAAAGCAGAAACGCAGCGATATGAGGCGATGAAGGAAAAGGTGATGGCCGAGGTAAAGAGGACCTTCCGCCCCGAATTCCTCAACCGCCTCGATGAGATAATCGTCTTCCACGAGCTTACTGAAGAGCAGATTAGGCATATCGTCGACCTGATGGTCAGAGACCTGCAGCAGCGCCTGGCAGAGCGAAAGCTGAACATTGAACTCACCGAAAAGGCCAAAACATGGCTGGCCAGGGAAGGCTATGACCCGGTCTTCGGTGCCAGACCTTTACGACGGGTTATCGAACGCCACGTGGAAAACCCTCTGTCCACCAGACTGCTCAGAGGAGAATTCAAGGAGGGTGAAACTGTAAAAGTTGATCTTGGCGACGAAGGTTTGACCTTCGTCGCCAAGGCTTCGGCCAGGGTCGCTGTCTGAGCAATCGAACACGCGTATCTCCCCTAGTATTGCCATTAGGCAAAAGTTAATGTAGAATAGGAGAGCATGTCCGAACAGGAACCAGAAAAGAAGCCCTCCGCTAAGACAGCCTATCTCCTGGGTCTCTTCGGTATCGCAGCCACACTACTCATGGCGGTGGCTGTTGTTTATTACTGGGAGTGGGTGAGGGGCCTTGGGGCATATGGATATGTTGGTGCTTTCCTTATCAGTATTCTCGGCGGGGCAACGATTATCGTCCCGGTGCCCATGCTGGCAGTCATCTTCGCCCTGGGCAGGGTAATGGAGCACACCTGGCTGGTTGGCATTGCCAATGGTCTGGGCGAAACGGTGGGGGCACTCACTATATACATGACCGGCTACGGCGGCGGCTCGGCAATTTACCACCGCACGCAAGGCAGACTGCAGGCCGCCTACGAAAAACTCGTGCGACTTATGGAACGAAGAGGTTGGCTCATCCTCTTCGTGCTGGCGGCGGTACTTAACCCCTTTTTTTACCCGGCGGCTTTGGCCGCTGGGGCACTGCGTTTCGGTGCCAAGAGGTACATCTTGATTACCTGTGTTGGCAAGATAATCAAGGGTATGACCGTCGCCTATGCTGGCTACTGGGGGCTACGTGGCCTGCTCAGGATGCTCGGGGCACCAATTTAATCAGCTTTCTTCAATGGTTATCCGCAGTATGGTATCGCCTTTGAATTGCGGATTCTGGTTCGGGTCTCTGGGCGTCAGCTGCTCGAGGACATTCATCCCCTCAATTAACTGACCAAAAACGGTGTGCTTGCCATCAAGTCCGTGCTGCGGTGCAAACGTGATGAAGAATTGGGCGCTGTTGGTATTCGATCCGCTATTGGCCATGGAGAGCACTCCGGCATCGTGTTTGTGTGCGGTAAATTCGTCATCAAATTTATAGCCGGCGCCACCCATTCCAGTACCTGTTGGGTCACCACCCTGGGCCATAAAGCCCGGTATAACCCGGTGAAATGTGGAGCCATCATAAAATCCTTCCCGGGCCAGAAAGACGAAGTTATTAACCGTCATCGGTACATCTTTGGCGAATAGTTCTGCTACCATATTCCCCTTTTCTGTCTCAATAATCGCCGTATACTGCTTACTGGTATCGATAGTCATCGAAGGCGGTGATGAATAGGTTTTCGGTTTCGCCTCTGGCGCCGGTGCTTGTTCGGGTGCCTTCTCACCACATGAAATTACAGCGAGCGTCACCAGAAGGATAATTACAACCAGAGTAAGGATTCTCTTCATCATTGTCTTCACCTCTTGCCCAAAAGCGTAAATTTTATTTGTGATTGTAGCCTATTTGCTTCCGAAAAACAATCATTACGGGAGATATACCGCACAAAATAAATGAGTGTATTACTGCAGTTGCCAACCGACCTGCTTTATGATAAATTATACACGTAAACGCGGGGCTGTAGCTCAATTGGGAGAGCGTTTGACTGGCAGTCAAAAGGTCGGGGGTTCGAATCCCCCCAGCTCCACCATAAAGGTAATAATATTACCACAATTTAGCTTCAGTTTCCTGTTCTTCTTTTTAATATTTATGTTTCCAACCTTGTTCGTTGGTAATTGTATTACCAAGGCTAACTAATTTATTGACA
>Ga0180009_10002632_pt1 | contig 20993 bp, 15 predicted proteins | sample OS_PC_MetaG_FD_123537 | JGI IMG/M metagenome (GOLD analysis project Ga0180009, IMG submission 123537) | Groundwater microbial communities from the Aspo Hard Rock Laboratory (HRL) deep subsurface site, Sweden - OS_PC_MetaG | ecosystem: Environmental > Aquatic > Deep subsurface > Groundwater...
CACTGGCTCGTTTCATGGGAGTCCTCACAGGGAGAGGTTGTCCGGAGTGATCCGGGAAACCAGGGTCATGGTCCGGTATCCGCCGTTTTCCGGATAGTTCTTGTCCGGCTTCTCGGTCCGGGCCGAGATGAAGAGCTTCACCTCCCGAATGCCGGCCGCAGACGTGGCCGCGGTTCCATCAGCCTGGAAGAACTCGAAGGTGAACGCGGTTACGCTGTCCGCAAAGGCCTGGGGCCCGCTTCCCGTATCCCGGGTGATCCTCCTGGTGTCTGTGTCATACTGATAGGTGATGGTTTCGTTGGCATCCAGGGCGTCCCCATCGCCGTTTATGTCCGCCCGGATCTTCAGCTTGTTCGTATCCAGATCCAGCCCGTTGAATCCCGCCTGGGCAGGGTCGTAACCGGCCATGCCGATCTCCCGCCCCATCATGTCCATGCCCGCCCGGAGGGTCTGGGTCATCTGGGCTTCCTGCTCCTGGGCCGAATAAGTCCGGCTCTGGAGCAGAAAGGTCTGGGAAAGCAGCGTCAGCAAAAAAAGGCCCAAGCTCATGGCGATCAGGAGTTCCACGAGGGAGAATCCTCCCCGGGAACGCAGGATCTTTATGCCCGTTGCCGCCCAGCGCATGGTTACCTCCCGATAAACGTGTTCAGTTCCACCTTGTGCCCGCCCTTGTCCCACCAGACCGTGACCGTGACCTTCTTCATGTTGGGGATCAGGGTCGAGGCCGGGGCTATGGTGATCACCCGCTTGAACTCGGGGAATCCCGTGACCTCGCCGTAGTCCTCGGTGGTGATGGTGGTTCCCGAAGGGGTGCCGGCAAACCCCATGCGGAGCACGTCCTCCATGGAGTCCTGGGCCAGGGTGGCGGCCAGGGTGATCCTCTCGGAGAAGTCGTTTCCCCGCATGATTCCCAGGGACAGGGCAGCCATGCCCAACAGGGCCACCGTGAGGATGACCACCGAGATGAGGACCTCCAGGAGGGTGAAACCCTGGTCCCCCCGGACGGTCCGCCCCGGAATTTTCCAGTGGATGGAAGCCATGTTCCTTGCCTTACAGGGTGGAGGACGAGGAATCGACAATCTTCACCCGGCCGGTCATGTTCACGGACAGAAGCTTCCATCCGCTGCTGTTGTACAATGCGATGTACCCGTACTGGTCGGCCGCCCCCCGGGAATTGAACCTGAGCGTGTTGTTGAACACCTGGACCACGCCCTTCTGATCCTCCAGGCTCCGGGTCACGGTCTCCCCCGTGTCCTTGGTGTTGTTGCGGTTCTTGTCCGTCCAGATTTCATATTGCTTGGAATTCAGGAACCTCACGGTGATGTTGCAGCGCTCCTTCACAGCCCGCATGCGGACGGTCATGAGTTCCGAAGCCACACTCCGCGCCGCAGCCTTGAGTCTCAGCCTGGGAAGGTAATCCATGACGCTGGGCACCCCGATGCCCGCCACGATGATGATGATGACCACGGCGATCATCAGCTCCACGAGTGTGAACCCGCGCTGGTTACGATGAGGTCCCATGGCTTCTCCCCTTCCCTCCCGGAAAACTTGTGAGGCTCGGACGCCCATTTCCTTGGCCCGGAGGCGAGAACTCGATGAACGTCCGCAGGAGCCACCCGCCGGGTCCGGTCCCTGAGCACCCTGGCGGAAAATCCTTCGTCCGAAACATGGAACGGCCGCATCCTTGCATCTTCCTTCTTCTTGGCCACTTGCAATCCTCATGGTTCCTCCCCCTCGCCTTTCCATTAGTCTTGCCAGAACCGTGCCAAGGGGCTCTCGAACCGGATCGCCATTTGTTTTCAGTGGGTTGGATGGGTTGGGTGGACGATGGACAGGGGCATGAACAAGGATTTATGGGTTTCCCATAATCCAGGAGGGGGATGGTTTATTGAAAAACAATAGAAATTAGCAATAGCAAAATCCCGGGGTGCCCGGCGGGGTTCAGGCCAATCACGCCTGAGGCAAAAAAATCACGCCCGGGGAATCCGGAAGGATCTTCCGAAAAAGAAATTCAGTGGGTGGAAATATTGTGCTTGCGCAGGAGCTCGTAGAGGCGTGGCGGGGAAAGGCCGGAAATCCGGGCTGCTTCCTTCACGCTCTGGCCGGAGCGGTTCATGAGTTCCTGGAGGTAATGTCTCTCCCCCTCCTCCAAAAGCTGCTTGCGAAAATCCTGCCACTTGGCGTCGGTTTCGGGAAAGGGGGCGGCCGGGCTTGCGTATTCATCGTATTCCCCCTTCCCTTGCTCCAGGCTGGAGGCCATGGCCCCCAGACGAATGGCAGGAGGCAGGTGCTTGGAGAAAAGGATGGGCTCCCCCATGGCCTGGGCAGCCACGTGGTCCAGGGTGTTGTGGAGTTCCCGGACGTTCCCGGGCCAGGGATAGGACACCAGGACCTCCATGAGCTTGGGGGAGAAACTCTTGGGCTCGGTGCCGTTGTCCCTGGACAAATGATTCATGTAATGGATGGTCAGGTCCTGGATGTCCTCGGGGCGTTCCCTCAGGGGCGGCAGATGGATGTGGATGGACTGGAGGCGAAAGAGGAGGTCTTTCCGGAACTGGCCCTTTTCCGCCATCTCATCCAGGTCCCGGTTGGTGGCTGAAACCAGGCGGAAATCGCTGGCGACCTCCCGGCTTCCCCCCACGTGGCGGAAGCTCCTCTCCTCCAGAACCCTCAGGAAGGCCTTCTGCATGGACAGGGGAAGCTCTCCCACCTCGTCCAGGAACAGGGTGCCGTTGTCGGCCTGCATGACCAGGCCGTCCGAGGCGGCGGTGGCGCCGGTGAACGCCCCCTTGGCGTGGCCGAAAAGCACGCTCTCCATAAGGGACTTGGGCAGGGAGGCGCAGTCCACCACCACGAAGGGGCCTCCGGCCCGGTCGCTGTTCTTGTGGATGGCCCGGGCGAAGAGCTCCTTGCCCGTTCCCGTTTCGCCGGTGATGATGACGTTGGCCATGCTGGCTGCGGACCGGGCCACCAGGGCCAGGCTTTTGCGGATGCCCGGTCCATCGCCGATGATACCTTCCCGGGCCAGGGTCAGGGCCGGCCCGCACGCCTTTTTCTGGTCCCGGTATTTGACGGCCTGCTCCACGGCGGAGATGACGGATTCCATGGAGGCAGGCTTCTTGAGGTAGTCCCACACGTTTTCCGAAAGAGCGAACTCCGCGCCGTCCTTATCCGCGTATCCGGTGATAACCACCACCTCCGGGGACGAAGGGGCCTGCTGAAGGGCGGTCAGGGCGTCCAGCCCCGAACCGTCAGGCAGGTGGACGTCCAGGAACACCACGTCGAAATCCGCCTTCCCGGCCTTGTCCAAGCCCATGCGGAGGGTCTGGGCCACGTCCACCTGGTGGCCCATGTCCTCGAACACCCGGCGCAGGGTATCGCCGATCATCCGGTCGTCGTCTATGATGAGGATATTCGCCATGTTCCACCGCGGGGGCTTATCAGGCTGTTATGCCCCCTGTTGGGTTCCTTCCGCTCTTGGACCTGCCGCGCACCGGCCCCTGGATTCGGCTCCGGCTGGAAAAGTATTCCCGCCGGACCGGCCGCCGGGGCCGGAACCAGTCATGCACCAAACGTGAATGGGTTTTCAAGAGCCAATCGCAATAACATTTATCCTTGCCGGGCTTGTTTCAAGAGACGGGTGACGATTTCCAGGAGCTGACCGGTGGCCACCGGCTTCCGGATCACCTTCCAGACCCCGGACCGGGCCAGTTCCTGGGGGGGGATCTCCTGGGAAAAACCGGTGCAGAGCACCACCGGGAGATCGGGCCGCTGGGCTGCCACCTCCCGAGCCAGGGCCAGGCCCGAGGATTCGGGCATGACCTGGTCCACGATGACCAGGTCAAAGGCCCCGGGGGTTTCCCGGAAGGTGGCCAGGGCCTCGTCCACCCGGGTCCGGCCCACCACCAGGCATCCGTAGTTCGTGAGGGCCCGATTCAGGGTGTCCACCAGGGAGCGGTCGTCATCCACCACCAGGATGGTCCCTGTAACCCCTTTTTCCAACAGGGCGGCGTGATCCTCCGGAGCCCGGGGGAGATCCACCAGGGGCAGGAGGACGTCGAACCGGGTGCCCTTGCCCGGGCGGCTGTCCATGGTCACCGTGCCCCCCAGGGCCGTGACCGCGCCGTGAACCACGGAAAGCCCCATTCCCGTGCCCCGGCCCGGTCCCCGGGTGCTGAAAAAAGGCTCGAATATCCGTTCAGCCAAACCGGGCTCCATGCCCGGGCCGTCGTCGGCTACCGAAAGGCGCAGGACGCTCTCTCCCTCTTCCGCCCACCCGGATGGCGAGTGTTCGTCCGTGAGTCTCACCACGATGGTCCCGCCTTGTTCCTCCAGAGCCTGGGCCGCGTTGGTGACCAGATTCACCACCAGCTCCCGGACCTGGGTGGGAGATGCCAAAACCCGGTCCATGCGGGCATCCACCTCCTCGTGGACCGACACGTTGGTGGGCAGGGTGGCCCGAAGCATCTTCAAGCATTCCTTCACCACGGGCATAACCGAGAGGACCATGAGTTCCTGATCCGTTTTCCGTGAAAAAATGAGCAACTGCTCCACCAGGTCCCGAGCCCGGTGGCAGGCAGCCAGGGACATGGACAGGCTCTCCCGGGCCTTTTCGTTCTCCCGGGTCTTGGCCATGGCATACTCAATGTTCATCATCACAGTCATGAGGATGTTGTTGAACTCATGGGCCACGCCCCCGGCCAGGGTCCCCACGGCCTCCATCTTGGCCGCCTGGGCCACCCGGCCCTGGAGGTCCACCTCCCGGCTCACGTCCCGCATGGCCGCGATGACATGGCCGATGCTCCCGTCCGGCCCACGGAGAGGTGACAGAAGCACGTCCACCCATGCCTTCCGCCCTCCGGGCAACACATGCTCGTGACGGCAGGACGCGGAAACGCCGGTGAGGAAAACCGACTGAAGCCCGCAGCCGCCTTCCCCGCAGTCACAAGGGTCCGGCGAGGCATGGAAGACCTCGTGGCACTTTTTCCCCACCTCAAAGGCGATCCCGTCCTGGCCCAGGCCCTTGTTCAGATCCACGATGCGGTAGTCCCGATCCAGGACCGCGATCAAATCGGGCAAGCTTTCCAGCAAGAAACGGAGGTAGGCCTCCCTTTCCACCCACTGGTCCCGGTCCATCCTGCCCTGGTTCAGGTCCCGGGAGAATGCCTGGTTCAGATGGGCCAGTTCGCCGGTGCGGTTCCTGAGTTCCCCGGCCATGCGCTGCATTTCCCCGGCCAGAAGCCCCAGCTCGTCCTTGCGGCCCAGGAGGTCCTCCGGGGGCGGATCCCCGTTCTCCCCCAGGGTTCCCGCCCATCGGACAAGGGCCGTGAGGGGCAAAACCAGGCTCCGCCGCGCCAGGAACAGGAGAAGGACCAGAAAAAAGAGGCACAGGGTGAAATCCAGGGCCAGGAACCCGATGGGGCCCGGAGATGAGGCCGCCTTCCACGCCCCGGCCCGGACTGCGCAGCAGACGGCCAGGAACAGGCCCAGAACCAGGGGGATCTTCCGGGAAAGCCTCACTTCCCGCCCTTTCCGTCCAGGACCTGGCGAAGAAGCACGGCCAGGTCCCGGCTCACCACGGGCTTCATGAGGAACCCGCCCACCCCCATCATCCGGGCCTTCTGGGCGTCCACGGCATGGCTGAAGCCCGTGCACAGGATCACGGGGATTTCGGGTCTCAACTCCTTCAACATGACGGTGAGTTCCACGCCGGTGATATGGGGCATGGTCTGGTCCGTGATGACCGCATCGAAGCCTTGCGGATCGGCTCTGAACGCCTCCATGGCCTCCACGCTGGAAGTGAAGGCCGTGACCTTGTATCCCAAAAACTCCAGGATCAGCCTCACGGAGCCCGTGATGGTCTCGTCGTCGTCCACGAACAGAACCCGCTCATCCCCTCCGGGAAGGTTGAAAAGGACATCGTCCTCCACCTGGGGAGGTTCCATGACCCGGGGAAAATAGACCTCAAAGACGGTCCCGTGGCCGGGCTCGCTCTGGACGGCGATGCCGCCCCCGTGGCTCTTCACCACGCCGTACACCACGGCGAGCCCCATGCCCGCGCCCTCCCCCTGGGCCTTGGTGGTGAAGTAAGGCTCGAAGATGCGGTCCAAAACGGCCTTTTCCATGCCGTGGCCCGTGTCCGATACCGAAAGGACCACGTAGGCGCCCGGGGAAAGCTCCGGGTCCGGCAGGGTGCTGGACGAGGGAATCTCCCGGTTGGCCAGGGACACCCGGAGGTCCCCGCCTTTTTCCCACATGGCCTGGGACGCGTTGGTCACCAGGTTCATGATGACCTGATGCACCTGGGTGGGGTCGGCCCGCACAATCCCGGCGTCGGCCTCGATGTCCTGGCGCATATGGATGGTGGCCGGCAGGATGCCCTGCAGAAGCTTCAAGGCCTCCAGCGCCACGGGCCCCAGGGGGATGGGTTTTCTTTCCTGGGCCGCCTGGCGGGAGAAGTCCAGGATCTGGCGCACCAGGTCCTTGGCCCGGTGGGAGGCCTTGAGCACCTGGTCCAGGCACTGGCTCACCTTCTCCGGATCGTCTCTCTTCATCTGGGCCGCCTCGGCGTAGGCCAGGATGCCCCCAAGGATGTTGTTGAAATCATGGGCGATGCCCCCGGCCAGGGTGCCGAGGGCCTTCATCTTCTCCGCGTGGAGGAGCATCTGCTCCAGGCGCTTGCGCTCGGTGATGTCCTCCCCGATCCCCAGAATTCCCGCCACCCGGCCGGACTCGTCCCGGCGGCTGGTGAGGTTCAGGCGGACCCAGATGCTCCGGCCGTCCTTGGCGACCTCCTGGATCTCGCAGGTGATTTTCCGCTTCTGACCCAGGACCAAGGCCCGGGTCTCCTCGATGACCTCGGAGGTCTGGTCGTCGCCGCCGTAGAGCACGTCGATCTTTTTCCGGCCCACCATTTCGCTGGCCCGGTAGCCGAAAATATTCTCCGCGCCTTTGTTCCAGTAGAGGATGTTCCCGTTTATATCCGTGGACACGATGGAGATGGATGAGGAGCTTTCCAGGATGGAGCGCAAAAAGACGTTGGCCTCGTTGGCCCCGGCCTCGGCCTCCTTGCGGTGGGACACCTCGTTTTCCAGATCCCCAGTGCGGCGCTTCAATTCCTCGATGCGCCAGGAAAGCTCCTGGTGCAGCCCCCGGCGCTCGTAGCCCAGGGCGATCTGGTCGATCATGATGGACAGGATGTAGGAATCATGAGTGGAGAACCCCCGGCCCCCGGGAGCGGCATCCAGGACGAGCATGGCTGCCAGGGAACGGTCCTGGAGAACGGGCATGGCCAGGAAATCCGCCCGGGAATTGGGGTCGGCCTGGGTGAAATTCCCGGGTTCACCGGTTAGAAAAAGGGGCTTGGCGTCCGCCTCCATGCGCTGGGACAGGCCCGCCCATCCGTATTCGGAAAAGGCCGGGCCCGCTCCCTCCTCCAGGGTCAGGGAACTCAGGAGCTTCAGATCCTCCCCAATTTCCCTCCTATGCAGGATCCACCCCCGCCGGGCGCCTGAAAGGGCCGCCGCATTTTCCAGGAGAAGCCTCAACAGTCCTTCCTGATCCTGTTCCCGGCGCACGGCTTCGGCGAACTCCTTGATGGACAGAAGCTCGAACAGCCGGTGATTGGCCAGTTCCGTGCTTTTTTCCAGCTTCTTCAGCAGGCTGTTGATGGAGCCGGAAATCTCCTTCAATTCCTTTTCTTCGGCATCCACCTCGATGGAGTGGAGATCCCCGGCCTCGATCTTCTGGGAAAGGGTGGCGATGCGGGCGATGGAGTCCAGGATCTGGCGCAACAGGAGGAATCCGCCCAGGACCACGGCCAGGAGAAACAGGAAGATGAAAATCTGGCTGGCGTCGAAGACCAGGTCCTTGCCCTGGATGACGTAGACCAGGACAATGACCGGGACGATGAAGACCAGGGCTTCGATGAGCAGGAGCCGGTAACGGATGCCCTTCCTTTCCGGTTCCGGCGGACGGCGGCTGGAAGCCGCGCCGACGCTCTTGGTTTCCGGGCTCATGGAAACTCCTTCGGCCCTGCCTGGGCAGGATGGAGGCGAAACGGCGAGGCCAGATGGTGGAGCAAGGTTCGGGGAGCCCCCTGATCTTCCGGGGCTATGGAACCCTTTTTAGCCATTTTCATCCGAAAAATCAAGGGATTCCGGGAGTGGAGCCTGGAGCCGGGGGTGCGGGGTAAGGGGATAGGAAGCCGGAAGGGCGATCCCTCTGTTGAGAAAGGGGGCCAGGGGGCTTTTTCCTTAGCGCCCCCGTGGACGGTGGGCCAATTTCCCTGTCCTGTATGAAAAAAAGAGGGAGGGCTTTCCCGCCGCCCCCCTAAAAATTCAGGACTCGGAACCCTCGTTCTGTCCCCGGCACAGGTCGCATCGGCTTTCAGCGCACCAGCCGCAGGACATGCAGTCCGGGCAGGGATGCTTCTTTTTTCCCGGCAAAGGCTCGGGGCAGAACACCAAGCCCTGGGGTGTGCGCAGGAAACGCAGGCCCTGGCGAAAAACGTATGGGTCCTGGTCCCGGGCCATGGCCTTGGGCTATTGCCCGGGCTCCCCGGGGCTTTCGGCCAGGGCGGAGGGGTCGGTGACGATCTTTTGGCAGCGCCAGGAGGAAAGCTCGAAAACCCAGGGGGAGATCCTTGCGTTCTCCGCCTCGGCCAGCGCCGCCGCCCCATCTCCGGCCTCCGTGAGGGTCAGGCTCCCGGGCTCCGCGCTCTTGCCGGGCTTTTCATAATCCACGGTCACCCGGAGCTTGCACGTGCCGTTGGGGTTGTTCCGGTCGGGGTACAGCCGGTACACCCGGCCATCGAACAGGGTGAACGCCAAAACCGCGTCCGAAAAGCCGGCCGCCTCCCCTTCCGCCCGGGCCACGTTGTCCAGGGTGAGGACAGCGAGAAGTCCGGCCAACTGGTTCACTTCCGGGGTCTTCAACTTCTTGTCCGTGGGGAAGACCAGGGGTTCGAAGTTTTCCCCCCTCCCGGGCCGGGCAATGGCAAAAACTTCCTGGCTGAAATCCGGCGTGCCGGTCCGACAGGTGATGGAGCGGACCTCCTCGGTCTCGACCCGGGTGATGGTCTTGTCCAGCCACTCGGCGTCCTTGCGGTCATCCTTGTCGAAATAGCCGTCCACCACGTAGACCGTCTCCTCGCCGGGGAGGCGCACGTACTGGCCATCGGGCATACCCCGGACAGGCTGTTTGGACTTGGACATGCGGTCCTTGCCCACCAGGAGGGAGGCCAGGGTCTCCCCCCCGGCCGATTCCAGGGCCAGGAGGGTGGCCGCCGGACGGAGGCCTTCAGCCGGGCCGGGCTCCTCCAGCCCCAGGCGGGAAAGTTCCCCCTGGACGGCCGGGAAGGTCCTGCCGATCTTCAGGTCCGCGAACTTGCGCACGAACCGGGCCACCCGCTCGAAGTCGGCGGGATAGCCGTCCCGGGAGGGCACCACCCAGCCGTGGGGGGTCTTCACCACCTCCACCCGGGCTCCCGGGGCCTGGACCACGATTTTGGCCACGTTGTTCACCAACAGGTCCGGGAAGAGCTTTTCGCCCATGGCCACGGGCTGGGTCCTGGGCTGTGAACGGTTCAGGACCAGGGCCGTCACCCCCGCCAGGGCCGCCAGGGCCGCCAAAAGGATCACCAGGGTCGTTTTCCTCATGCTGTTACCCTCGTCTCTGGCTGGTTCTCTGACGGTAAATGCCGAATACCAGCCCGGCGATGGAAACCAGGAAGGCCATCAGGAAGATGTTCACGAACTTGATCTTGAACCCCAACCTCTCGATGTCGGCCCGGAGGTTCTTCCGCACCTGTTTCAGGGCATCGTTGGTTTCGGTCCGCTGTTTCCGGTACTTTTCGACCTCCTCCTGCTGCTCCGGGGACAGGATGAGTTCCTGGTCCGCCTCCTTCTGGGACTCCAGTTCCTTGAGCTTCTTGTTCAGATCGTCCAGGGCGGCCATGAGCTTCTTCTCCTGGTCGAGCCATTTCCGCTCGGCTTGGGCCTGCATGTCCTGCACCAGGGTGAAGGGCCGCTCGAACCGGCCCCGGGAGCGGATGGAGATGAGGGCCTCGCCGCCGGTAAGAAGCTCGCAGGCGTTCAGCAAGAAGTTCAAGTTGTCGTTGAACATCCGCTCCATTTCGTAGCCCATGAAGTTCTGGCGCTGGAGGTAGTAGTGGTCCGTTATGAAGTCCACGTCCCCCACCAGGATCACCGTGGCCGCCTTTTGGGCCTCGGCCAGGTGTTTGGATGCATCGGGGGTGTTGGCCTCGTCCAGAGCCTCGGGGGGACCGTCCGGAAACGCGGCCGGGAACCGGCCGTGGATGCGGGCGGCCAGGGCCAGGCGTTCGCCTCCGGAAACAAACTGCTGGTGGATGTTGCGGGCCCCCAGGTTGGCGGTAAAGGCATCCCCGAGGCTCGAGTTTTCCGAGGTGGTGACCAGGGGGGAAACCTCCAGGACCGAACCCTCCGTCTTCTCCACGGCCCCGGCGATGGCGAAGAGCATGGTTTCCAGGCTGGAGGTGAGCACGTCCTCCTGGTTCAGGGAATCCCCCCGCACGGAAATCCAGGCAGGGTTGTCCTCCACCACATTGAACTGGTTGCGGATCTTGGTGGCCTGGTCCAGGTCCACCGCGGCCTTTCCCGGGTCCACCCCCACGCCCCACGCCTTGAACAATTCCGGGAGGTTGGAGGCCCGGGAACCCCGGCCTCCCCGGCTCCCGGCCTCGTCGGCGAGGCAGTCCGGGTCCACCAGGATCATGGTATTCACCCCGGAGAGCACGTACTGGTCCACCAGGTACTCCAACTGGGGAGGCAGCTTGGGATGGACCACCAGAAGCAGGCCCACCTCCGGGTCCACGCCCTGGGCGTTGGGGTCAATGGCCCGTACCTGGTAGGTCTTCCGGAGATCCTTGATGAAGTACCAGGCGTCCTCGGCGTCGGGCTGCATGCTGGGAGGCAGGTTGGCCTGGGCCTGGGTCCCCATGATGGGAAGGGGGCTCATGACGCCGATGACCGGGGTCTTTTCCACGATGAGGCGTTGGATCATCCGGGTGAGGTCGTACTCCAGAAGCTCTTCCCGGGCCACGTCCAGGAAGGGGATGGTCTCCTCGCGGTCCCGGGAAACAGCCACCAGGCCGAAATAGACCTTCTCCCCCGTGGCCAGGCTCATGGGCTCCACCCCGTACTTGACAGCCCAGTCCTCCTCGTCCGAATCCGGCTTGGGGTCGTAGCTCTCCAGGGTGATTTGGCCATCCGCGTGGTACTCGTACTCCCGGGCGAATTCCCGGACCCGCTCCGCGTAGGTCTGGACCTGCTGGGGAATTCCCTCGAGGCCGGCCGAATAGAAGAGCTTCAGGGTCACGGGGGCCGGGATGGATGCCAGGATTTCCTTCGTGCCCTGGGAAAGGGAGTACACCTTTTCCTCGGTGGCGTCGAAACGCAGGCTGGCGAAGGAGGCCAGGACGTTCACCAGCACCAGGATCGCCAGGAGAATCAACAGCCCGGTGACGGACAACAGGCTCCGGCCGATGAGCTTTTCGCCTTGCTTGGACATGGCGGAATCCTTCTCAGGAAGCCCGGCGGTTCTTCAAGAGAACCCCGGTGGCATACAGCATGAAAAACATCATGGAAAAAGAATAGATCAGGTCCCGGACATCCACGACGCCCCGCTCGATGGAGGTGAAGTGGGTCATGACGGAAAATCCGGCCACCACGTCCAGGGCCCACCTCGGCGCCCAGCCGGTCAGGGCGTTGGTCACCGGGGGCCATCCGGCCATGACCAAAAACAGGCAGATGATGACCGCCAGGACAAAGCTGATGACCTGGTTCTTGGTCAGCGCCGAGGTCATGCTCCCCACGGCCAGGTACGTCCCGGCCAGGAGCAGGCTCCCCAGGTAGGCCGCCAGGATGGCGCCCAGGTCCGGGTTCCCCAGGACCATGACCGTGATGACCAGGGGGAACGTGAGGGCAAGGGCGATGGCGATGAAGATCCAGGCGGCCAGGAACTTGCCCAGGATGGCCTCGGCCATGGTGATCGGCAGGGTGAGAAGAAGCTCCACGGTTCCCGTGCGCCTCTCCTCGGACCACAGGCGCATGGCCACGGCGGGCACCAGGAACAGAAATATCCAGGGGTGCCATTGGAAAAAGCCCCGGAGATCCGCCTGGCCCGCCTCGAAGAAGCGGCTGATGGAAAAGGTGAAGAATCCGCAGAGCAAAAGGAAGATCACGATGAACACGTAGGCCACCGGGGAGCCGAAATACCCGGCGAGTTCCCGCATGGCCACGGCCCGCACGTTGGGGAAGAAACGGTTTTTCATGGCTTGGGCTCCGGGGGGCGGAAAACGCCCCTGACGGCCCTCTCCTTTCCGCGCAGGTTCAGGTTTACGCCTGGGTAATGGTCCGGAACACCTCGTCCAGGCGTCCGGACTCCACGTAAACGGATTCCAGGGTATGCCTGGCCGAATCCAGGCCTTGCATGATGCCCCGGGCCGTCTCGGAGGGGTCGCCGGCGGGATAAACCCGGAGATCGGCGCGACCCCCGTCCCGGGACAGGACCACCACGTCCTTGACCTCCTGGAGGGCCTTCAAGTCCGCCTCCGGGTCAAACCCGGGGCCGGACCGGACCACCACCCGAACGGTGCCGGCGCTTCTGGACCGCGCCTTCAATCCTTCGGGGGTGTCGTCCGCCACCACGGCGCCCCTGGCGATGATGATGGCTCGGGAGCAGACAGCCTCCACCTCCTCCAGGATGTGGGTGCAGAGAATGATGGCCTTGTTCCTGCCCATCTCCCGGATCATGGTCCTGACCTCGTGCTTCTGATTGGGGTCCAGCCCGTCGGTGGGCTCGTCCATGATGAGGACCGGAGGATCGTGGAGGATGCTTTGGGCAAAGCAGACCCGCTGGCGGTATCCCTTGGAAAGGGTTCCCACGGTCTGACGCCGCACCTCGGGCAAAAAGCTCTTCTCGATGGTTTCGTCCACCACCCGCTTTTTTTCCCTGCCCGAAAATCCCCGGACCCGGGCGATGAACTCCAAAAACGCCTGAACGGTCATGTCCGGGTACACGGGAGCGGCCTCGGGGAGGTACCCGATGGATCTGCGGACCTCCAGGGGATGATTCCGGATGTCGTGGCCGCAGATGACGGCGGTTCCCGAACTGGGGGGAATGAATCCGGTCAGCATGCGCATGGTGGTGGATTTGCCCGCGCCGTTGGGCCCCAGAAAACCCAGGATCTCCCCCTTCCCGATGGAGAAGGAAACCTCGTTCACCACCTTGTTCTTACCGAAAAACCTGGTGAGATGGTCCGCCTTGATCATGGCATCTTCCTGGAAGGCAGCGGCGTAAGGAGACCCCTGCCGCTGAAGAAAAAAGATGGGCTTGTCCTGCATGACCAGCCCCTACGCCGGGAATGGTAAACAAGCAAAAATCCGGTGCATTGTCAAGGCCGCAGCCGGATGCCGTTTCCCAAAATTCCGAAAAAGGGCGGGTTGCCAAGGGGACCGGGCTGTCTTACAGTGCCCGTAAACAAAGAAGAACGCGCCCCCCAAGAAAGGAAGCGCCCCGGCATGACAAAGAACCAGCAGCCCGTCGGCCCCCTGGGTCGGCTCATGGGCTTTTTCGCATCGGTCAAGCTCTCCATCGCCCTGCTCCTGACGCTGGCGGCCACCTCCATCGTGGGCACGGTGATCCCCCAGGGAAAGACCGCCGAATTCTACCAGCAGAACTACTCGGCCGCGTTCCAGCGTTTCCTGGAGGCCGTCAACCTCACGGACATGTATCACTCCTGGTGGTTTCAGGCTCTTCTCGTTCTCCTGGCCGTGAACCTGATGGTCTGTTCGGTCAAACGCCTGCCCTCCACGTGGAAACTGGTGCGCGCCCGGCCTGCGGGCTTCCACCAGGGAAGGTTTTCCAGCCTCAAGGACAAGGAGGAGTTCGAAACCCAGGCTCCTGTGAACGACCTGGCCCCCCTGGTGGAAAAGACCCTGGGCAGGCGTTTCGGCAAGGTGAAAGCCACCCCGGTGGATCAGGGGTTCGGCTACTGGGCCGAAAGGGGCCGATGGACCCGCCTGGGGCCCTACGTCATCCACCTGGGTTTCCTCCTCACCCTGGCGGGGGGCGTGCTGGGCTCCCTGTACGGATTCACCGGCTACGTGAACCTCCCGGAAGGGGAAACCACGGAGCGGGTGTCTCTCCGGGACTCCAAGGACCTCCAGCCCCTGCCCTTCACCCTCCGGTGCGACCGGTTTTCCGTGCAGTTCTATGACAACGGCATGCCCAAGGAGTACACCTCCACCCTCACGGTGCTGGAGGGCGGCTCCCCGGCCTTCACCCAGGACATCGAGGTGAACCATCCCCTGCGGCACAAGGGGATCAACGTGTTCCAGTCCTCCTACGGTTCGGACACCTCGGCGGTCCTGGAGTTCGCCCACGCGGAAACGGGCATGATCTACGAAAAAGAAGCCGCCTCCCGAAGGATGATGGAACTCCCCGAGGGCGAGGGCCGGTTCATGGTGGTGGAGTTTGACCCCAGCTTCTCCCACCAGGGCATGGACCTGGGGCCCGTGTTCCATCTCCACGTGTTCCCCAAGGAGGGCCCGCCCTTCCAGATGTCCGTCTTCGCGGCGCGGCCCGAGTTGAACCGCATGCGCACAGCCGGTCCTTTCCATGTTTCGGCCAAGAGCTGGAAACAGACCTATTATACAGGCCTCCAGGTCACCAAGGACCCCGGGGTTGGCATGGTCTACACCGGCTTCATCCTCATCATCGCGGGATGCTTCGTCACCTTCTTCCTGTTCCACGGCCAGGTGTTCGTCCTGGTGTCCGGCGGCAAAAAAAAGACCCGGGTTTCCGTGGCCGGGGTCGCCAACAAGAACCAGCAGGGATTCGGCATCCGGGTCCACCGGCTGGCCGAGATCCTTTCCGGCCAGGCCGCTGACCTGGAAAAGCGGAAAACAGGCAGGGAGCCCAGATGACCAGTTCCTTCGTGCTTTCCATCGTCACCTTCGTCTATTTCGGGGCCATGTGCCTGTACTGGGCCGGGTGGGTCTTTCACAAACCCGTCCTGAGCCGTTCCGCCACTCTCGTAGCCGTGGTCGGCGTTGCCGGAAACCTCGCGGGATTCGGCCTCCGGTGGTGGGAATCCCATCAGATGGGCATGGGACACATTCCCCTGACCAACATGTACGAATCCCTGGTGTTCTTCGCCATGGTGACCATGGCGGTCTCCCTGGTCCTGGAACGTCAGTACCGCATCCGGGCCCTGGGCGCCGTGGTGGCCCCCTTCGCCTTCCTGGCCATGGCCTACGCATCCCTGAAGGACGCTGACCAAGTGCCCCTGGTCCCGGCCCTCCAGAGCAATTGGCTCACAGCCCACGTGTTCACGGCCTTCCTGGGCTACGCGGGATTCGCCGCGGCCACGGGTCTGGCGGTCATGTACCTGCTGAAGAAATCCGGCCCCGACTCCGGGATAGGCCGCTCCCTGCCCGAAGCCCCGGTCCTGGACCAGCTCATGTACCAGAACATCCTTTTGGGGTTCCTCTTCCTCACGGTGGGCATCATCACCGGCGCCGTGTGGGCCAACTCGGCCTGGGGGCGGTATTGGTCCTGGGACCCCAAGGAAACCTGGTCCCTCATCACCTGGCTCATCTACGCGGCCCTGATCCACCTGCGCCTGGTCCGGGGATGGATGGGCAAACGCACGGCCATCTTTGCCATCGTTGGATTCGCTGCGGTCCTGTTCACCTGGTTCGGGGTGAACTACCTATCCGGCCTCCACTCCTACGCCTCCTAGCCCCCCCATGGGCCACGACCCCGCTCCGGGGCATGATCCCCGGGCGGGCCGCCAGCCTCACGGAATGGCCGGCCATACGGCTCCGGCCGAACCGATCCCATTTTGTCTTGACAAGTTAGGGCCCTCTGAGTAGGTATTCGCCTTGAATTTCCCGAGGCAAGGATGAAAAGCTGTAAAAAGCTCCAAGGCTTTTGAATACAAGGGAAAACCATCCGGATTTCCTTTCCCGGCGGCGGATGGGAAAAACGCGCATCCCGAGGTCCGGACAACCAGCAAGGCAGGCGGAGTTTCCATGAGCCAGGCGGAAAAAAACCATCAGGATCATCAGCCGGTGGCCAAGAACAACGATTACGCGGGGCTAATGCCCCTGACCCTGTTTTTGGCGATAGTGGCCGCTTACGCGAGCCTGCTGATCGGCTGGGTTGTGTTTCCCATGCTGCTTTACGCCAAGTACGAGCAGCCCATCAACTTCAACCACTCCCTCCATGTGGACGAGACGGGCGACTGCGAGTCCTGCCACTATTTCCGGGAGGACGGCAGCTACGCCGGGCTGCCGGGAAACGATGTCTGCACGGGCTGCCACTCCGACGTCATGGGGAGCGACCCCGAGGAAATCAAGTACGTGGAGGAATACGTCAACAAGGACCGGGAAGTGGACTGGTACGTGTACTCCCGCCAGCCGGACTGCGTGTTCTTCTCCCACGCGGCCCATGTCCTCAAGGGCGAAATGGAGTGCGAAACCTGCCACGGCGATGTGGGAGCCGAAGAATCCACCCGGCCTTACTACGTGAACCGCCTCACCGGCTACAGCCGGGACATCTGGGGAGAGAACATCTCCGGAATCAACAACCATGACTGGTCAGCCCTGACCTCGGCCCACGCCGGGGAGGATGACGGGGAGGACGGCCATGGCGAGGGCGGCGGCTTCACCATGAAAAGCATGAAGATGGACGACTGCGCGGACTGCCACCTGCACATGAAGGGGGTGGAACGCGAGGGCTGCTTCGTCTGCCACAAGTAAGGCATCGCGATCACCGTAAGGGGAATACCCATGAAGTTGGACCGCAGAACTTTTCTCACCCTGGGCGTTGGGGCCGCTGCGGGCGGCGCGTTGGGCATCAGCTTCACACCCCTGCCCTGGAAAATGACCGATGACGGGTCCATCTGGACCCAGAATTGGCCCTGGACGCCGGTTCCCCCCACGGGCGAGGTTTCCGAGCGGGAGACGGTGTGCACCCTGTGCCCCGGCGGCTGCGGGGTCTCCGTCCGCAAGGTGGGCGACCGCTGCGTGAAGATCGAAGGAACCAAGGGCCATCCGGTGAACAAGGGAGGCATCTGCCTCCTGGGCCTTTCCGGCCTCCAGTTCCTCTACGGCCCCTCCCGGGTGCACGGTCCCCTGAAGCGCATCGGACGCCGGGGAGAAGGCAACTTCCAGGAAATCACCTGGGAGGAGGCCATTGCCGAGGTGGCCGAGAAACTGTCGGCCATCCGGAACGCCGGCCGCCCCCATTCCGTGGCCTGCATGACCGGCCCGGCCCGGGGCACCGTACCTGCCCTGTTCACCCGGTTCATGGAAGCCTTCGGTTCCCCCAACGTCTTTTCCAACCAGGATTCCTGGGACACCCATCGCCAGGTGGCCAAGGTCATGTACGGCGTGGACGCCTATCCGGGTTTCGACCTGGAAAACGCGAGCCTCATCCTGTCCTTCGGATCGGGTCTCCTGGATGGCTGGGGATCGCCCGTGCACATGCTGGCGGGCTACGGCGAAAGCCGCAAGAGTTCCGCACGGCCCCAAACCCGCATCGTCCAGGTGGAGCCCCGGCTTTCCCTGACCGCGGCCAAGTCCGACGAGTGGGTGGCTGCCAAGCCCGGCACCGAGGCCGCCCTGGCCCTGGCCATGGCCCACGTCATCATCAAGGAAAACCTGTACAACAAAAACTTCGTGGCCTTCTACACCCGGGGCCTCACGGACTGGACCGATGAGAACAACCGCCCCCAGGTGGGGTTCGCACGCACGGTCCTGGAAAACTACTCCCCGGTCAAGATGGCCGCCATCACCGGAGTGGACCCCCAGACCGTAGAAAGACTGGCCCGCCAGTTCGCCAAGGCCGAACGGCCCGTTGCCGTGTGCGGCCGGGCCCAGGGCGACCAGGCCGGAGAGTTCCATACCTTCCTGGCCGTTCACGCGCTAAACGCCCTGGCGGGCAACATCAACCGCCCGGGCGGCGTCCGGATCAAGGCCGCAGATGACGAGGCCCCGGCCTGGCCCTTGGCAAAGGGCGACTCCACCTCCAGGGCCGGGCTCAAGCGCCCCCGACTGGACGCGGTTCCGGTCCGGCGCTACCCCCTGGCCGAGAACCTGCCCCACACCTTTGCCGATGCCGTCCTCAAAGGCGAGCCCTACAAATTGGAAGTCCTTCTGGTGGCGGGCGGAGACCCGGGCTATTTCCTGCCCGCGTCCTCCAAGGTGAAGGAAGCCCTTACCCGCATTCCGCTGGTGGTGAGCTTCTCCCCCGTATACGACGACACGGCCATGTTCGCGGACTACATCCTCCCGGATCACCTGTACCTGGAGAGTCTCCGGGACGTGCCCTCGCCCCCTGGCCTGGCCACCTGCGTCATCGGACTTGCCAGGCCCGTGGTGGACCCGGTGTACAAGACCCGCCACGCAGGCGACTCGGTTTTGGAGATCGCCAAGGCCATGAGCGGTTCCGTGGCCGCCTCCTTCCCCTGGGGAGATTACGAGGAGTGCCTGCGGGAAGCCATGGGCGACAAGTGGGGGGACATGGAGGACCAGGGATACTGGAAGGAACAGGCTGCCGCGCCTTCCTGGACCGAAACCTTCGGCACTCCCTCCAGGCGGTTCGAATTCTGCCCGGATCTGCCCCAGGGAGGGGGCCGGATCAGCGTGAAGCCCAAGGCCTGGGTGGCCCAGCCCCTCGGCGACCCCAAGACCCATCCCCTGGTGGCCGTGCCCATCCAATCCATGCGCCTGGAAAACGGGACCATGGGCGCCCCGCCTTTTGTGGTCAAATGCATGCCGGACACGGTTCTGGAAAAGGACTGGCTGGTGGTGGAGGTGAACCCCCGCACGGCCAAGGCCTACGGAATCGGGGACGGAAACAAGGCGCTCCTTTCCACCTCCCTTGGCCAGGCCCTGGTGATGGTCCTTCACGATGAGGGCATCATGCCCGGCCTCGTGGGCGTTCCCGCCGGCCTGGGCCACGTGGGGTACGACCGCTTTTTGCGGGGCAAGGGGGCCAACTATCACGCACTCTCCGGCGCGGTGGAGGATCCGGTCACCGGAAACGACGTGGCCTGGGGCGTTTACGCCAGCCTGAGACAGGCCTAAATAAAGGCGAGGTTTTTCCATGAATAAACACCACGACGAGGTCACGGCCCCGCGCTACGGCATGGTGATCGACCTGGACAAGTGCACCGGGTGCGGCGCCTGCATGGTGGCGTGCATGACGGAAAACAACGTCCCCTTCAAGGAAAACGAGACCAACAAGCTCGACAGCATCGCGTGGATGCGGATCTTCAAGATCTCCAACCGCGAGCCCTTTCCCAAGGCGGACATGGTGTACCTGCCCCGGCCCTGCATGCAGTGCGACGGCAAGCATATCGGCCATCCACCCTGCGTCTCCGTCTGCCCGGCCACGGCCACGGACTACGATCAGGGATCGGGCATCGTGAGCCAGATCTACACCCGCTGCTTCGGCTGCCGGTACTGCATGGCCGCCTGCCCCTACCTGGCCCGCCAGTTCAACTGGTGGGACCCCCACTGGCCGGCGGACACGAAGAAGTACCTTTCCCCGGACGTGTCCCCCCGCATGCGGGGCATCGTGGAAAAGTGCAGTTTCTGCTACCACCGCCTCCAGCGGGCCAAGGACCGGGCCTACTACGAGGGCCGGGACACCGTCGAGGAGGACGAGTACCAGACCTCCTGCACCCAGGCCTGCCCGGCCGGGGCCATCACCTTCGGCGACCTGAACAATGCCGATCACGAGGTCCACGGGCTGAAGAACGATCCCCGGGCCTTCCGGCTCCTGGAGAACCTGGACACCAATCCCAAGGTCTACTACATGACCGGCAAGAAGTGGGTTCGGCAGGCCTGCGATTACCATATCAAGGACGAAGCAGCCAAGACAAAGGCCAAGCCCGAACAACACGGATAGCCTGGGCCCGCCCGGGCGGCCTCGCGGCTTACGGCAAGGAGTGGCACTCATGCAATCGGTTTGGGAAAAGATCAAATCCCTGGACGCGGCCCTGCAGCCCGAGGGAGTGAACCGGGCTCCCCTGTGGCAGTTCATCCTGTGGCTAGGGGCCTTCGGCACGATAGCCCTCTGGGGCCTGTTCGCAGCCTTTCTGTGCTGGTTCAAGGGCCTGAACCAGACCAACATGAACGATGCCTACGGATTCGCCCTCTGGATCTGGGCAGATCTCGCGATCATCGCCCTGGGCGGCGGCGCGTTCTTTTCCGGGTTCCTGCGCTATGTGCTGGGCAAGAAGGAGCTGTCCAACATCATCAACTACGCGGTGTTGATCGGCTTCATCTGCTACAGCTCGGCGCTGCTCATCCTGGGGATCGACGTGGGCCAGCCGCTCCGGGGATGGTTCATCTTCTGGCACGCCAATGTCCATTCCATGCTCACCGAGGTGGCCTTCTGCCTTTCGTGCTACTTCATAGTGCTCACCATTGAATATTTTCCCAACATCCTGGAAAACCGTGTGCTTTCCAGGGTTCCCTTTTTCCGGCATCTGGTGAAAAATTTTCACGGCTCCATGGCGGTTTTCGCGGCAACCGGCGTTTTTCTGTCCTTTTTCCACCAGGGGAGCCTGGGAGGCGTGGCCGGGGTGCTTTTCGGCAGGCCCTTCGCGGCCAGGGAAGGCGTCTTCATCTGGCCCTGGACCTTCTTTTTGTTCACATGGTCGGCCGCTGCCTACGGACCCTGCTTCACCATGCTATTAACCCGCATCATCGAGGCCGTAACCAAAAAGAAGCTGGTGCCGGACGACACCATGCGCTTTCTGGCAAAAGTGTCCGGCTGGATGATGGGCACCTACATGCTGGCCAAAATCGCCGACACCCTTTACTGGGCGCTCGTCACTGCGCCTGCCGCAGGATTTTCGCTATCCGACTTCTACTCTTCCGGCCCATTTTACGGCTACTGGTTTCTGGCTCTTGAGATCGTTATCGGCGGAA
>Ga0180009_10002633_pt1 | contig 20985 bp, 18 predicted proteins | sample OS_PC_MetaG_FD_123537 | JGI IMG/M metagenome (GOLD analysis project Ga0180009, IMG submission 123537) | Groundwater microbial communities from the Aspo Hard Rock Laboratory (HRL) deep subsurface site, Sweden - OS_PC_MetaG | ecosystem: Environmental > Aquatic > Deep subsurface > Groundwater...
TATCAAAGCGGAACACAAAACAATTTAGATGATGGTGGGAAACGTAGTTTCCCCCCACACCCCCCTTCCGCATGTTTACCCCGCCGCAAGCGAACGGGGTATTGAAAACGCAATAAAAAATATTTGCAAGCATTTTTTTTGAAAATCGTAATACTCGGCTGTTCAATTTCAGAATTAGGTTTATTGTTCAGCCTGCTTCCTCATAGGAATCACCTTAGCACCTTCCTTAAGGCCGTCCAGATAATCCGCCCAGGTCTGCATCATTTTTCGACGTTCGGGTAGGTGTGCTGTCCGGTTGTAGGCCCGGCCGTTGGGATCCCGGACTGCATTCGCCAGCTGGTGTTCTATGAAATCAGGTCTGATTTGCAACACTTCATCAAGAATGGTTCGCGCCATGGCCCGGAAACCATGGCCGGTCATTTCGTCCTTTTCAAAGCCCATGCGCCGCAGGGCTGAAAGAACACCATTGTTGCTCATCGGCCGTTTAGGGGTTCTCGGGCTGGGGAATACGTATTTGCCAGATCCTGTTAAAGGGTGAAGCTCTCGCAGGATTTCAAGCGACTGATGTGGCAAAGGCACAAGATGTGCTTGGCGAGTCTTTATTTTTTCAGCTGGAATGTTCCATTCCGCTGCCTCAAGGTCGATTTCCGCCCATTCCATTTGACGAAGTTCACCAGGGCGGACAAAAAGCAAGGGGGCAAGGCGCAGGGCGCATTTAGTCACAAAAGAGCCCTGATAGCCGTCTATTGCCCGCAGCAATCCACCGACTTTTTCCGGGTCGGTTATCGCTGAAAAGTGTTTCGGTTTGACTGGGGGCAGCGCGCCGCGAAGGTCGGCAGATGGATCCCTTTCAGCCCTTCCGGTGGCAACGGCATACCGAAAAACCTGCCCACAAATAATCCTGACCCGGTGCGCCGTTTCGAGCGCTCCCCGTGATTCAATCCGGCGAAGCACCATCAGCAGTTCCGGCGCCTTGATGTCGATTATTGGCCGTGCACCTATCCAGGGAAAGACGTTGAGTTCAAGCCGCCTGAGAATCATTGCGGCATGCCCCGGGGTCCATGTGGGGGTAAATTTGGCGTGCCATTCCCGCGCGACCATCTCGAACGTGTTCTCATTCTGAGCTATTGCGGATTTCAATGCCTTGCGTGCCTGACTCGGATCAATACCATCGGCAACCTGTTTCCGCGCCGCATCCCGCCGCTGCCTGGCCATAGCCAAGCCCACTTCGGGGTAAGTGCCCAGGGATATCAGCTTTTCCTTACCCCCAAACCGGTATTTGAAGCGCCACCACTTACCCCCTGCAGGGGAAACCAACAGGAAAAGGCCTTCGGTATCAAATAGTTTAAATTGCTTGTCTTTTGGCTTTGCGTTGCGGGCCTTGGTATCGGTCATTGGCATGGCAGCCCTCCCATTGTTGGGGTAACTGTTTTGTGTTTGGGGTAACTTTGCTTGAAACTTACCCCAATTACCCCCGGATGTCAATGGATTTTATTGGACCTGACAGGACAAATAGAAAGCAAAAAAGCCCCGAAAATCAGGGCTTTCTTACTTTGCTGGACCGTGTTGGATTTTGATTTGGTGGCGATGCAGGGATTTGAACCCCGGACACTGCGGATATGAGCCGCATGCTCTGACCACCTGAGCTACATCGCCATGAACTTTCACAATGAACTGTTTTGGTGTTCAGCTTGATGCAAAGCCGGTCTTTTAACAATTCGATTCGATTTCGTCAAGCTAAATTGGACGCAGACCCGCCTGCCTCTCCTAAGCGAGTATGATGGCGGGCAAGTTTACTTGCTGATAACAAAGAAAATATCATTATTTAAGGGCCGGGAAAGAGTCAACCACCTCAATGGTATACTCATCCAGATTTTCAGGCAAATCTGAAAAAACAACCATGAATGGAATAACCCCGCCGGAATCGATTTTCATATTCGATTTATTCTTGCCGCCCCTGGTTTTCAACTGTTTTTTAATCGCCTCAATATCGAGCGTGCTCATTTCTTCTTCCGTGAGGTTGTTCCCGCAAAAAACGGTTTCCGACTTCTCAAGCTTTTTACCTTTGGAGTATAGTTTGCCGATTACTTTAATCATCCCCCGCGCATGGTCATACCCGTTTCTTGCCTTTCCGCTGATAATAAACAGCTTTCCGGCTATTGGGCTAGTGACGAACTTTCCGGAAATACCCAATGTGCTGATTTTCAGGTTGCCGGCATCCTGCACCGGGGGTTTGATAAACTGTCCCACAAAAGGAATCTTACTCCCGATCTCAGCCAAATTGGGCATTTCTCTCCCTATGGCGCCCATGATGGTATAACCGCCATAAACTCCGCCCCCTAAAAGTACCAGAATCAGGAGAATCAAGACAGGCGTACTGATCCGTTTTTTCTTTTTGGGTTCAGTCTCGGCTGTTTCCTCTTCATGATAGAGGGCGTCTTCAAAAGCTTCATCAGCTTCTTCAAATTCATCAACCGCATCCAAATCCACTGCGTCGCCTGCATCATCAGCATCTTCGATTTCAACCTCGTCAAGATCCAGCATGTCCTCTGAAGAGTCCTCAATGTACTCGACATCTTCCTCTGCCGATTCTCCTTCCTCCATCATTTCCTCAAGATCAGACAAATCCAGGGATTCATCCTCAATTGTCGTCTCCTCCTCTGGCGCTTCAGTTTCCTCTGAATCCCCTTCCAGCTCGAGCATCCCTTCCAGATCGGAAAGCTCCAAATCTTCTTCCACAGATTCAACCGCCTCTTCTTCGGCTTCACCGGTTTCCTCTGATTCAAGATCTAAATCTTCAAGAGTTTCGGGTTCCTCATCCGCTTCGAGCAGCTCTTCCATTTCGGACAGATCAATCTCTTCATCGGCGCCCTCTTCCGGTTGTTCCTGATCTCCCGCATCTTCAAGTTCAAGATCCAGATCCAGATCCAACGCTTCGGTATCTTCGGAATCCTCTTCCATATCGAACATGTCATCCATATCCGATAAGTCAAACTCTTCTTCTACTTCCTCATCAGCCGCTTCCTCCCCCTCCTCCCCTTCCAGGTCCAGTTCCAGATCGAGATCCAATTCTTCGGAAACTTCATCCTCCTGTTCGATGGCCGATTCCACCTCCGCCTCTTCATCCATTTCGAAAGCGTCTTCCATGCCCGACAGATCGAGTTCTTCTTCTATTTCCCCATCCGTTTCCGCTCCTTCTTCAGACCCATCGAGATCCAAATCGAAATCCAGATCTTCTGTAATGTCGGCTTCCTTATCCTCCGACAATTCAGAAACCGGTTCTGCTTCAGACACACTTTCCATGTCCGACAGGTCCAGTTCGTCATCTGAAAAGTCAAGCGCCTCTTCTTCCCCGGACTCCTCAAGTTCCATACCCAAATCGGAGTCCTCCGGTTCCGCTTCAGAGACCGCCTCAGGTTCTTCATCCATTTCGAACAGCTTGACCACTTCGTCCAATTCTTCGGATTCGATCTTTTCTACGGCGGGTTCCTCTGAGATAAACGGTTCCTGCGGTTCCTGAACCGCCGGCTCGGGATGCGCCACAAAGACATGCTTGCATATGGAGCATCGAACCTTTGAACCGGTTTCCTTTATGAGGCTTTCATCCAGATTAAAGCGGGTGTTACATTCCTCACAAGAAACAATCATGGCTGACCCTCTTTGCTTAAAATTTTAGACAATACAACTCTGGCAAATTCCTATATCTTTCGGCATAATCCAGCCCGTAACCTACAAGGAATCCCTTTTCCACAATTCTTCCGACATAATCGATGTCTATGTCTACTTGCCGGCGTTCTCGCTTATCCAACAATGCACATGTTTTAAGATTGCTCGGCTCAAAAGACTTTATATAATTGACCATGTAGGCTAACGTTAGCCCGGTATCAATAATATCTTCTATGATGATGATATGCTTATTCCGAATATCGATCTGCAGCGGTTTTGTTAATCGTATATTCTCTGACGATTGAGCACCAGCACCGTAGCTGGAAGCCCCAATAAAATCAATTTCCGCCGGAATGGTCAATTGTCTTGCAAGATCAGATAGAAATATGAACGATCCTTTTAAAACACCGATTAAAACAAGATCATTATTCTTGTAATCGCCGGATATCCTATCTGCAATATCCGCCACCAGACGATGGATCTCATCTCTATCTAAGAAAGGCTCAAATTCAGTCATTATTAAGTCGGCAAAGCCCGTCTTTATACAGGTTTCACTCGAGATTCGATAAAAACAGACTATAGTGTACTTAGCTCTGTGTCAATACATTTGGCGCTTTACGCACAGTACCTTTTTGCTTTTCTATTCAAGTTGAATGGGACGCAGATTTGCGCAGATGCACGCAGATAATAAACTCTTTTTTCTTAATCTAAAAAATCTGCGTTCATCCGTGTCCAAAAAAATGAACTTCTATACTATCGAGTTATATCGGTATGTTGCCGTTAATCCTTGAATTTGACCTTTAAAGACCGGCTGCTGCCAGTTTTTCCACCAGCTTTCGCTGCTTGTCTGTCAATTTTTTGGGCGTGCTGATATGGACGTGAATGAAAAGATCTCCCCTGCCTGATCCGCGCATATGCGGCAGCCCTTGGCCCGGGATGCGCATCTTTGTCTTGTGTTTGGTCCCCGGCGGAATTTTCAAATTCAATTCTTTCCCATCCAGGGTGAGAATATTGATTTGAGTTCCGAGGATGGCTTCACTGACTTTAACTTCACGCGTCATACTCAAATCATAACTTTCTGCCTGAAACTCGGAGTCTTCCAACACCTTTGCTTGAATGAACAAATCCCCCGGAGGGCCTCCATAATCACTGGGTTCTCCTTTACCCGCAATTCTGAGCTTTTTACCTGAGATCATCCCTTTCGGGATTTTTACGGTCATTTTTTCCGATCGCCCTTTATGTTGAAAATTGACCACCTTGTTTGTCCCGGCAGCCACCTCTCTGAGTGTTAAAGGGAGTTCATAGACAAGGTCGGATCCTTTGGATTGTCCGGGTTGGCGGGAAAAAGACCCGAAAGGGGAACCCGATCCAAAGGAAAAGCGTGAACCGCCTCCCCGGCCGCCGGAAAAATTCGCTCCTCCGAATCCGAACTCTCTGAGGATATCCGAAAAATCGAATCCCCTGAAAATATCTTCCTGGGAAAAACGTTGATGAAACCCGGCAGATCCGAATTGGTCGTATTGTTTCCGCTTTTCTTTGTCACTCAAGACCGCATAGGCTTCGCTGATCTGCTTGAACTTTTCTTCAGCAGATTTATCCCCCTTGGCATGATCGGGATGATATTTCATGGCGAGCTTGCGGTATGCTTTTTTGAGTTCCTTGTCCGAAGCTTTTTTGCTTACCCCAAGGATTTTATAATAATCCTCAGCCATTGGATATGTCTTCCTTTTTTTATCTATTTAAGGTGGAATGCCACCTAATTTACTGAAATATCGTTAGGTTATAATAAGTTGAAAGTCACGAAGTGTCAAGGTTTGAAGCCTTCAACGCTATCATGATCACAGAGATGGCAGCCGGAGTAATACCGTCCATGCGGGAGGCTTGTCCGAGTGAGTCGGGTTTGACCGCGGAAAGTTTTTCCTTCAGCTCATTGGAGAGTCCATGGACCGTCATATAATCGAATGCATCGGGAATTTTCAGTTTTTCAAGGTCCTTGAATTTTTCGATCTCCCTTGATTGCTTCCGGATGTACCCTTCATACTTAACTTCGATTTCCACTTGCCTGGTCACCCGCTCGTTTAAGGGCTCCGGCGGTTGAGACAGAAACCGGACCGCACCATAATTCAATTCCGCCCGCTTCAGGAGCTTATCAAGGGGCATTCCGTTTCGAATCGGTCCGGTACCGCAAGCCTGCAAGTATTTGTTTACACTTTCCGTGGGTTTGATCACCTCTCCCTTGATCCTTCTGATTTCAGCACGAATCTCTTTTTTCCGCTCTTTTACATCCCGAACCGAGTCATCCGGGATCAAACCCAGTTCATGTCCCGTTTCCATCAATCGCAGGTCGGCATTATCCTCTCTCAACATCAACCGGTATTCGGCTCTTGAAGTAAACATGCGATACGGCTCCCGTGTTCCCCGGGTGACAAGATCATCTATCATCACCCCCATATAAGCTTCGGATCGATCCAGTATGAAAGCGGGGCGGTTTTGGATCCGGCAGGCGGCGTTAATGCCCGCCCAGAGGCCTTGTGCAGCCGCTTCCTCATATCCTGAGGTCCCGTTGATCTGGCCGGCCATAAACAGGCCGTTGATCCGTTTGGTTTCCAGGGTGGGTTTCAGATGAATCGGATTCACATAATCGTATTCAATGGCATACGCCGGTCGCACGATCTCTGCGGACTCCAACCCGTTGACGGACCGTACGAATTGTATCTGTACCTCCATGGGAAGACTGTTTCCGAGACCGCTGGCATAGATTTCATCGGTCTGAAGCCCCTCGGGTTCCAACATGATCTGGTGTCTGTCACGATCCGGAAATCGAACAATCTTGTCTTCGAAAGAAGGGCAGTATCTGGCGGAAATTCCCTTGATTCTTCCACCATAGAGTGCGGATCGCTCAAGATTTTCTTTGACGATCTCATGCGCCTTCAGGTTGGTGTAGCCGATATAACTGGGAACCTGAGGCATGGGAATGGACTGGGTGGAAAAAGAAAAGGGAGTGGGCTCATCTGAAATATCCTGGGCTTCAAACCGGCTGAAATCGATGCTGGATTTTTTGATTCGGGGAGGCGTTCCGGTTTTCATTCTGCCCAAATCGAACCCGAGTTCTTTCAAATGATCCGGAAGACTATAAGAAGCAAATTCTCCGGCCCGACCGGCTTTAAAGGAACTAAACCCGATATGAACCAGACCCCTTAAAAAGGTTCCGGTTGCCAATATGACTGTCTTTGCCTGGTACCCGAATCCGGTATGATCTTCGACGCCTGAAACCCTCTGCCCTTCCACCACCAGGCGTTCCACCATGGCCTGCTTTAAATCCAGATTATTCTGTTGTTCGACCGTCTCCTTCATGGCCAGATGGTAGCGGGCCTTATCGTTTTGAGTGCGGGTGGAGTGAACGGCGGGTCCCTTCTTGGTATTCAAGGTTCTATACTGGATCGCCGTCTTGTCGGTGATTCTGGCCATCTCCCCGCCCAAAGCGTCTATCTCTTTTACCAGCTGGCCCTTGGCCATGCCGCCGATGGAGGGACTGCACGGCATGGCAGCCACCTTGTCAAGATCGATGGCCATCAACAGGACCCGGCAGCCCATCCGAGCTGCGGCCAGGGCGGCTTCACACCCGGCATGCCCGGCGCCCACAACGATGACATCATATGCTTTAGTATAAAAACTCATACGAAAATCGGTTCCGGTATGGTAAACTGATTAAGTGCCCAAAGTTTGAAATGAACTAAAATGAGCTAAAATTATTGAATTCTGCCATTTACATATCAAAAAGGCCGCGCTCCGACGCGTACCTCAATTTTAGGCACTTTAAACTTTAAACTTTTAAGATTATCTAACTCACGTGTATATTACACTTTTTCTATATGGATGTATATATCACCGAAACCGTGAAATCGTGGGATCCGACGCCTGATGGAAAAACGGTATAACGATCTTAATTCCTACTTTCGGCGGATTTTCGGATGCCGGGTTCAGAAGATCACCGTGGATGCCGGCCTCACCTGCCCCAACCGGGACGGATCGCTTGCCACCGGAGGATGCATCTATTGCAATTCCCGGGGCTCCGGGACCGGCGCGTATGCAAACGGTCAATCCATAACCGAGCAGCTTCTGGAAGGAAAGAAAGCACTCACTAAACGATATAAAGCGAAGAAGTTCATTGCCTACTTTCAATCCTTTTCGAATACTTACGCTCCCGTGGACAAATTGAAACAGATGTATGAAGAAGCCCTTTCGGTTGATGGTGTGGTAGGGCTTTCCATAGGTACCCGACCGGATTGCGTGGATACGGATCGTCTGTCATTAATCGAGGAATACACGGGGGATTTTCTAATATGGATTGAATACGGTCTCCAATCGGCCGCTGATGAAACCTTGGCATTCATCAATCGCGGACACGATGCGGCTTGCGTTGTAAAGGCGGTTCAGAATACGAAAAACAGGGGAATTAAAATCTGCGTCCATGTCATACTCGGTCTTCCCCATGAAAACCGAACCCATATACTACAAACCGCAAAATTGCTTGCGGATTTGGAAATAGACGGCGTTAAGCTCCACCTGCTCTACGTGGTCAAAGGGACTCCCATGGAAACACTATACCGGGAGGGTAAGTACCGCTGTTTGGAACAGCAGGAATATGTGGATCTTGTTTGCGATTTTTTGGAGCGGATTCCTCCCGGTGTGGTTATTCAGCGCCTGACCGGCGATCCTCACCGGGAAGAATTAGTTGCCCCTGCCTGGTCTTTGAAAAAAACCGAAACCCTCGCCCTCATCAAAGAGACCCTTGAAAAACGGAATACCCGGCAGGGAATGTTTTCAAAGATGAACGTCGAACATCGAACGTCCAACGTCGAATGAAAAAGAAACATCCAATACCGAACGTTTAACAGCTTTTTTTGTTTATTCATTTTTTCCATTAAACATTGGGTGTTGGACGTTCGATGTTGGACGTTCATTTTTTTCCAGTAAACCTTCCACAGTCCATCCAGCGCAAAATCAACTTAGCGCTTATGGGGCATGCACCCAAAAAAACAACTCAAGTCACTCGGTCATATGCTTGGCTCACTTTGTTTTAATATCAAAACCCCATGTCTTCATTGATCAGCATGATTTTGGTTCTTCCCTTGGGCGATGATTTCTCCGTAATGGTCCACGTGTTGCAGATCCGCTCAGGGCTTTTGCATTCTTCACAATAGGATGTTTTTACACACGGCGTTTTTCGTTTCAACCGCATGGAATTAACCGGCGCCACATAATTCTTCACCCGAAACATGGCTTCTTCCAGGTCCGAAACGATTTTATTGCGACCGATAAAGAGCATCACCTGCTTCGGACCGAAGGTCAGGGCGGCGACCCGATTTCCCGTGGCATCAAGGTTGATGAGTTGCCCGGCTTCGGTCACCGCATTGGTGCCGGTAATAAACAGATCCACTAAAAGCGCTTGCCGGCGCCGCTCCATGCTTTCCTCCGGTGGGGTGCCCTTTTCCCAGGGATCGATAAACTCAATGTCCGGGTTATTCTTAACGGCATCAAAAATTCCGGACTCCACAAACGTCATGGAACCGCCGTAAGAGACGGATTTTACTCCGAGCCCGGGGAATATCTCGTTAAGGAACTTGGCCTTGGCTTCTTCTTTGTTTGGCGCAATACATACTTCAAAGTTGTTGCCTTCCAGCGCGGATTTAACCTCTTCCAGCCGAATCTTCCAAAAATCGTCAATCGGTTTGCTCATTGTTGCCTCCTCGATTAAGTTGTGCCGGTTAAGTTAAATAGGACGCAGATATGCGCAGATAATAATAATCTTCTTTTTATTAATCTAAAAAATCTGCGTTTATCAGCGTCCAAAAAAGGAAATTCCTATACCATCAGGTTATCAGATGCACCTATATTTTATTTAACCCGCAGGCGATTGTGAAAAATCGAGCACCTCTTCACACCATGCCCCGACCGCCGCCAGATGGTCGTCACCTCCCGGCAATCCGATAACCTGGACACCGAAGGGAAGTCCGTTAGAATCCAGGCCTGAAGGAAGAGACAGGGCCGGAAAACCGGCAAAACTCCAGGGCACGTTGGCTGCCGGAGAACCGGTGGATGCAAGACCGAATGGGGCTGTGGTAACCGATGCATTCATAAAGGCTGCATCAACGGTGGACAGCGTCTCTATCATATCTTCCTGAAACATGCGCCGCTTACGAACCGCCTCCACGTATTCACAACCGGGAATCGTTTTTCCCGCTTCGATTCGTTCCCGAACGCCCGGAGGGTAATCATCTTTTCGGGATTCAAAAAGATCCCGGTGGTATAAGGCCAATTCGGTATCGAAAATCGCGCGGTGCGACGGTGCGACAGTTTCAAATGACGGGGGCGGTTTCAGGTCCACCACCTCGGCGCCGGCTTGCTCGAATGCCTCCCGGACATCGGAGAGGTGCCGGATATAATCAGGCGATGTTTCTTTGGGAAGGAACTCGCCCAGAAAGCCTAACCGGGGCTTTCTGTCGGTAAAGTCCGGGATTTCGGTTATGTCGCATACCGGCATGGGCAGAAAAGGTATGGTTTTGTTCTTTCGCAGTATGCGGCAGATGAGCGCTGCGTCTTCTAGGGTGCGGGCATGGGGTCCCACGTTGTCCAAGCCCCAGGAGACCGGTATCACCTTATTCATATTCACCCAGCCGTATGTCGGTTTGAATCCGGTGATACCGTTATAGGCTGCCGGCCGGATAAGGGAGCCGCCGGTTTGAGACCCGAGGGCTGCCAGACACATTCGATCAGCCACTGCAGCACCGGAACCGCTGCTGGAACCGCCCGGTGTATGATCCGGGTTCCATGGGTTTCGGGTAATGGTCGGATCATTGTTGGCAAAAGCCGTTGTTTCTGTTTTACCCAGAAAAATAGCGCCTTCATCCCTGAGGCATTGTATCAGAGGGGCATCCGATGCAGCTATTGATGCCGGATACACTTTGCAGCCGGCGCGGGTCCACATCCCCTCAACGTCGATGATGTCTTTAACGCCCATGGGAATTCCATGCAGTTCTCCCAACCAATCCCCATTTTTAACCGCCAGATCGCATCGATCGGCGGCTTCAAGCGCCTCCTCCTCGTAAACTTCCACCCATGCATGAAGGGTCTCTTCGCGTTGACGGATCCGCTCCAGGCAGGATTCAACCAGTGCCCGGGCGGTCAGTTCCCCTGCCCGCATTCGATCCTTTGCTTCTTTAATCGTATACTCTCTTGGTGCTTTCATAAATCCCCTCCGCGATCCCCTGAAAATATTATCCGGTTACCAGTAATCTCAAGTCAGTATTCATGATAGCCCCTGAAATTATAGTGATTTCAGGTGTCAGGTTTCAGTACTCAGTGTTCAGTACTCAAGACGCGATGCTTCCTGACACCTGACACCCGAAACCTTGATTAGGCTCTCTCTTGACCGGATATCCTGTCTTAAAAAGAACTACAACACCAAAATCAAGCATATTGTAATTCAAAATTCCGTATGGTTCATTTGAATCGGAAAAAGAGCTTGACAAAGCAAGGGGTTGGACACTTATATGGTATCTTACCATTTGTGCTTTAGATTCATTCTACTATTGAGGTTCCTCCACATCCGGACAGGCAGACTAAGCATCTGAAAGCGCTTTTGATTTCAGTTAAAGAGGGCCGGCTCGGTCTGGGACATTGGCTGAGCCGTCATGAACCGTTTTGTTTTGAAGAAACCTAATACGGACAAGCCGGAAAAGTTACAAGTGAACTAAAGTTTGAAGTGCCTAAAGTTAAGGTATCGCTTTGCTCTATCTTTTTTTATAATAAGGATAGAATTCCACAACTTTAGGCATTTTAGGCACTTCTTTGAGCAGCTTATTATTGCATTCAAAAATATTCTGCCCCAAAAAGCACAAAAATAGTTGGTTGTTTTTCGTGTGGTGAATGATATATGGGAAGTGATGCTTGGCAATGGTGGGAAAAATCTATGTGCTGAAGTCATGACCTTAAGAAATGAAAGGAGCTAACCGTTATGTATTTTAAGAAAGGATTTAGGACTGGACTGATTTCATTGGCAATGGTTTTGGTTTTTGCAGGATTTGCATGTGCAGAAACCATCGAATTTGTGGTTCCCTGGAGTGCGGGCGGCGGCAGTGACACCATGGCCCGTTTTCTGGTCAAATCCATCCGGGACAACAAACTGACCGATGCCGACTTTGTGGTTGCCAACAAACCCGGGGGAAACGGTCAGATCGGCTCGGCTTACGTGGTGAATAAAAAAGGAAGAGACAATGTCTGGATGACCCTGTCCTCAGGTCAGATTTCAGTGCCGCTGGCCGGTTTGGGTAAAATCAAAGCCACCGATTTCACGGCATTGGCCCAGATAGCCGGTGACGTCAACCTTCTGGTGGTTTCAAAAGACTCTCCGTTTAAAAGTGTGGCCGATGTCGCAAAAGCGGCAAAGGCAAACCCGGGCAAACTGAATGTGGGTGGCAGCGCAACCGCAGCCGAAGACCACATCTGCACCTATCTCCTGGGAAAAGCAACCGGCACGAAAATGAACTACACCGCATTCAGCGGCGGTGGTGAAGTGATGAGCAATCTTCTGGGCGGTCATATCGATGTGGCCTGGGCAAACCCCAACGAGTGCATCGGTCAGGTCAAAGGCGGGCTTGCCAGGATGCTGGCGGTCACCACAGAAGACCGCCTGGCCCTCCTTCCTGACGTGCCCTCTTTTAAGGAATTGGGGTACAATATGGTTTTTTGGCAGGTGCGCGGGGTTCATGGTCCACCCAATATGTCCAAAGAGTCCATCGCGTGGAGCGTCGATCTCCTGAAAAAAGCCACGGAAACCGATACTTGGCAAAAAGAATATCTCACGGGAAAGGTGTTGACCTCCCGATTTATCCCCGGCGCAGATTATACGAAAGTCATCAAGGAAAACGAAGAAATGTTCCGTGAAGCGCTGGGTTCCATGGGTCTCTTGAAAGAATAACAAAAGACCTGAAAAATACCGGCCGGAGACATCTGTCTCCGGCTTTGTTTTAAGTTGGCTATCGAAGGAGGAACCAAACAGTGAGACGCGCAGACATTGCAGGTGGTTTGATAACGATTCTGTTCGGTATTTTTGCCATCTCTCAGGCCGCTCAGATAGACTACTGGTGGAAATTCGGGCCTGGGCCGGGCTTTTTGCCCCTGTGGGCCAGCATTGTCATGGTTTTCGGGGGGTGTCTCTTGCTGATACAGGCTTTGCGAAAACCGAAGCAGGATAAACACCGACCCAAAGATCCGCAACAAATTAAGCGTATAGGAAATGTCGCCGCAGTGGCAGGTTTAACCGTGTTGACGGCTGTAGGCATGGTTTACCTGGGGTTCAGTATCGCCATTTTCCTCTTTGTGGCGCTGATGATTCACATGTTGGGCAAATATCGCTGGTATATCACACTGAGCATGGCTTTGTTCATATCTCTGGCATTTTATATATCATTCGCCAAATGGCTGCAGGTCCCGCTGCCTGAGGGCATTTTCGGATTCTAGTGAGGAGAAACGTACGTGGGTATACTGTCTGATCTGTTTCAACACATGGGGCTGGGGTTCTCCGTAGCCCTGACCCCGGTCAACCTTTTATTCTGTTTCATCGGTGTCACCCTGGGTACGATTATCGGCGCTTTGCCCGGCCTGGGTTCGGTCACCGGTGTCGCCATCCTGTTGCCGCTGACCTTCGGTATGGACCCGACCACGGCCATTATCATGCTCGCCGGCATCTATTACGGGGTCATGTACGGCGGCACCATCAGTTCCATCCTGCTCAACACCCCCGGAGATGCCGCTGTGGTGGTGAGCGCCATCGAAGGATATCCCATGGCAAGACAGGGCCGGGCCGGAGCTGCGTTTTCCATGAACGCCCTGGCCTCCTTTGCGGGTGGAACCTTCGGCACCATCATGCTGACCGCAGCCGCACCGGCATTCGCTCATGCAGCGCTCAGGTTCGGGCCTCCCGAATACTTTTCCCTCATGATTCTCGGCATGGCCTCATTAATCGGGCTGGCCGGCTCAAACCCCATAAAGGGATTGATCATGACCGCCTTCGGGTTTTTGCTTGCCACCGTGGGTGTCGATGCGGGCCGCGGCGTGCTTCGATTCACCTATGACAGCGTATATATGATGACCGGTATCAATTTTCTCCCGGTGGCCATCGGTATGTTCGGAATGGGTGAAGTGCTTTATCAAATGGAGGATGTCGTCGATCTTGACATCCTTAAAACCAAAATCCGCCTTAAAACCCTGCTTCCCACCATGGCGGACTGGGTCCGTTCCCGGATGGCCATCGTACGGGGATCGATCATCGGATTTCTCGTGGGTGTTCTTCCGGGCGCCGGCGCCACCATCGCTTCATTTCTGGCATATGCGACCGAAGTGAAAATGACCAAACACCCCGAAGACATCGGCAAAGGCGCCATTGAGGGGCTTGCCGCTCCCGAAGCAGCCAACAACGCAGCCGCCGCAGGCGCCCTGGTTCCTATGATGACGCTGGGGGTTCCGGGCTCCGGCACCACGGCGGTGCTCCTGGGGGCTTTTATGATGTACGGCCTTCAACCCGGCCCACTTCTGTTCAAAGACCATCCGAAACTGGCATGGGGGTTAATCGCCAGCATGTACATCGGAAATGTGATGCTGGTCATCCTGAATACGGTTTTCATTCCGGTCTTTGTGTGCGTCCTCAAGATGCCCCAGGCGATATTAATGCCGTTGATTCTGGTGTTGACCGTCGTCGGTTCGTACACGTTGGGGAACAACATGATGGATGTGGGCGTGATGGTGATATTCGGGGTCATCGGATATATCGCCAAAAAATTTAACTATCCGGCAGCCCCTCTGATCTTGGGGCTGGTCCTCGGGCCCATAACGGAAGTCAATTTTGTCCGGTCGGCCAGTTTGGCTCAAGGGGATCTGACCATATTCTTCACCCGGCCGCTCTCATTAGCGCTCTTGCTCGGGGCATTGCTCAGCCTGGTATTCCCCTTGATTAAAATTCTGTTTGTTCGTATTCGTGGGCTTAGAAGGTAACGGCAAGGAGATCATCGATTATGACCCATACCCTGCACCGAATCTGCACAACGGAAAGTCTTTCCAAAGATTAGGTATTCCTTTGCGGGCTAACCTTTGGGCACACCACGACGTTGTCGTGTTTTTTATAATCAATACTATGAAGACGGAGGTTCAATAGATGCAAATTGATCAGGAACTGTGTACCGGATGTGGGCAGTGCGTGCCCTATTGCCCGGTCAACGCTATTCGATTGGAAGATGATATATCCGAAATCGACTTTGATGAATGCGCGGAGTGCGGTAACTGCCTTCGCATGGCCGACTGCCCGGTGGATGCGATTTACCAGCAGGAGTTGACCTGGCCTCGCACCGTGCGAAGCATCCTCAGTGATCCGCTGACGATTGCGGAAGAATCCGGAATATCCGGTCGAGGAACCGAGGAAATGAAAACCAACGAGTGTACCGGCCGGTTTAAGCTGGGTGCGGTGGGCATCGGCATCGAAGTGGGCCGGTGCGTTACCGGCGCCCGGTTTTATGACGTGGAGAAGGTGGCCATGGCGGTGGCAAAACTGGGCGTGACGTTTGAAAAGGTCAACCCCACCACCAGTCTCATGTCGGACCCTGCAACGGGAAAATTCAAAGACGATGTCCTCAACGAAAAGGTGCTGTCGGCAATACTCGAATTTGCCATCAAACCGGAACAGATGCCGGACTTGTTCGACGCGCTGAAGAAGGTGTCCGGGGAAATCGATGCGGTATTCAGCCTGGATGTGGCGACACGCATCGCACCCGACGGGTCCGTACCCACCGATCCTTATATTCAAGCGTCCGGGCTATGGCTGGCCCCTAACGGAAAAACCAATGTCGGGCTGGGCAAACCCCGTTATCAGGAGGTATAAGAATGACACATACGAATCATCGAATCGGAGAATACTTGGAAGAGGATTACGTCATCCTGATTATGCCTTCGAAAGACATCAATCATGTGGGTTCCGGTCCTAAACTGAGACGCTACCTGGAGATGGCCCTTGAAAACGGAGCCATTAAAATAGGGGATGCACGGCTGGGCAATGAATACCATCAGGGCAGTATGCAGGCCGTTCTGGACAACCTGGAGGATCGAGCGGTGGTTCAGGCGGTATTCAAGGACCGTGAAACCCTGGTCAAGGCATTAAAGGCTTACAAAGCGGCCGATCTCGGCCAGTGTGTGGTGGTGTCCGGCATATTCGACCATGTGGTAGAATGCTGCAAAGAAGCGGGCCTCGAACGGCATACCATCAACCAGTCCATGGGCCGCTGGGGCAATACCGACAGATTGCCGCCCCTCGAGGTGCTTCAGTTGAACACCATGTGCGGGCACGGCATGGTGGCCGTCGGCCTCATCAATGAAGTCATAGAAGACATAAAAGCCGGTAAATCTACGGTTGATGAAGGTGCGGAAAGACTTTTTTCCCCCTGCATGTGCGGCATTTTCAACCCGCACCGCGCCGCATTGATTCTAAAGGATTTGACGTCGTAAATTCATGCGCCTAAAAAACAAAGTCGCCATTCTCACAGGCGCCGGTTCGGGTATCGGCAGGGCAACGGCCATGATGTTTGCAAAGGAAGGGGCTGAGGTGGTCGTTGCCGGTCGACGGCCGGAGCCGCTAAAACAGGTGGTCGATGCGATTCGCGCCGAGGGAGGGGCCGCCATTGACCACCCGACGGACGTAACCGATGGGACGCAGGTTCAATCATTGGTGCAAACCGCACTCTCAGAATATGGAAAACTGGATATCGTCTTTGCAAATGCCGGCATCAATCCCTCCCGTACCAATATTCTGGAAACCACAGAAGAAGCCTGGCACCAGACATTGAATACCAACTTGACCGGTGTTTTCTTAACCTGCAAATACAGCCTGCCCGCCCTGATCGATAACGGCGGCGGTTCCATCATCGTCACTTCCTCCATGGTCGGAATGACCGGCGTGAAAAACCGTATTCCGTATGGGGCTTCAAAAGGCGGGGTCAATCAGATCGTCAAATGCATGGCCATCGACTGTGCCGAGCACAATGTGCGGGTCAACGCCGTCTGCCCGGGACGCGTCATGAGCGAAATGGTCTCACATTTGAAGGACTCTGGCGGCGGGTGGGGCGGAATTTACAAATCGTATCCACTGGGCATGAAAGGGGAACCCGAGCATGTCGCCCATGCCGCGGTCTATCTTGCATCGGATGAATCCGCTTGGGTCACCGGTGTATTGCTTCCCGTGGAGGGCGGATACCTTACGTACTAATGTCGATTCGTGTGTTGATCGCTATTTCTTTAGATTTTATGCAAAACCCAATACTCAAGCACCCCGCCAGAAAGACGGCGGGCAAGCAAATTACAAAAAAATTGCAAACTTCAATATCCAATAACCAAAACAGTATTAACATGTTCGTTTTTCGAGATCTTGAACATGTTTGGGATTTTGAATTTCGGTCATTGTGATTTGTTTGGTATTTGATATTTGTGATTTGGAATTTCCGTTTTTTCCGGATTAGGATATATCGTCATTTTTCGATTCTTAATTTCACTCCGGCTTGGCCTGATCAGGAGGGTTTCACAATGAAAAAAGTAAAATTGGGTCCGGAAACATATGTCTATCCGAAACCGGCTTTCTTAGTCGGTTCAAAAGTGGATAACAACCCGAACTTTATGGCAGCGGCCTGGAGCGGTATCGTCAACAGCGAACCGCCCATGATCAGCGTCTCCATTCGACCCCAGCGGTATACCCTTAAGGGAATAGAGCAAAACGGAACCTTTTCCGTCAATGTTCCGTCTGAAAGCCAAATGGTGGAAACCGATTATTGCGGAATCTATTCCGGCCACAGGGAGGATAAGAATCAGGTTTGCGGATTTACCGTTTTTTACGGGAAACTTAAAACCGCGCCCCTCATCGAGGAATTCCCCATCAACATCGAATGCAAAGTGGTGCATGAGCAGAAACTGGGAACTCACATCATGTTTATCGGGCAAATCGAGGAAATTCACGCATCGGAAGATGTCCTTACCAACGGGTTGCCGGATGTGCGGAAAATAAAACCCATCATCTACACCACAGGGGTGGAAAGAGTATATTACGGGTTGGGAAGCAATCTGGGTCCGGCTCATCGGGTCGGGATGCAACTGAAAGAATCCGAAAAATAGAATCCGATAGACGTCGAATATGCCGGTTACGCCACGCGCTCCGGGACCTCGATCACTTGAGGCGTATGGCCGGTTGACTCCAAAAAGCGAATGACGCCTTCTTTGGAGACCACCAGCGTGCTGGTGTTGACAAGCGGATGGAACTGGAAGTTTGATGCCGACCAGAGGGTTTTATCCGCAACCACTTCAACCTTATGTTCTGTATCGTTGACAACCGCAAATAAAGAAACCGCACCGGGCTCGATGCCGAGATATTCTTTCAGCCGTTTCGGGGAACCGAAGCTCAACCGGCTGGTCCCCAATACGGCCTGCAATCCTTTGATATCCACCTGTTTATCGCCACTGACCAGAACCAGGAAGTGCTGTCTTCCTTTGGAATCCCTTAAAAACAGATTCTTTGTCTTTGCAGCGGAAAGCGGCGGGACCAACCGATCGGCCTCTTCGATGGTATAGACGGGGGGATGGTCGTGCCGCTCGTACGCAATGCCGTGTTCTGCAAGATAATTGAAAAAATCGACCATGAAACCTCCAGGTTTTTGGAATAAGCCTCTCTTTTAAAGATTTATGGATGTTCCGTCAACCTCATACACTTTTTGTTTTACAGACTCCTTGACACTCAGGCATAACTCTTTAAATAGCTTAACCCTGTCGATTGCCGAGTTTATCTCAACTCCCGATAAGTGTTGCGCATGAGCGACCGGAAAGAATAATGAAGGATCTATTGGCCTTTGCCAGGGCGAATAATCTTTCCAGCTATGACGCTTCATATCTCGATCTTTCAATGAGAAGAGGCATCCCCATCGCCACCTTAGACACTCGGCTGATAGCGGCTGCAAAAAAGACCGATGTTCCAATTCTTATGGGTCAAGAAATCGGAAAGCGATTATAACGCCGCGTATCGATTCAGTTCATGCAGAAATTCCGGAAACAAGAAACGCTATCTGACAACGGCTCGGGTCTGCAACATAACGACATAGGCACTGTGAAAGGCTAAAATTAAGAATTCTATATGTTGTATATTCTGTTCTTTAACGTACAAAATGTTGTGTTTTTTATTGACATTATTAAGAAATAATGTTTTTTAAGAAAATGTATAGGTAGGCTGATTGGTTTTTCTGGTCTTTTAATTATTCGTACAGTATGGAGGGATTATGAGGAAGATTTCAATCGCCAATCAAAAGGGGGGCTGTGGAAAGACAACAACATCAATCAACCTGTCGGCCTGCTTGGCCTCGAAAGGTCGAAAAGTGCTTCTCATCGATTTAGACCCGCAGGGCCATTCAACCATAGGATTAAATATCGATACGAATGAGTTGGAAAAGACGGTATACGATGCCCTTTGTGATTCTGAAATAGAAACAACAACACTTGACGATGTGGTGATTCCAATCGCTGAAGATTTCTATTTTGTTCCGGCAAGCATAAATCTTAGCGCATTAGAACAAGAGTTGTCCGGGGTACCAAACAGGGAAATAAAACTAAAGGAAGCCATAAAAAAGTTGTATCGAAGCTATGATTACATACTCATTGATTGCCCGCCAAGCTTGGGGCTACTCACTTTTAATTCACTAATGGCATCAACTGAAATATTCATTCCTATCGATATGGGTTTCTTTTCACTCCAAGGTACAGGTCGGCTGATGGAAATAATAGAACTGGTGCGAAAAAAAACCGACCATGAAATAAAGGTCAAAGCAATCGCCACCATGTATGATAAACGGACAAGAATCTCAAACGAAATTCTAAACCATCTCCGGGACCACTTCAGGGAATTGATGTTCAATGCAGTTATTAATTCGAATGTAAAACTTAAGGAAGCCGTAAGCTTTGGCGAGACTATCGTGGAATATGACAGAAAATCGCAGGGGTTCAAAGACTATTTAGAGCTCACAGCAGAAGTAATAGAAGATGAAAGCCTTTTTGGAGTCATACCGTTTAAAGAACAAGAAAAGTCTTCATTTAAACCAAATATGATAGAAAAGCAATTTGTTTACCATGCACCCCAAGCAAAGTCGATCAAAATTGTTGGAAACTTTAACCATTGGGTGCCCACAGCAGAACTTTGGATGGACCGCAACGAAGACGGAACATGGTCTAAAGTTATCCAACTTGAGCCGGGTGAATATCAATACCGGTATATTGTGGATGATAGGTGGACTGAGAATAAAAAAAGAATTCTGAAGTAACCAATCATTCAAACGGAAAACCATCGGAGAAAACAGCTTATCATGGGTATTTCTATCAACCACTGGGGCTATGGATAAAAAAAGCTTATCAGACAGATTAAGACAGGTAGGACTTAACAAAGCCCGACCAGTTGGACAGGATGAGTCAGTAAAATTGTTAGGTTCAATTTATTTATCCAGAACAAAAAAACCGGACCCGGAAAAAAAAGCGGAAAAAATTCCCACCGAAATGCAAAACATAGTGGAAACCAAGGGGAGCGCCCATAGGGCAGTGGAAATGTTGGGGAAAGCTATAAGAAAAAAAACAGACGCTTTGAAAGGTGGTTAGGTGCCCGCAATTTTAAGAATTTTTTAGTTCCGGCTCGTTCAGGTTCTTGCAGTATTATATGCCCCGATCTCATTGCATAAGCTCAAAAATTCCAAAGCTGCCTTGCTCTCCGGTGCATATTGAAACACTGAAACTCCAAATATCAATGCTTCAACGCAGACTATTCTTTGACATATTTCTGTTTCAAATATCCCCATATTAAATAGCTTTATCGCTTCCCTTAATTCCTGACCCACCCTTGTGCCCGGAATTTTTCGGCTGATTAAAAACTTAGCTTCAAGTTGGGGGTTCTTCCCTTTTACCTGTTTTATGATGTTTAAAGTTGTCTCGCTTGACCATATATCCAACGGGCTAGGACCAATAGGAACTATGGCGAGATCAGATATAGTTAAAATTGACCGGATAATTTCGATGAAAGCCGGTGGTGAATCAATCAGAACATGCTCGTATCCTTTGGCTAAGTTACGAATATCATTAGGGCGCAGATACTCTCATCTCCCAATGAGTTTTGAATAACTTGGAAGAATATGTAAACAAAATCAGGTGGATATACAATGAAAAAAACCGTGCATTGCAAATGCAAATCAGGTTGTAGGAATA
>Ga0180009_10002634_pt1 | contig 20980 bp, 18 predicted proteins | sample OS_PC_MetaG_FD_123537 | JGI IMG/M metagenome (GOLD analysis project Ga0180009, IMG submission 123537) | Groundwater microbial communities from the Aspo Hard Rock Laboratory (HRL) deep subsurface site, Sweden - OS_PC_MetaG | ecosystem: Environmental > Aquatic > Deep subsurface > Groundwater...
CATGTATCTGTCCCACCTGTGGTGCTACACCGTGGCCCCGGGCCGACCGTCTTCCACGAAACTTTTCGAGCGGCTGACCGCGCTCGCCCGGAAGAACCTGGAGGCGGGCAAGGGCGCCATCCCCGAGGAGCGTTACCGCATCCTCCTGTGGGGCCCGTTCCCCGCCCATCTGTACAATCTGTTCGCCTGGGTCGAGAGGGTCTACGGGGGAATCCTCATCCTGGACAGCCTGTCCTTCAACCGCCTGCCCTTCATCCGCACGGACAACCGAGAGGACATGCTGGCCGATCTCGGCCGCACCATCATGGCCGGGCCCATGGCGCGCCACTCCCGGGGGCCGTCCGAGAACTATTTCGAGGACATGTTCCACATGGTGGAGAACTTCAACATCGACATGATCTGGCTGGCGGGTCACGTGGGCTGCAAGAACGCCCAGGCCTTGAACGGCATGCTCCGGGAAAAGTGCCGGGAAAGGGGCATCCCCCTTTTCCCCATGGAGTTCGACCTCTCCGACCCCCGCGTCGTATCGGGCAAGGACATCAAGGGCCAGGTGGAGCACTTCATGGAAAACGTGATGCACGCCAAGCGCCTGGACCGCTGACTTGTCGCGCTGGCGTAGGATACTTGAAAGCAAAAGGAATCCGCAGATTACGCAGAGGGAAAAGAGAACCCTGTTGGAACGCGGTCCCAGGCCGGGTTCCCCCCTTTGAAAAAGAAGCAGAACCCCCCTTTGAAAAAGGGGGGCATGGGGGGATTTCTTTTTGTTTCAAGCGATTGCGAACCACCTCGCCAACCCACCATGGAAATACGAAGAGGAACAGCTTGTCCGAAATCGGGAACAGCCTCCGGCATCTGCCCAAGGAAGATTCGAGGGCCGGATCGCCTTGGCGCTTCCCGGCCGGTTTGCCCTTCCCACGCCCGGCTCCTGGATTGCCCCTCCAAAAATCCCATGATCTGTTGTACCTTGAACTCCGGGTAGGCGCAGGCACAAAGGACCCAAGCCGGATAACAGGTCATGGCCGGAAGCCAAAAGCCAGGAAAAGGGAAGTGGGGGCGAATCCTGGCCCTGTTCATCCTGGTGGGCGCATCCCTGGCCGTGGCCCTGGGGTTGTCGGAGCTATTGGTGACCTGGGTCAGGCCCCAGGTGGTGCGGTATCCCAAGTTCCGGTTCTCCCCGGCCTATCATCACGAATGGTTCCCCGGCACCACGGTGGAGCATTATCTGCCCGGCCACTGGCGATTCAGCTACATCATCAACGAATACGGCTACCGGGGCCCGGCCGTGCCCCTGTCCAACGAATATCCGGTTCCCAATATCGTGGTCCTGGGGGATTCGTTCACCGCCGGGTTCGGGGTGGATGAGGGCAGGGTCTACACGGACGTCCTCCGGGAGAGCCTGGGGGGCGCGTATGAAGTGGTGAACCTGGGAGTGGGGGGATGGGGCCTCACCCAGGAGATCCGGCGGTTTTACGAGTTCGGCATCCTGTACCGGCCCGCTACGGTTGTCCTCCAGTTTTGCTACAACGACCCCCGGGACAATGAGGAGTCGCCCGTGTGCAAGGTCTCGGACGGCGGGTTCCTGTTCCCGGACATGAAGCATTCCATCGGTCCGTTCCGCCAGCGCCTGTCCGGTTCCATCCTCCAGAAGTCCCAGTTGAAGAGCCTGGTGTCCGCCAGCCTGTACAACCTGCGCCAGAAGAAAAAGGAACAGGAGATTTCGCCGGGCCAGGCCAGGGAGCGCGACCAAGCCCGGGAGGAGGCCTACAACGAACTCCTCGAAGTTTTCGCCCGGGATCTGAAACGCCGGGGCATCCCCCTGGTGATGATCTCGGTGAACGGCGACCTGGACAGCCTCCCGGAGATCCGCAAGGCCATCGCCCGCCTGGAAGGGGAGGGCCACCTCACCTACCTGGAAACCGCAGACTGGTTCGCGGGCGTTACGGACTACGGCACCCCCGAGGGCCACGCCTGGGGTGAAAAAGCCCACCGCATCCTGGGCGAACATCTTGCGGATCACGTTCGCCGGATACCGGCCTCCAGCGGGCCTTGAGGGGGGAAGGGGCGGCCGCCGCCCGGGGGCAATCCCCCCCCCGGCCCCCTCTTTGAAAAGCACATCCCCCCTTTTTCAAAGGGGGGCCGCTTTCAGCAACCGTCCTGTCCTGGTTGCCAGGCACGCTTCAGCCGGATGAACCCAAAAAAGCGGGGTTTATCCCCCTGCCTCCACCTCGGCCAGGGCCAGGTCCTGGTAGGCGTGGAACAGGCGGTGGCAGAAGGCGTCCCAGTTGCGGCAGGCGGTTTTCGTGGCTTCGTCCGGGGTGAACAGGTGGGGAAGGGCGGCGAACCCCTCCATTTCCCGGGCCATTTCTTCCACCAGGGCCGGGTTCGCTCCCTCCAGGATGTCGGCGGCCAGGTCCCTGGGCGGGTACCAGGACGCGGCCCGAGTGAGGTCCCGGTGGATCTGGGTCAAAAGCACGTTCCTGGGGCCCTCCCATAGCTCGTTCACCGCCCCGTCCCGGTACAGGCGGGGCAGGCTGGAGAAGTCCTCCATGACCCCGTGGCCCCCCAGGATGCTCATGCCCAGGCGCGACATGTCCACCGCGTCCCAGGACGTGGCGATCTTCTGGAGCATCACCAGTTCCCGGACCCGGAACCTCTTCCGGGCCGTCTCCGGATCCTCGTCCGCAGAAAGCCCGCCTTTGAGCCCCCCGGGCAGGGCCAGGAACTCCTTGTAGAGCCTGAAGGATCCCGCCGTGGTGCGTTGGGCGGTGCGCTCCATGTCCTCGATCTGGACGGCCAGCATGGGAAATTGTCCGATGGGCATGCCGAATGCCGTGCGGAACTCGGCGTACTTCTTCACCTCCCGGAGGCCCCGGGCCATGCCCGCTCCGGCGGACAGACCCACAGTGAGCCGGGACAGGGTGAGGACGATGCCCACCACGTTGGCCAGGCCCCGATCCAGGGGCCCCACGGGCCAGGCCAGGGCCCCGTCGTAGGTGATCTCAGCCGTGGGAAGCTCCACGGTGCCCATCTTCCACTTGATCCGGTCAATGGTGCAGCCGTTCCGCCTCCCCCGCTCCCGGTCGCCGGGCAGGTACGCCGGCACCGCGAAAAGGGCCACCGTCTCCGATCCCCGGGGTTTGGCCGTGACAATGGCGTAGTCCGCGTGGGCTGCGGAGCAGAAGAACTTGGCTCCGTAAAGCCGCCAGGCGCCGTTTTCGTCCTGCACGGCCTCCACCAGGTTGGCGGGCACGTCCGAGCCGCCCTGGATCTCGGACAGGTATTGGGACCCGATGGCGAACTGTCCGTCCCGGCCTTCCTTGCAGTGGGCGAGGATGCTCCGGGTCTCGGGGCTGTCCGCGAACCGGTCCAGGACCTCCACCAGGCCCTCGGTGCACACCAAGGGGCAGGCGATGCAAGCCTCTCCGTTCTCGTAGATGAGGTACATCTTCACCAGGCGGACCCAGCGGGGGGTCTTTTCGGAGAACAGCCCCTCGGAGAACACCTCCTGCTCCATGGTGAGGACTTCCATGGGCCGCACGATCTCGTCCACCCGGTTGTGGTGGCCGTCCCAGTGGCGCATGAAGGGCCGGTTCTCGGGCCGGGCCGCCGCGTCCGCAAGATCCCGCCACCGGAAGGAGGCCTTTTTTGAAAGCCGGGCCGCCTCGGCCGCCACGGTTTCGTATTGGCCGCCGGTGTAATGCCTGGCCACCTTCCGGAGGAAAGGGTCGTCGGCCCAGTAGTCCACGGTCCCGCGCCATTCGAGGTATTCGTTGAAGCTGTAGGGATTGTTTTTGTCCGGCAGGCTCATGGGCAACCTCCTCACAGTCTGTTGCAATACGCGATCCGCCGCGTTGCATTGCATCATTTTTGAGCAGCCCGCGCAAAACCTGCTTTTCGGCAGGTTGGCAGGGGCGGGAAACGCTCACTGCATGATAATCCAAACGGTTTTCCAAGGCAAATCCGCCCGGAAGGAGAAGGAGAACCCCGGCAAAGCCGGAGTATGGGTGCAACAAACCGGGCTTCTTGGCTTTTTCCCTTGATCGTCCGGTTGGATTCTGATAATTCAACGTAGCGGTTTGGAATCCGTATGTCACGTGGATCATTGAACATTTTTTTTGTCTCCGATCCAGGGACGGTAGCTCTTGGCAACAGGCCCTGGAGCCGGCGGGCAATGATCCGAAATCATCCTTAAAAATCAAACCCTTGGCCCATGGCGGCAGGATTCGGCCGCAAGAGGTGTGCCGTCCCATGCACCTAAAAGGCAGCTTCGAATCCAACTCCCTTGCGGGCATTCTCCAGCTCCTTTCCCAGGAAAGGAAGACGGGGATCCTGCGCCTCACCTGCCAGGAAGCCGAAATTCAGCTCTTCATCCAGGACGGCGCAGTCATATACGCCCGGTCCAACCAGCAGGAGATGCGCATAGGCGCGCTCTTGAAGAGCCGGGGCATCATCACCTCCGACCAGCTGGATGAGTGTCTGAAATCCGCCCGGAGGGAAAAGGCCGCCCTGGGCAGCGTCCTGGTGAAGCGGGGCCTGGTTTCGATCAAGATCTTGAAGGAGATCATCGCCGAGCAGGCCGAGCAGGTGATCTACAACGTCTTCCTCTGGGACAAGGGCGAGTTCCAATACACGGACGCCGAGGAGATCCCCAAGGGCCTTTTGGTCACCCACCTGGACATCATGAACGTCATCCTGGAGGCCACCCGCCGGATCGACGAGATGGATGTCCTGAAAATGCGGATCCCCGGCGACAACGCCGTGTTCGCCATGAGCGAGAAGGCCGCCAAGGGCGAGGACATCAAGCTTTCCCCCCTGGAATGGCGGTTCCTCTCCCTGTTCAACGGCCAGAGGACCGTGGTCCAGGTCATCAACTCCAGCGGGTACGACAAGTACTCGGGCTACAAGATGCTCCATTCGTTGATCTCCCTGGGCCTGGCCGAAATGCTCCATGAGTCAGCCTCCCCGGCTGCGGAGTACGCCGCCGTGGTGGAGGTCTACGACGACGTGCTGCGGGAGGTCCGGAAGCACATGGAGGACTGCATGCGCCAGCGCGCCTTTGTGCTGGTGGACAGCGATGGCCGCCGGGTGGCTGTCCGGGACCCGGACCACGTGAAGTTCCTGCGGGAAAACGAGGTGGTCCGGTGGACTTCCCGCATCATGGAGCAGGCCAAGCCCGATTCCAAGGGGGCCAGCCGAAACCTTTTGGAGGGCTTCTCGGTCTACAACCCCCCGGACGACAACATCGAGGTCCTGGTGGCGGCCATGAAGGACTATCCCGACCCCCAGCGGGGCCGGATGTTTCTTTCCGTCACGTTCCGGGAGTATCTGGAGAACGTCATGGGCCGGCTCCCGGACCTGGTGGGGGTGGACGCCACCCGGGAGCTTCTGTGGGAGCTGGACCGCATGCTTCGGTACATGGCCCGCAAGGCGCCCCATCTCATGGACCAGAAGGACCTGTTCGCGGGAGTGTCCGAGTTTTTGAAGAAGATCGAAACGCGCATCCGGGACAAGGAAAACGTGGCCTTCAAGGTCGGCGGCGTGTTCGCCGTCCGGGTGGAGAAGGCCCAGATCGAGGAATGATCCGGCTGCCTGCGGGCTCCGGAAAATATCAGGACGCGCCGGGAGGTGGTCATGTTCCCCATCACGGATGAAGAGCTTTACGAGGACGGGCAGATCGTCTTTGACGAAGGAGACCCGGGCGACAAGGTCTACGTGGTTCAGTCCGGAGCCGTGGCCATTTACAAGATGGTCATGGGCGAGCAGCTGGTGGTGGAGGTCATGCGCTGCGAGGAGGTGTTCGGGGAGATGGCGTTCGTCACCGGAATGCCCCGGAGCGCCACGGCCAGGGCTATGGGAAAGGCCGTGGTGGGCGTGGTGGACGCCCGGGTTTTGCGGGAGGAGTTCAAGAGCCTTTCCCCGGGCATGAGGAAGATGTTCACCTCCATGGCCTTCCGGCTGAAGAAGACCACGGACACCTCCACCGGGGTCACCTATATCCGGAAGTTCCCCCGGGTTTTGCGCACGTTCTCCCTGAAGTTCCAGAATGGGGACGACTGGCTATCGGGCTACACCCAGGATGCGAGCTGCGGCGGCCTCTTCATCAAGACCAAAAAGCCCCTGCACAGGGGCGTGAATTTTATTCTGGAGCTCGCCCTGCCCAATGAGCCCAAGCCCCTTTCCATCCGGTGCGAGGTGGTCTGGGCCCGGATGGAAAGCGAAAACGAGAAGGAGATGCCCCTGGGCATGGGCGTGAAGTTCCTGAACATTTCAAAGGCGGACTACGAAAAGTTGAGGGTGTACATCCCCGAGTGCTGAGGCCGGGGCCAAAGATTACCTTGACTACTATTTGAATTTCGTGAGAAAAATTCAATTCGGTTTTTTTCCTTTTCACGTATTGGGTCCATCCGGTTCTTACAAAAAAGCGGGTGAACGGACAGGGCATCCCCGGGATACAAAGGGCCACCCGGACCGGGAGCCGATTGAGCGGGGCCAGAAAGAGACTTCACCGTGAGCGAGGAAGAGGAAATCCAGGGCCTGACACCGGGAAACGGGGAAAGTTTCCCGGAGCCGGAGGATAGGGATGCCTCGGGCGATTCGGCTGTTGTCCCGGGTCCCGGAACGAACGGCGTTGCCGGAGAGCTGCCGATTGACCCCTTTGCGGAGGCCGTGGAACGCCAGGCGGAACCCGGAATGGATGGCGGCCAGTCTCCGGCCGGGGCGGACCCGGCCGTTCCTCTGACGGGCTGGGAGCGTCCGGACTATAACGAATCCATGGATGATGAGACCCTGGAGGAAATCGGCATATCCATCGCCGGGGAGCCGGAGGAGCCGGGACAGGCGGAACGGCACGAAGATTTTGCCCCGGAGCCCGTGCTCACCCTCATGGCCTCCCATATATCGGGCATCAGCCGGCAGATGGGCGCCCTCATGGCCGAATTCCAGGACAAGATCCGGCACGACGCCTACCGGGAAATCATCATCGAACGGCTCCACGCAGAACTCCAGGTCTACAAGGAGGACATCTTCAAGAAGCCCCTCCAGTCCGTGGTAACCGACCTGATCAAGGTCATTGATGACCTGAGGAGGCTCACGGCCCATTACAGGAGCCGGGAACTCACCCCCGAGGATCTGCCCAAGCTGCTTCAGGTGCTCACGGACATCCCCCAGGATCTGGAGGAGATCTTTCTGTGGCAGGGAATCAGTTCGTACAACGTGGAAGGCGGTGCCTTCGATCCCGCCCGCCAGCGCATCACCCGGAAAGTGCCCACCACGGATCAGGCCCTGGACAAGTCCGTGGCCGAGAGGACTCTGCCCGGCTACGAATGGGACGGCAAGGTGATCCGGCCTGAAACGGTGGCGGTGTATGTTTACCAGGAAGAGGCGACAGAGGAAGAGGCATAGGAGACTTCATGGCTGAAAACATGAAACGCGTATTCGGAATAGACCTGGGCACCACCTATTCCTCCATCGCTTACGTGGATGAATTCGGTAAGGCTGTGGTGCTTCCCAATGCCGAGAACGAGCGGGTGACCCCCTCGGTTGTCTTTTTCGATGGCGGAAGCATCGTGGTGGGGGACGTGGCCAAGGAGAGCGCCAAGCTGTATCCCAACGAGGTGGTGAGCTTCGTCAAGCGCTCCATGGGCGAGCCCAACTTCGTCTTTGAATACGACAAGAAAGCCTACCGGGCCGAGGAAATATCGAGCTTCATCCTGCGCAAGGTGGCTCAGGACGCCGAGGCCAAGATCGGGGAGAAGGTCACGGACGTGGTCATCACCTGTCCGGCCTACTTCGGCATCAACGAGCGGGAAGCCACCCGCATCGCCGGGGAAATCGCCGGATTCAACGTCCGTCAGATCATCAACGAGCCCACGGCGGCGGCCATTGCCTACGGGGCGGCCGAGACCCATGAAAGCCGCGTAGTCCTGGTCTACGACCTGGGGGGCGGCACCTTTGACATCACCATGATCGACATCCAGCCCGAGGCCATCCAGGTCATCTGCACCGGCGGTGACCACAACCTGGGGGGCAAGGACTGGGACGACCGCATCGTCAACTACCTCGTGGAGGAGTTCCAGCGCGTAACGGGCGGCAACGAAGACATCCTGGAGGACGCGGACACCTGGCAGGACCTCCAGCTTTCCGCGGAAAAGGCCAAAAAGATCCTCTCCCAGCGGGAAAAGGTGCCCATTTCCATCACCCACGGAGGAGAAAGGGTCAAGGTGGAGCTGGCCCGGTCCAAGTTCGAGGACATCACCCGGGACCTTCTGGAGCGCACCGTTTCCCTGACCAACGGCATCCTGGAGGACGCCCGCAAGAAGGGTTACAGCACGTTCGACGACATCATTCTGGTGGGAGGTTCCACCCGCATGCCCCAGGTGGGCGAAAAGATCCGCAAGGCGTTCAAGATGGAGCCCCGGGTCTTCGACCCGGACGAGGCCGTGGCCAAGGGAGCGGCCATCTTCGGCTGGAAGCTGTCCATCAACGATGAGCTGGTGAAGAGGGTGGCCGCCCGGACCAACAAGAGCGTGGAGGAGGTCGACACCAACTGGACCGAGGTGGCCAAGGAGGACGTGGATGCCGCCACCCGGGAGATGGCCAGGGACACGGGCTACACGGTGCCCGCCGTGGAAAGCTCCCTGGTGAAGATCAAGGATGTGACCTCCAAGAGCTTCGGGGTCATGGTGACCAACGCGGACAATGAGGAGATGGTCTTCAATATCATCCAGCGAAACAGTCCCGTGCCTGTGAACGCCAGGGACACGTTCTACACCGCGGTGGAAAACCAGAAGATGGTCTTGATCCGCATCCACGAGTCCGAGACATCGGATGAGTGGGTCCCGCCGGTGAACGCCGTGGAGATCGGGACGGCGGTCCTGCACCTGCCCGGGGGGCTTCCATCCGAGACGCCCGTGGATCTCTCCTTTTCCTTGAACCGGGAAGGACGGCTCAAGGTGACCGCCACCGAGTCCTCCGAGAGCCGGGCCGTGCACGTGACCATCGAAACCACTTCCGTCATCGGGGGAAGGGATCTCGCCGAGGCCAAGGCCAGGAGCCAGCAGCTCAAGGTGCACTGATTCCGCGCCAGGAAAACTACCGCGCGGCCTGATCCGGGCGCCCGGAAACGGGCCGTCAGGGAACCCAGGGGCCGGGGGCACGGCCGCCCCTTGGCCCTTTCTCTTTCCGGCTCCGTTGGGGCGGGCCTGGGATCCGTCCAGGGCCAACGCGCCAAGGGCCCTTCAAAAAGGTCGAAATAGAGGCACGCATGGACAGGGAAAATTTCTACTATCTGTTGGAACTTTCCGTGGATCCGCCGGAGGAGAACCCCGCCCGGATCGAGGAAGCCATCAAGAAGATGCAGGCCCAGTGGAGCCGCTTCCGCAACCATCCCACCAAGGGGCTTCAGGCCAAGGGCTACATCGGGCTCATCCCGGAGATCCGCCGGGTCATGCTGGACCCGGAGCTTCGGCGCTCCGAGGCCGAGGCCGCCGTTGGCCAGGCCCAGGGCCGGGAGGACGAAAAATACACCGAGCTGGACCGGCACATCGCCATCCACCTGTCCAAGGGCTACGTCACCAGCCAGGAAATCGCCAAACTGGCCGAACTGAACCGCCTGCCCGAGGAGAAGGTCACCGAGCGCATCAAGCTCCAGGAGGAGAAGAAGTTCGAGGAGATTGACCGCCAGCTTGGCATTCGCATGTCCAAGGGCTTCCTCACCGAGGAGGAGGTCGAGAAGCTGGCCAAGCTCCACGGCGTGCCCGCCGCCGAGATCAAGAAGCGCGTCACCTGCCCCATCCAGAAGGACGGCAAGTCCCTGGCCGACGTCCAGATCATGGACAAGTCCATCGAGAAGGTCATCCTCGACAACCTGAAGATCGTGGGAAAAACCTCCCTGTACGACTTCCTGGAGCTCCCCTCCAACGCCAGCCTCCAGCTTTTGCAGAAGACCGCCAAGGACTCCCAGCAAAAAGCCACCAAGATCGGGAAGAAGGACGCCGTGGTCACGGCCACGGAAATCCTGGCCGGGCACTGCATCTCCATTTTCCGATCCGAAGAGAGCCGCCACGCCTACGATGTCTCCCGGGGCCGCTCCCACCTGCGCAAGCTGGACTCGGACATCGCCATCGCGGGGATGGACGGCAAGATCCGGGGCGAATATTTCAATACCCTCGTCAAGACCGCCGTAGACTACGGCATGGATGAGGAAGAGGCCGAGCAATACATCCTGGATTACGCCAAGCAGAAGAAGATCGTCATCGAGCGGATCAAGGTGTCGGGCCGCGGCCTGAGCAGGAGGTTCATGCTCATCGCGGCCGGGGCGGCCCTTCTTCTCCTGGTGGGAGTGGCCATCGGCGGGGCCTTGTTTTTCACCGCCCAACAGGCCAAGGGCCGCTACGAGGATCTCATGGCCTCCGTGGAAAAGGCCCCCGCCATGGAGACCAAACAAAAGATCCTGGAGGAGCACCTGCGCACCCATGAGCCGGACAAGTTCACCCAACTCATCCAGGACCGGGCCGAGCAGATACGGGTGAATATGGAGATTCGGGACCTGAAGGCCCTCATGACCGAGGCGGACGGCCTGGCGGAAAACAGCCGCCTGGATGACGCCCTGGCCGTGTACCGGGGATACCTGAGCGCCCATGCCGGAGCGGCCCCGGCCACCATCAAGCAGCGCATGGATGTCCTCATGGCCTCCGTTGAAGAGCGGGACTACAAGGCTCTGGGTGCTATCGTGGACCGTCCGGTGAACGAGAGGCTGGACACTTACGCCGGATACCTGAGGGACCATCCCGATGGCAAGTACCAGGAAGAGGTGCGGCATCTCATCACCAACATGAGCGAGGAATACTATCTCTACCTGGAAAAGGAGTTGGAGTCCTGCCAGGCCACCGAGGACTGGGGCCGCTGCATCGGGCTTACGGAAAGCTACATCGGCATCTACGACAACAAGCGGGCCTACGAGCTGAAGGACCTCCAGAAAGGGCTTTTGAACCGCCAGCGGGAGGAGCAGATCCTTTTGGCCATGGACGCCAAGGCCCGGGACCTGGGAGTCGACTTCGCCGCAGCCCGGACCGTTTACCAGGACTATTTGAACGCTTACCCGGGCTCCTCGGTGCAGGAAAAGATCGAGGCCCGCATCGCGGACATCAATTTCCGGGAGGAGCAGGCCCGGGAGGAGAAGGAAAAGAACGCGGTCCGGTCCATGCTGGCCTCCGTTGGGGACCGTTTCGCGGAGGTGGCCGATGGCGTGGTCCGGGACACCAAGACCGGCCTCATGTGGACGCTTCTGGATTCGGCAACGGCCATGAACCAGTGCCAGAACTACGCGGCAGCCCAGCAGTGGGTCTCCTCCCTCTCTCTGGGGGGATTCTCCGACTGGCGCCTTCCCACCTCCGGGGAGCTTTTTGTCCTGTACAAGGACAAGCCTTCTTTCCCCGGGGGCCAAGCCCGGTGGAACTGGACCTCCCAGAGTTACGCCCGGTATTCCGATGGCTGGGGCGCGGTGGTGGAGGTGGTCTCCAGCGAGAACGACGGGTCCATGGAGAAGCACAACCGGGATTCCTTTGAATGCCTCACCACGCGGGCCGTGCGGGCCGTGAAGAAATGAGGCCGGACCGGACGCCGCCAGCTGTGGAGGGCGCGCCCGTCAAGCAGCGTTGGTACGACGGCCCGCTGTACGCCTGGTTTTACGATCCCGTGGAGGCGGACAAGCGGGCCCAGATCGCCGCATGGATTCCCCCGGGGGCCTCGGTGGTGGACCTGGCCTCCGGAACCGGGGCCCTGGCCTTTGCCCTGGCGGAAAACGGCCGCCGGGTCCTGGGCCTGGACATTTCTCCCCGGATGCACGCATGGTGCCGGCGCCGTCAGGAGAAGCTGAACCTCTCGGGCCTGTCCTTTGTCCTGGGCGATGCCACCCGGGCCACGGAATGCCTGAACCAGACCTACGACTACGCCGTGGCCTCCCTGCTCATTCACGAACTGCCCGAAACCGAGCGGACCGCCGTGCTGGCGGAGGCGGGCCGGGCCGCTTCGCGGATCATCCTCTCGGACTTCGCGGCGCCTCCCCCTTCCAACTTCCGGGGCTTGGCCAACCACTGGATGGAGTTTTTCATCGGCGGCCGGGAAAATTTCCGGGTGTACAGGGAATACCAGGCCGGCGGCGGCCTCCCGGGGGTGCTCTCCCGGGCGGGAATGCCCATCCTGGACCGGAAAACCGACCGCCACGGGGCCTGCGAATTCATCCTCACCCGAGCGGCCTGATCCCGTGGGCATAGTCAACCGCTCCCGCCTCCTTGGGAAAGCGGGCCGAAATCAGGCCGTTGAAATCGGACATTTTTTTTCTGACAACCGCTCCCTCCCTCGCAGACGCAGCCTGCCGGAAAAAAACGCCGTCTTGACTTGTCCACTCCCAGGTTTTACTTACGAACCATGGCTCCCGCTTTTTGCGGCGGAGCTCTTGGAATCAAAAATCACCGGGCCCGGCCCGGCGCGAGGGAGGTTTTGATGCCCATTTATGAGTTCAAGTGCAGGGATTGCGGCGAATTTTTCGAGATCCTGGTGATGAGCAAGGACGCCGAGGCCGAGGCCGAGGCAAAATGCCCCAAATGCGAGTCCCAGGAGTTCGAGAGGGTCCTGAGCGCCACCAACCACGCCGTGGGCGCAAGCGACGGCGGCGGTGGCAGGGAGAAGGCCACGACCCAGACCCGGAACTGCTCCGCAGGCAACTGCACCACCTACACCATCCCGGGGGGCGGCTGATTCCCCCAAAGATTTTTGAGCGATTTCAGAAGCGTTGTCGTTTTGGATTGCGAGCCCATTGCCTTGGGCCGTCATTCCGGCGGAGGTCGGAATCCAGAAAAAAGGACCGAAGGCCCTAAAAGGACTCAGGCGGCGCGGGGTTTCCGATCCGTTCCAATCCCAGGACGCCCAAGGCTTTAGCCGATTGACCGGACTGGATTCCGGCCTTCGCCGAAATGACGGTGCCAGGTAAAGTCGTCCCCCGGGCGCGGCGCGGCCAGAGCGCCGAAACCCTTTTCAAAGCGTCTGACGCGAACAACAGCCATCCCAAACGGCCAGGGGGAGGAAAGCCAGAGCCCCGGCTTTCCTCCCCCCATTTTTCGTGTAATCCGGTTTTTCCGGAATCCGCGAGATCCACAGATTCTTTTCCTACCTTACTATTCCCCGTCCCCGAAGCCGAACCATGTGGTGATGTTTTCCGCAGGCTCCCGGTCCGTTTCCACGGCATTGGCCGGGAAGTCCGGGTCCGGATAGCCCATGGCCACGGCCATCATGATGCGCCTGTCCGCCGGGATGCCGACGAGCTTGCGCAGGATTTCGGGGTACATGACCCCCTGGTCCTCGATGCAGGTGCCCAGATCAAAGGCAAGGGCGGAAAGGCAAAGGTTCTGGAGCATGGCCCCGATGTCCATGAGGGGCCCCCCCTCGGAAAGGCAGGCGTCCGAGACCACGAGGACGGCCACCGGCGCATCGAAGAAACGGAAACCGCGCTCCAGCCATTCCATGCGGGCGGCCTTGTCCTCCCGGGCGATGCCCATGAGGGAGAAGAGCTGTTTGGCCAGATCCACCTGGCGTCTGCGGTACACGGAGTCGTTGGGCCAGCCCACCACCAGGTGGTCCGGCTGGGGGATGTTCCCGGCCCGGAGCCATTCCACGTTTTCCTTGCGGATTTGGTCCAAGACGTCTCCGGCCAGGACATAATACTCCCAGGGCTGGGTGTTCATGGCCGACGGGGCCCGGATCGCCAGGGAAAGAACCTGGGCCACCACCTCCCTGGGCACCGGCTTGTCCAGATACCCACGGATGCTTTTTCTAGCCTTCACCGCTTCGATGATTTCCATGGGATTGCCTTTCCTTACAGGATGATCCGCCTTTTCAAAAGAGCCACGATTTCCTTGGGGTCGTCCATGAGCCTGATGATGTCCAGGTCCTCGGGGGAAATGCGCTTGGCGGCAAGGAGCCTGTCCCTGAGCCAGTCCAGGAGGCCGGACCAGTAGTCCGTTCCCACCAGGATTACGGGGAAGGGCCGGATGCGCCTGGTCTGGATGAGGGTGACGGCCTCGAAGAGCTCGTCCAGGGTCCCGAAGCCCCCGGGCATGACCACGTAGGCCATGGCGTACTTCACGAACATGAGCTTGCGGATGAAGAAGTACTTGAATTCCAGGCGGACATTGGCGTAGTCGTTGGGCTTTTGCTCGAACGGCAGCTCGATGTTCAGGCCCACGGAGGTTCCTCCGGCATTGGCCGCACCCTTGTTGGCCGCCTCCATGATGCCGCCGCCGCCGCCGGTGATGACCGCGAAGTCGTTCTTCACGCAAAGGGCGGCGATTTCTTCGGCCAGCTTGTAGTAGGGATCCGTGGGCTTGTTCCGGGCCGATCCGAAGATGGAAACCGCCGGCCCCACCTCGGCCAGAGTCTCCACGCCTTCCACCAGTTCTCCGATGATGCGGAAGACGCGCCAGGACTCGCTTTGCCTGAAATCGTCAATGAGGTACTGCTTTTCCATGATTTTCATCCTCGCAGCGGCTGAAGAAAGGGGGCTCGGGGTTTTCTCCTGAAATGCTTGCTACCACAAAAACCCCGGTCTTGGCAAAGACGGGGGGATTGTAGTAGGGTGGCTCCGAATCCGTGGTTCCTGGCTCCGGCCGGGGATCTCCCGGCTCCAGGTTCCGCTCCTGGAATTTTCCTTGACAGGGGGCCGTAAATTCTTTAAACACTATGGATTCTTTTAGAAGGAGTTTTACCGTGAAGAAATACACATACGCGGCGCGGCCCGCAGACAACAAGCAGAAATGGTACGTGGTGGACGCCGAGGGCATGGTCCTTGGCCGTCTGGCCTCCGTGGTGGCGGCTCGGCTGCGGGGCAAGTTCAACCCCCTCTTCACCCCCCACGTGGACACCGGGGACTGGGTCGTTGTGGTGAACGCCGACAAGATCCAGCTGACCGGGAACAAGTGGGACAACAAGTGCTACTACCGCCACAGCGGGTACATGGGCGGCCTCAAGGTGACCACCGCCAAGGAGCTTCTGGCCAAAAAGCCCGAGGACCTGGTGAAAAACGCGGTCAGGGGCATGCTGCCCAAGAATCCCCTGGGCCGGAAGCTCAACAAGAAGCTCAAGGTCTACGCCGGCGCCGCGCATCCTCACGAGGCCCAGCTGCCCGAAAAGCTCACGATTTAGTAGACGGGAAAACGGAATAGTCATGAATCAGGACAATATGCATTACGCCACCGGAAAGCGCAAAACCTCCACCGCCAGGACCTGGATTTCCCCCGGAACCGGGGTGATCACGGTGAACGGCCGGGCCTTGGACGAATATTTCACCGTGGAAAGCGCCAAGAAGAGCGCCCTCCAGGCTCTGTCCCTGGTGAAGATGACCGACTCCGTGGATGTGAGGGTCACCGTGGCCGGCGGCGGTCTTTCCGGTCAGGCGGGGGCCATGCGTCACGGCATCACCCGGGCCCTCATCTCCATGCAGCCCGATCTCCGGGGCGCCCTGAAGCGGGCTGGGTACGTGACCCGGGACCCCAGGGCCAAGGAAAGAAAGAAATACGGTCAGCGCGCTGCTCGGGCGAGATTCCAGTTCTCCAAGCGGTAAGCGGTAAACCGGCGAGAGTTTCGGATCATACGGGGGAAAGGGCGCATGGCGCTCTTTCCCCCTTTTTCATGGTCGGGCGGGTTGCTTTTTCATGGGCTGGTTGCCGGGCAGCCCTGCGGCCTCTTTTCCATGCACATCCTCTTCATCTGTGGAATCTGCGGATTTTGTTTTTTTCCTTGCTCCTGAAAGGATGGGGCATGGAAGGGGGAAACCATGGCCGGAAACAGCAAGCTGCGGGTTGCGGTTCTGGGGGCCACGGGCTACGCGGGGGCGGAGCTTGTGCGGATTCTTTGTGGGCATCCGGGGGTGGAGCTTTCCATGCTCACTTCCCGCCAGTACGCGGGAACCACGTTTTCCAAGGTGTATCCGGCCTTTGCCGGCATCTGCGACCAGGTCCTGGAAACCTATGATCCGGACCGGGCGGCCAAGTCCTGGGACGTGGCTTTCACCTGCCTGCCCCACAAGCTGCCCATGGGCATCGTGCCGGGCCTGCTGGACCGGGGGGGCCGGGTGGTGGACCTGTCTGCGGATTTCCGGTTCCAAAGCCGGGAACGCTACGAGGCCCACTATCAGCCCCACGCAGCTCCGGAGATCCTGGCCCGCGCGGTCTACGGGCTCACGGAAATCAACCGGGATGCCGTGAGCGGCGCGGAGCTCGTGGGCAACCCGGGTTGCTACCCCACCTGCTCGCTGCTGCCGCTTGCCCCCTTTGTGAAACAGGAGCTGGTGGACCTGGATTCCATCGTCATCGACGCCAAATCCGGAGTGTCCGGGGCGGGGCGGGGGCTTGCCGTGGGCTCCCTGTTCTGTGAGGTCTCGGACTCTTTCCGGGCCTACAAGGTGGCATCTCACCGCCATGAGCCAGAGATCGAGGAGGTCCTCTCCAACCTGGCGGGCCGGGATGTGGCCGTGACCTTCGTGCCCCACCTGGTCCCCATGAACCGGGGCATGCTCTCCACCATCTACGCCAAGCTCACCAGCCCCATGGATGAGGACCAGGCCCGGGCCGTGGCCGCTGATTTTTACGCGGAAAGCCCCTTTGTCCGGGTCAAGCCCGTTGGCGAACTCCCCCGGACCTCGGACGTGCGGAACACCAACTTCTGCGACATGGCCGTGAAGACGGACGCCCACACCGGCCGCCTCGTCCTGGTGTCGGTCATCGACAACCTGGTCAAGGGAGCGGCCGGTCAGGCGGTCCAGAACATGAACGTCATGTTCGGCCTGCCCGAAACCCAGGGATTGGGCCTCATCCCAGGCCCGGTGTGATGAAGGGGATGATGGATGGAGGAAGCCCGGCATCCCGGCCTCTCCATCGAATCCCCCCAGCCCCCCTTTGAAAAAAGGGGGAGCCAGGCCCCGGTGGCTGGGTCCCTGGCTCCCCCCTCATCCCTCATCCTTTTTCGCTATTTCCCCTTGAACTCGGGTTTGCGCTTTTCCACGAAGGCGTTCATGCCTTCCAGCCGGTCTTCCGTGGCAAAAACCAGGGCCATGGCGTCCCTTTCAAAGGCGAGTCCCGCCTCCAGGGTGGTGTCCCCGGCCATTTTGACGGCGGTCTTGGCCCGGGCCACGGCCAGGGGCGACTGCTTGGCAATGGCCAAGGCGATTTTTTTGGCCTCGTCCATGAGCTGGTCCGCCGGGTACACGTGGTTCACCAGGCCGATACGCAGGGCCTCGGCCGCGTCGATCATTCCCCCGGAGAACACCAGTTCGCTGGCCATGCCCCGGCCCAGGAGGCGGGGCCCCCGCTGGGTGCCGCCGAATCCCGGGAAGAGGCCCAGGCCCACCTCGGGCAGCCCGAACTTGGCCTTGTCCGAGGCCAGCCGGAAGTCGCAGGCCATGGCCAGCTCGCTGCCGCCGCCCAGGGCGAAACCGTTAACCACGGCGATGACGGGTTTCTCCAGGGTGTCGATCTGGTAAAAAACCTTCTGGCCGTGGGCGATGAACTGGCGGAAGGCCACCAGGTCCAGGTCCTTCATCTCCTTGATGTCCGCGCCGGCCACAAAGGCCCGGCCCTCGCCCGTCACCAGGATGACCCGGACCTCGGGGTCGTCCCCCAGGGCGGCCATGGCCTGGCCCAGTTCGGTGAGCACCCGGGCGTTCAAGGCATTCAAGGCCTTGGGGCGATTGATGCTGACGATGGCCAGGGGGCTTTCCTTGACCACGAGGATGTCCTGAAAATCCGCCATTTCCCTCTCCTTTTCTAGGGTCCTAAAAAAGATCGTGAACGATTCTGCCCGTACCATCCGCCGGGCCGGGCCGTCAAGCGCGGGAACGCCCCGTTGGCTTTGCCACAAGGGCAACGAAATGGTAAAAGGGTCCCTCGCGCCCCTCTCTCCGTAGGAACTGCTTTTTGAAAGAGATGATCCAAAAGACGGCTGCTCTGATGGGGCTGGCCCTCTGCCTGATCCTGGCGGGGGCCGGGGCCCTGTTCCTGTCCTGGGCCCGCCAGCCCCCGGGAGCGGGCCAGGAGCGGGTGATGGTGGAGATTCCCCGGGGACAGCCCTTTTTTGCCACGGTCCGGGTCCTTTCGGAAAAGGGCCTGGTGGACCGGCCCCGGGCCTTTCGGCTCCTGGCCCGCCTCACGGGCTCCGGAGCCCGGGTCCAGGCCGGGGAATACGCCCTCAGTTCCTCCATGAGCCCCCTGGACATCCTGGCGGCCCTGGCCAACGGCCGGGTGGTGCTTCATCGCCTCACCGTGCCCGAGGGCCTGCGCATGACCCAGGTGGCGGCCCTGGTTGGGGAGGCGGGCCTTTGCCCGGCAAAGGCCTTCCTGGCCCGGGCCACAGACCCCGCCTTTGCCCGGTCCCTGGGGGTGGAGGCCGATTCCCTGGAAGGTTTCCTTTTTCCCGAGACCTACCGATTCCCCCGCCCCGAGGCCCCGGAACGGGTCCTGGCCGCCATGGCGGCCGAGTTTTCCCGGGTGTTCATCCCGGACTGGGAGGCCCGGGCCGCGGAACTGGGCATGACCCGGCGCGAGGTGGTGACGCTCGCCTCCATCATCGAAAAGGAGGCGGCCCGGGCCGATGAGCAGCCCATCATCTCCTCCGTGTTCCACAACCGGCTGGCCAAAAAAATGCCCCTCCAGGCCGATCCCACGGTCATCTACGGCATCGAGAATTTCAACGGCAACCTCACCCGCAAAGACCTGGAAACCCCCACCCCTTACAACACCTACGTCCACCGGGGCCTGCCCCCGGGGCCCATCGCCAATCCCGGCCGTGGGGCCCTTTGGGCGGCGCTGAATCCGGCTGCGACCTCCTTTTTGTATTTCGTGGCCCGAGCCGACGGGACGCATCAGTTCTCCAGCACCTTGCGCGAACACCGGAAAGCCGTGTATGAACACCAGATATCCCGTACGAAAAAAAGGTAGAATGAATGCGGGCCCGCTTCCGGCGGGCCGGGCAGGAGGAGGGACATGATGAAACGGGGCGTTTTGCTGGCGGCGGTGGCGATACTGATTATGGGGGCGGTTCCGGCCCAGGCCCTGAACCTGGGGATCGCGGGCTCCTGGTGGAGTCCCGGGCTTTCCGGCCAGTATGGGCTGGACGCCAACGGCATCCCGGGCACCATGCTGGACATGGAGGACGACCTGGGCATGGGGGACGAGTCCCTGCCCTCGGTGGAGGGCTTCCTGTCCCACGGGCCCCATCGCCTTTCCCTGGGCTATACCCTGGGGGAATGGGAGGGCCGCCGGGTCCTGGCCCGGCCCCTGGTGTTCAACGGGGTGCGGTTTTTTCCGGGAATCACCGCGGACTCGGAGCTTTCCCTGTCCATGACGGACCTCACCTACACCTACCGGTTCCTGGGTTTTGACTACATCCTGGCCGGGCTGGCCCTGGAGGCTGGCGTCCGGCTGAAGTACGTGGACGGAGAGGAGTCCCTGGCCTCGGCGGGGGTGACCGCCCGTAAGGATTTCCAGGCCGCGATCCCCGAACTGGCGGTGAGCGCCCGGCTGGGCATCCTGAAGGACCTGCTCTGGGCCCGGGTCCAAGCCCAGGGGATCGCCTACGGCGGCAACAGCCTTTTCGAGGGCACGGCGGAGCTTTCCCTGTCGCCCCTGCCTGTTCTGGGGCTAAACGTGGGCTACCGGTTCCTGTCTCTGGACGCCGAGTACGACGGTTTCCACCTGGACATGGGCCTTTCGGGTTTCTACGCCCTGGCGGCGGTGTCCTTCTGATGGGAGCCGCCCGGATGGGAAACTGGACGCCCCGGGGGGCCAGCGCCGCGGATCTCGCGGGCCAGCGCCTCATGATCGGCATCTCCGGGCCGGATGCCGACGAGGAGACCCTCCGGGTCCTGACCGAGTGCCGGGTGGGCAGCGTGGTGCTTTTCGCCCGGAACATCACGGAGCCGGACCGGCTCCGGGCCCTCATCGCCGACCTCCAGGCCTGCGCCGCCGGGGCGGGGCTGCCTCCGCTCTTCGTGGCCGTGGACCAGGAGGGGGGCACGGTGGCCCGCCTGAAGCCTCCGTTCGCCCAGTTCCCGGGAAACCCGGGCATCCGGACGCCCGGGGAGGCGGACGCCTTTGCCCGGGATTGCGCCGCCGACCTCCTGTGGGCCGGATTCAACATGGATTTGGCCCCGGTGATGGATCTGGCCCTCATCCCGGATTCGGTCATGGAAAAGCGGGCCTTCGGCGCTGACCCCAAGGAAGCGGCCCGGCTGGGAGCCCTGGTCATCGCCGGGCTCCAGGACCGGGGCATCATGGCGGTAGCGAAACATTTCCCGGGCATCGGCCGCACCACCCTGGACTCCCACAAGGACCTTCCCTTCTGCCCCGTTTCCGTTGGGGAACTGGCCGCCACGGACCTGGTTCCCTTTGCCGGGGCCCTAGGCGCGGGGGTGGGGGGAGTCATGATGGCCCACGTGGTCTACCCCGAGCTGGACCCCGACTGGCCCGCCAGCCTTTCGCCCGCCGTGGCCCGGGACCTGCTTCGGGGCCGCATGGGCTTTTCCGGCCTGGTCCTGGGGGATGACCTGGACATGGGGGCCATCGCCCGGCACTTTGATCTGGAAACCGCCGTGGACCGGTCCCTGGACGCGGACGTGGACCAGGTGCTCATCTGTCACCCGGGGCCCAACATCCCTGCGGCTTTCGAACGCATGGTCCGGCGCATGGAAGAGGATCCGGAGCTGAAACGCCGGGGCGTGGAGTCGGCCGAGCGCATCCTGGCGGCCAAGAAGCGGTTCGCGGTTCGTGAAACCTGAGTTTTCCCGGTGCGGGAAAAGGGGGGCGTCATGGAGAAGAGCAGCATGTGGTTGGACGGCTACAAGAGGCTGGCTTCCTGGAAGCTGGTGGCCCTGGCGGGGGTGATTTACGTGATTTTCCAGGGGGCCATGGCCGTCATACTGTCCCCCCTGGGGGGG
>Ga0180009_10002635_pt1 | contig 20980 bp, 18 predicted proteins | sample OS_PC_MetaG_FD_123537 | JGI IMG/M metagenome (GOLD analysis project Ga0180009, IMG submission 123537) | Groundwater microbial communities from the Aspo Hard Rock Laboratory (HRL) deep subsurface site, Sweden - OS_PC_MetaG | ecosystem: Environmental > Aquatic > Deep subsurface > Groundwater...
GATTTGGATCTGCAAATTTCCGTACCGGGCAAGGCATTCGTGAGGGGTATGGGGCTGGATTCCGAGTGGAAAGGGGATCTGAAGGTGACGGGTACGGCGGATGCGCCCATTGTTGCAGGCGTTCTTGAACCGGTACGCGGGTACTTTTCAATTATGGGTAAGACATTCGAGCTTAAGAGCGGATCCGTCAGATTTGCAGGCACAAGCGACATGGACCCCGTTCTCAATCTCGCAGCGGAGTACAAGGCCACGGGCCTCACGGCCATCATCGCGCTTACCGGTTCGGCTTCGCAGCCGAAGATAGAACTCACCTCCCGACCGCCGGTGCCGCAGTCGGAGATCGCCGCACGGGTGCTGTTCGGAACAGACGCCAAGGACCTTACACCCGCGCAGAGTATTCAACTCGCATCCTCTATGGCTACGCTCAGTGGGGTGGGTGGGGCGGGGGGAATCCTGGATTCCACGCGCCGTACGTTGGGCATCGATGTGCTCAAGTTTGACGAAGCCGAGCGTGATCCCACCGAAACCACGGTGAGCATCGGGAAATACGTGACTGACGGGGTGTATATCGAGGTAGAGCGAGGCACGAAGGAGGACTCGAGGACTTCTGCCACTGTCGAGGTCGAAGTGCTTCCCAATGTCAGGGTCGAGGGCGGTACGACCCAAAGGGGGGGCAGTAAAGTGGGAGTGAAGTGGCAATGGGATTATTGACCCGCCGGGCTCATAACCCCGGTCTGCTGCACTCACTCCTCTGCTATTATTCCTCTATGATGATGGCCTCTCCCGCGCATTCAGCCGCTGCCTGCCTTACGACATCTTCAAGGTGTTTTGGGACTTCATCAACGAGAATGTGTGATACCAGTTTGTCCTCATCGTACTGGAAAACTTCCGGGCACAGGTCGTTGCAATTCCTGTCTCCCATACATGATTCATAGTCGATCTTAACTTTCATGCTTATCTCCTTAATATAGGGCGTTATTGATTAACATGGAATTGTGAGTTTAACCTGTAACTTATCTTGTAAAGGATTTGGGGCTAAAATTCAAATCCTTTTATTAACTCTTTTATTCTATTACGGTTGTACCTAACGCCTGAGGGCGGATGAATCTGGATTATTCGCTGACAAATTGAAGAGGATAGGTTATGGTCCTTAAAAGACAGATATGATAAACGATAAGATATGAATTTCATCTTTTTCATTATTGTTCTAATTGCTTTTGTCTCAGCAGGATGGCACCAGATCAACTGGATGCCGGGCGACGGGGACTTATCCCCAATGGAAAGCCTGTCCAGGAGCATGGTGGAATCTGCTTCCGGATCCGTTGAACTGGCCTTGGGGCTTGTGGGGGTGATGACGCTCTTTTTAGGGCTGATGAAGGTGGCTGAGGCCGGCGGAATGCTCACTATTCTGGCGCGCCTGATACGGCCTTTGATGGTCCGGCTTTTCCCCAACGTGCCTCCCGAGCACCCGGCCATGGGGAGCATGATATTAAATATGTCGGCCAACGCCCTGGGGCTGGGCAATGCAGCCACTCCCTTTGGCATCCGGGCAATGCAGGAATTGGACAAGCTCAATTCTCGTCACGGAACAGCTACCGATTCAATGGTACTTTTCCTTGCTATCAACACTTCGAATGTGACCATTTTGCCTACAGGGGTTATCGCGCTTAGGGCAGCCGCAGGATCGGTTGATCCGGCCGGAATACTCCCTACAACATTATTTGCCACCATGTTCTCTACTTTTGTTGCCATATTGGCGGCCAAGATGTACGGCAGGGTGTTTATGATTAAGAGAACGCGTCCCGTTGAGATAGAGGGTGAGAGTAACGGTTCTACCCCCTCAGTGAAGGAAGAACCTGCTAACGAGTCCTCAACCGGTGGTTATCCTGTATGGGTGAGCTGGGTTGCCGTGTGCGCCCTCATGTCAATTATTCCCTTGACTGTTTTTTTCGGAAAATCCATCTCTCCCTGGATCATCCCGGGTCTTATGCTTGGGTTCCTCGCTTTCGGTGTTTTAAGGCGTGTGCGTGTCTACGAAATTTTTGTGGAAGGGGCTAAAGAAGGCTTTCAGGTGGCCATCAGGATTATTCCCTACCTGGTGGCCATTCTGGTGGCTGTGGGCATGTTTCGTGCCAGTGGTGCTATGGAGACAATGGTCAATATACTCGCAGACTGGACAGGTAAGGTGGGATTGCCTGCCGAAGCCCTGCCCATGGCGATACTCCGCCCGCTGTCGGGATCCGGAGCATACGGGGTCATGGCCTCTATCATTAATGATCCCGTTATTGGCCCGGATAGTTATACCGGCTATCTGGTCTCAACACTCCAGGGGTCTACAGAAACCACTTTTTATGTGTTGGCGGTATATTTCGGGGCAGTTCAAGTGCGGCGAATACGCCATGCCCTGGCAGCGGCATTGACCGCTGATTTGGCTGGAATCTTTGCCGCAGTGGTGATCTGCTCATACCTTTACGGGTAAGGGATCCTACGGGAAGCTTTTATGGCGAAAGGGCTAAAACGATGAAAGAAGACAGGCTCATTTGCTCAGAATGCGGCCGGGAAGCCAATAAAAGCAAGGCATGTATAATTGACGATAAGGTCGTATGTTTTACGTGTATGTATGGGGATATAAAACCGTTTGACATCTATCCAATTGGCAGCGTGAGAACAAAGCTGGGATCCAAGGAAACAAGTAATCTTCCCGCCGACCCCAATGGGATATCCTGTATTGATCTCTTTCCTTCTCAAAAGCGATTCTTATATAAGTTGGAAGGGGAAACCTCTTTGCTTATTGTTTATTACCTTCATAAGGTGAAATCAGTGATTACGGTGTTTAATAGACGCTTGGACGGCAAGAGAGTCGGGGTTTTTGCCTCGCGTACCCCAAACCGGCTGTCAAAAATTGCTGTTCAAGAAGTAAGACTCCTGAAGCTCGAGGGGAATAAACTTTATGTGGACGGGCTCGATGCGATGGATGAAAGCCCGGTCCTTGACATAAAATTAGGCCTGGGTCGTCGTAGAGCATCTGGACGGTGAAAGACGCTCGTCTTTTGCCAAGATCAGGGCGGCCCATGATTCAAGGGTAAACTGTTGAGAGATGATCAGCCCTATTCTCGTGAAGAGTTGTTTCATCTCGTTTAGCTGATTTTCTCCAAACCCGGAGACAACAGCCAGGCCCTGGTCCTTCAGATGACCGGGGAGATATTTCCCCGTTCGTATGAGTACGGAAGCCACCAGATTGGCCATGATCAGATCATATTTTTCTTGCACAGCATCCCAGGAGCCTTTTTTGATTTTTATCGTGCGGGAGAGGTGATTCAATTTCACGTTTCCTTCTGCCGCCTCTGCAGAGGGGCCATCAATTTCAACCCCGAGCGCACTTTTTGCGCCCATCTTAATGGCAGCAATGGCAAGGAGACCTGTCCCGCAACCAAAATCAAGAACCTTCCCTCCTCGCAATCTTTGTGTATTGGATGTGTCTTTGGCTATTAGATCCATGATTTTCAGACATAGCCGGGTCGAGGGATGTTTACCCGATCCAAAGGCGTTGTGCGGGTCCAGTATAATAGTCCGGGTATCTGCTGTCTGCGGTACGGCGGTGCCCCATGGCTGAATTGTAATGGAGGGTACAGGGTTAAAGGGTTCTGCGAACCGACTACTTCCGGTGGAGGGCTCTGAATAGGCAAGATTGCGAACCCGAATATCGAATTTTGTGCTTAAAGAAAGTGCTTTCTCCACACTTGTGATGGTTCTATAAAGGCCCCTGAGTTTATCGTCAAGTAGACCATGGTCCGTCTCTACGAAGGAGATTCTTCCCCACTCCTCTTCATTTCTACTCCACTGCGGCACTTTTTCAAATCCTGGTGAAAAGCACCTCAACTCATTCTGGAGTCTTTGCAGAGAAAAAATCGGTCCTTCTATGGAAATTTCATACTGCATGGTCTTCTTCCGTCTAAAAAAACCTTTATTTTTATATGCTTAACAGCTCTTAGGGGTAATTGCACTCCAACATACCTGGTTTTTTCACAAAAGGCAAAATTTAGGTAGTATTTTATCGCGCCAAGATGGGATCTTCGAAAGGGGGAGGCACCGGGGCGTAGGCCACACGGGAATTGTTTATCTTGACAAAATATGTTTTATAAACTATACTAAATTGTTTATTAATAAGTCCAAATTAGTTTAGAATTACAGCATTTTTAGATCTTTCCTCTGGGCTTAAGTGCGGGACGATGGCTGACGATAATATTGGGAATAAGAAAAATCACTCAGGAGAATCAACGAGACCTGAGGAGCAGTCCACACGCCATGAGCTTAAGGCTTATCTGGTAAGAAAACACGGAAAGGACCGTAGAAGAGGGGGGGATAGAAGGAGAGGGAAAGAACGAAGGACCGGGAAGGGCGTTTTCACCAAAAAAGAAAAAAGAGACGGAAAAGAACGAAGGACAGGGAAGGACCGTAGAAGCGGTCAGGAGCGAAGGAGTACAAGAAAACTAAGAATCCCCATTTTTATTAAGCTTACCAGTTTATCCACTATACTGATCCTGGTGGTTATTTCTATCATCAGTTTTTCAATATTAAAAAAGCAAAAAGCGCAATATATTGGTCAGTTGATTAACTTTGGAGAGAGTATGGTTCGTATGGTGGCCAACAACGCTCCAGAAAAACTTTTGGGGGAGGAAGATCTGGCCTTATTCCAGCTTGTAAAAGATATCGCAGAAAACAAGCAGGTTATATATGTTCTGATCACTGACCAAAAGGGCGTTATCAAGGCCCATAACCGTATCGATATGGTGAACAAGATATATTCACCGCCGGATAATATCCTGTTTCTTAAGGAAGACAATAAGGTTAAAGTAAGTTCTTTTATCCGTGGCCGAGAAGAGATCCTGCTTTTTGAAGAACCAATTACCTATCAGAAACTAAGGGTTGGGGAAGTCCACCTGGCCATATCACAGAGAAAGATTTTTGAGAACATTCATGATGCCAAGATCTCTATTTTGGTACTCACAGCGTTTATAACGCTCCTGGGGATTATGCTAAGTCTTGCGCTCAGCATGTATTTTTCACGCCCTATCAGGAAGCTAGGGGAGAGTATCAAGGCCCTGGCAATGGATGATTTTGATCATCGTGTGGCTGTTAACCGCAATGATGAGCTTGGAGACCTTAGCTCAGCTTTTAACAGGATGGCCGAGGATCTGGCACTCAAGGACAAGATTAAGGATTCCTTCGGGCAGTACGTAACACCTGAGATAGTTGATATGATACTGGAAAACCCTGATAATCAATGGATGAAAGGATTAAAGGTGGAAGCCACGGTTCTATTTGTTGATATAAGGGGTTTTACAGGCCTGGCGGAGGAAAAAGAGCCGGAGTCCGTTATTGAAATGCTTAATGATCATTTTACCAGAATAACTGACATCGTGATTAGGCATGGTGGCCATTTGAACAAATTCGTTGGAGATGAGGCAATGATAGTTTTTGGTACTCCAGCCCCCAATCCTCAACACGCTGAGGCGGCTGTAAGGGCGGCCCTGGATATACAGGAAGAAATAGCAAGGATTGATCGGGAAAAGAAGATGGGGAATGTGTCTTTTGAGGTCGGTATTGGTATTAATTCCGGTGAGATAGTAGCGGGGAACCTTGGCTCACCCAAGCGAATGGAATATACGGTTATTGGAGATAACGTAAATGTGGCATCGAGGCTCACTTCCCTTGCAAAGGCAGGAGAAATCTTGATCAGTAAGCAAACCTATGAATCAATCGAGGATAATAGCAGGTTGAAAGTAACTGAGAGAGGTAAAGTGTCTTTCAAGGGGAAAAAGGTGGAGATAACTATCTTTAACGTGTTTGGATTGGATGAGGTTCAAGATGAGCAAGACAGTCGGAGCCCTGAATAGAGAGAGATTAAGGGCCTTTGTCTTCGCCCTGATAGCGATAGGCTTTCTCTTTCAGTCATCCTGCGCTACTCTCGAAGTGGCCCTAAAAAAAGTCGAAAAGTCGCTGTGGCAGGAAAAAACCCCAGAGCCCCTTCAATTTCAGTCAGACGAATATATCGTCTACAGATTACAAGAAGGAGAAACCCCTGTTACACTTGCAGAAAGATTTTTGGGAGATAAAAAGCGGTCATGGGTCATCGAAGACGCAAACAAGGACATTGCGTTTAGAGAAAATCAGTTAATTATAATCCCTCTGAAGGAAGAAAATAAGGGGGGGCTGGCAATAGACGGCTATCAGGCAGTGCCGATTCTATCCTACCATCATTTTGGTGAAAATTGTGAATCTCATCTCTGTATCTCCGCCAGTGTTTTTGACCAGCAGATGAGGTACTTGAAAAATAATGGCTACAGGGTCATAACAATGCGTGAGCTTCTTGGGTTTATGCAGTATCGTCATGCCATCCCTAAAAGATCGATTCTTTTCACCATTGATGACGGCTACAGATCTGCTTATGAAATTGCATATCCAGTGCTCAAGAAATATGGTTTTACTGCGACACTCTTTATCTACACAGATTATGTGGGAGTTTCCAGTAGCTCCATCACGTGGGATCAGCTACGAGAGATGAAGGCCGATGGTTTTGAAATTGGCTCTCATACCATATCTCATTGTGATCTTACAAAGAAAATGACAGGCGAGCAGTATCAGGACTATCTGGCGAGGATCAAAAGAGAAATTTTTGACTCTAAACAGATAATCGACAAAGAGCTGAGGCAGGATACTTTCTGTTTCGCCTACCCTTACAGTCGTTATAATGCCTCAGTATTGAGTCTTTGTGAGCAGGCGGGTTACAAGGTCGGAGTAACTGTGGATAGAGGGGGGAACGCCTTTTTTAAAGATCCGCTTGTCCTGGACAGAAATCAGATATTGAAAAGCGATATGTATGCCTTTATGGCCAATCTAAAAACTTTTAATAAGTTTTCTCTAAAGTGAAAACCCAATGCTTTTAATTTCTATCTTCACTAAAATCCCCCCCATCCCCCGCTTAGTAAAGCGAGGTGAGCGCGAATTTTTTAATTCAGGAAAGGGGGGAATTTTAGCATCCTCCTTTCTGGCCCTCCTCTTTGCCTGGACTTTGATAGGGCCCTGCGGCTGTGCAACCTTTGGAGAAAGACCTCATGAAGTTGTAAAAGAAGACCTTTTTAAGGAGTATCTCCAGAAAGGTCGAGAGTGCGAAGATAAGGGGGATCTGGTAGAGGCCTTAAAACAATATAAACTGGCAATAACTGTAGACCCTGCAAACAAGGAGGTTATTGATGGCTCTAATAGGGTGGAAACGGCGCTACGTAGTTTAGCCGAGAAACACTATAAGGCAGGGCTTGAATTAGACAAGGCAGGAAAATATGCCCGCAGTCGTCAACAGTTTTTGATAGCTTTAAGGCTCTGGTCGGATTATCCTGAAGCAACAAATATGCTCATCACCAGAAAACGAATTAAGATCAAGAGGTACGTTGTACATACTGTTAGGTCCTCAGAAAGCGTTTCCAAACTGGCAAAGATCTATTATGGAGATCCTGAGAAATTTTCCATTATAGCCAAATACAATAATTTTGATGATGCCTCCCGGATCGCTGCCGGTCAGAAAATCAAAATTCCTGAGATAGAAGGAGTAGATTTTTTAGTCGGCAAGGAACCTATTGAGACAGAATCCCTGCCAGTAGATAATTCGGAAATTGCGGAATGGGATTGGGAAGATTACGCCCTGGAAGACCGGCCGGAACCGGTGGACCAGGTTGCTATCTATCGCAATCACGGGGTGGACTTGTTCAGAAAAAGGGAATACCAGATGGCAATTGTTGAATTCAGCAAGGTACTGAATGCAAACCCTGATGATAACATTGCGCTTGCCTATGCCCATAAGTCCCATTATCAACTTGCAATGGATTTTTATGCCAAAAAGGACTACCTGGGAGCAAGAGATCAATTTAAGGCTTCCCTCCGATACACGAAAGATTGCTACGACTGCAACTTGTACATAAGCAAAAGTGAAGATTTATACAAAGAGATGCATTATAAAGAGGGGATAAGGTTTTTCGATAGGGAACAACTAAATGAAGCTATCAAGGAATGGGAACTGGTAAGGTTTATGGATCCGGACTATAAAAAGGTGAATGAATTAATCAATAAGGCCAAAACGCTTTTGAAAAAGATAGAAGAGTTGAAAAAGAGTCAAAAGGGTTAAATGTACTGATTCCTTCTTATTATTGAAGCACTTGGAGGAAATACCATGAACAAAGAAAAGAAGGCCGTATGGGGCTGGGCAATGTACGACTGGGCAAATTCCGCTTTTGCGACGACGGTTATGGCCGGATTCTTCCCCATTTTCTTCAAGCAGTATTGGAGCTATGGAGTTGATGTCAATGTTAGCACTGCCCAGCTTGGATTCGGTAATTCAATCGCCAGCCTACTTGTAGCATTAATGGCACCTGTCCTGGGCGCTATTGCCGATAAGGCCTCGGCCAGGAAAAAATTCCTCATATTTTTTGCATACCTGGGTGTACTCATGACTGCTTGCCTTTTTCTGGTCGGAAAAGGAGAATGGGCCTGGGCCATTTTTGTTTATGCCATGGGGATCATCGGATTCTCCGGTGCAAATGTGTTTTATGATTCTCTCCTGCCGACTGTTTCGGGTAAAGACAACGTTGATTATGTGTCAGGCCTTGGATTTGCCATGGGATACCTTGGCGGTGGGTTGCTGTTTCTTATTAATGTGTTAATGACATTAATGCCGGAGAAATTTGGATTGGCCGATTCCGGTGAGGCAGTCAGATACTCTTTTATTTCGGTGGCCATATGGTGGGGTATATTTACAATCTTTATAATACTGTGGGTGCCGGAAGAAAAAACGGCTGGTGCGTCGCGCGAGGGCCGGAACTTTATTGCGGATGGCTTCCGGCAGATTATTGGGACATTTAAAAAAGTTCGACATTTGAAAACTATATTTTTATTTCTGCTGGCATATTGGTTTTACATTGACGGTGTTGATACCATTATCCGCATGGCTGTTGATTATGGGATGTCAATCGGGTTTGCATCTAATGATTTGATAATAGCGCTTTTGGTTGTCCAGTTTGTGGGATTTCCTTCCGCACTTGTGTTCGGAAAATTAGGCCAAAAATGGGGTGTGCGCAAGGCAATCTACCTCGCCATTGGCATCTATATGCTCATTGTTGTGTGGGGAACTATGATGACCGTAAAGCAGGAATTCTACATTCTGGCCGTCATGATCGGTTTGGTCCAGGGTGGTATTCAAGCTCTCAGCCGTTCCTATTATTCGCGATTAATTCCCAGAGAACAATCTGCTGAATACTATGGATTTTACAATATGCTGGGCAAATTTGCAGCCATTATTGGCCCGGCTCTCATGGGCGTTGTCGGCCTGATTGCAAGACGATTGTTAATGCCGCCTACACCCACACCCGGGCAAATTGAGCATGTTGGTCAATTAGCTTCACGCTGGAGTATTGGATCTGTTTTGATACTCTTTCTAATCGGGGCCATCCTTTTCTATTTTGTTGATGAAGAAAAGGGTAAGGCGGAAGCGGCATATTTATCAGAATCCTAGCGAAGCTTCGCCTCAAACCGACGAGGTGATGGGTATAGGATGTTCATTGCTTGATATAGAGCGATGCTGGTTGCTGGTTGCTGGATGCTAGATAAAAAAATTACAGAATTCCTTTTGTATCCAGTATCCAGATACGAGGATCCAGTATCACGGACTAACTACCCGAAACTATTTAATTTTCAAAAACTTTACATAAAATTTAAGATCTTTGCTTATGAAGACAGCTAGTTTGACTGTTTAGCCCTAACCCTTTGATTTTTCTTGATCCGCAAAAAAAAGAGCTCAAACCTCAATATATTGTATTTTCTTCTTGACTCTACACAATATAATGTGTTAGCTGGATGTCTGCCGTTGTGCAGGCAGGCTTCCGGCTATTAGACCCCACAACTCGGAAAGAAGACTCGGCCTCCGCCCGGTATGTCCAGAGCCTTGTAGGGCTTTGTAGAAAAGGCCTCAAGGCCCTGCCTTCCAGTTATCAGTTACCAGAAATATTCGTTGAAACGGTTGTTCAGAACTTAGTTCACATGAGGTGGTATGGATGTTTGAGAGTGTAAGAAAACGTGATGGAAGGTTTGTGGAGTTCGATTCGTCAAAAATTAACACAGCAATTGCTCAGGCTGGGAAAGCAACCGGGGAATTTGGAGAAAGAGATGCAAGAAAACTCACACTCCGGGTCCTGACCTTGGCCCACGAAATGCGTCTCACTGCGCTTCCGGAGGTGGAAGAGATTCAGGATATTGTAGAAAGGGTTCTTCTCGACTCCCCGTTCCACAAATCTGCCAAGGCATATATCCTGTATCGGGAACAACATGCCCAGATAAGGAAAATCGCGGCCAAGGCAAGTGTTGATATGGTTGAGCATTATATTCAAAAACTGGACTGGAAAATCAAGGAAAACAGCAATATGTGCTATTCTCTCCAGGGATTGAATAATTACATTTCTTCGGATGTTACCTCGGAGTATTGGCTCAATCGTATTTATCCTCCTGAGATCAGGCACGCCCACAAGGAGGGGGATTTTCACATACACGACTTGAGTCTCCTTTCTGTCTATTGCGTGGGATGGGATCTTAAAGATCTGCTGGAGCAGGGATTCAAGGGTGTTGAGGGAAAGGTTGAAAGCGCTCCCCCTAAACATCTCAGGTCTGCTCTGGGGCAGGTAGTCAATTTTTTCTACACGCTACAGGGTGAAGCAGCAGGCGCCCAGGCCATTTCCAATTTTGATACGCTCCTTTCCCCATTTGTCCGCTATGATAACCTGGGCTATAGGGAGGTAAAGCAGGCCCTCCAGGAATTTGTCTTTAATATTAATATCCCTACGCGCGTTGGTTTCCAGACTCCATTTACCAACATTACTATGGATCTCCACGTCCCATCTATTTTGAAAGACCGGCCAGTGATCATCGGGGGGTCTGAACAAAAGGAGACCTATTCCTCCTTCCAGGCGGAAGTGGACATGATAAACAGGGCCTTTGCCGAGGTCATGATGGAGGGCGATGCCAGGGGAAGAGTTTTTACATTTCCGATACCCACATATAACATTACAGCAGACTTTGACTGGGACAACCCGAATCTTGAAATGGTCTGGAAGATGACCGGGAAGTACGGGATCCCCTATTTTTCAAATTTTGTCAATTCTGACATGTCACCTGAAGATGCGAGATCCATGTGCTGCCGCCTCCGTCTCGACAACAGGGAGCTGTTAAAGAGGGGAGGAGGGCTTTTTGGGGCAAATCCACTGACAGGGTCAATTGGCGTTGTCACTATTAACCTTCCCAGGATAGGGTATTTTTCTGAAAACGAGAATGACTTCTTTGAACGCTTGAGAAAAATAGTGCTTCTTGCAACACAAAGCCTGTCTATAAAACGGAAGGTCCTGGAAAAATTCACGGACGAAAACCTTTATCCTTACTCAAGGTTTTATTTAAGACAGATCAAACAGGGTACAGGACTTTACTGGAAGAATCACTTCTCTACCATAGGGGTTCTGGGGATGAACGAGGCATGCCTGAATTTTTTGGGCACAGATATCGCAAGCGAAGAAGGTCTGAATTTTGCCCTTAAAGTTATGGGTTTTTTGCGGGACATGATTGCGGAGATTCAGGAGGAGACGGGAGATATCTTTAACCTCGAGGCGACTCCTGCTGAAGGCACATCGTATCGGCTTGCCATGCTCGACAAAAAGCTGACCCACGAAATCATTTGCGCCAACGAAGATGTATATGGAAAAGGAGCAGCTCCTTTTTACACCAACTCCAGCCAGCTCCCGGTAAATTGCACAGACGATATTTTTGAAACACTGACGCTTCAGGATGAATTGCAGGGGAAATACACTGGCGGGACAGTCCTTCATATCTACCTGGGAGAGCAGATCAGGGACATTGAAGTCATAAAGGGACTTATTAAGAAGGTCGTAACCAATTTCAGCCTCCCCTATTTCACGCTTACGCCAACCTTTAGCGTCTGCCCTTCACACGGTTACCTGAATGGAAAACAGGAGATGTGCCCCGTTTGCGAGCAGAAGACGGAGGTTTATTCAAGGGTTGTTGGTTATTTGAGACCTGTCAAACAATGGAACAACGGCAAGCAGGCTGAATTTGGCATGAGAAAGATGTTCAAGGTTGTCTGATCCGCATGAGGGATAACGTCCTGGAGGAAAAAGCAATGCCTCCTTGGAACATAAACGCCTACTGTAGACATTAGGAAAAAGCCATGGTTTTCGGGGGACTACAGAAGAATTCATTTATCGATTATCCCGGGAGGATAAGCTGTGTCCTCTTTGTCTCAGGATGCAACTTTGATTGCCCCTATTGTCACAATCCGGGTCTTGTGAAAGGTGGTCCGATGGCCTCCCCTTCTTTAAATGGAGAGGCGGTCTTTGAATTTCTGGAAAGACGCAAAAAGTTTCTGGACGGTGTGGTTATTTCCGGAGGAGAACCCACTCTTCAGAAAGACATTGTTTGCCTTTGCGAGAAAATTAAGAAAATGGGGTACCCGGTGAAGCTGGATACAAACGGGAGCCGGCCACAGACAGTGAAGGTACTTGTTGATGAGGGTCTTGTGGACTACATTGCCATGGACATTAAAACCGATCCGCTACACTATCCTCCATCTATAAAAAAGGAAATCGATCCTGACTCCCTACTTTCAAGCATTCAGATCATCATGAATTCGGCTTTACCCTATGAGTTCAGAACCACATGTGTAAAACCGATAGTAGATGCAGAGGCTGTTGAGAATATTGCAAAGACCATAAATGGCTCTATGCTGTATGCCCTGCAACGGTTTAATAATAGTGATGTGTTGCACCCTGAGTTTTTTCAAGAAGGAAATGCTACCTGTGACGATGATGAGCTTATGACTCTAAAATCGATAGCAGAGCCATGGGTCAAAAAGTGCATTGTCCGCTGATAGACGCCCTTTCGCAAATATGTGACTATGCCTTATGAGGTGTGTCAATAGGCAATGTCAAAATTTGACCTTGCGGAACTATTGCGAATTTTCGCTATTAAGTGAAGAGCAATAATAAGTAACATTACTGCTACAAGACACCCAGCTATAATATATAACCAGAACATGGCAACCTCCTTAATAATTTCCACAACCTCCAGGCTTCATTATCTCTCTTTTGTTCCTTCTTCTTTGATTGTATGTGTCTTGCGTATTAACTCCGCAATTTTTGTATCAAACTGTCGTTGATCTTCGCGCATTCTGTTCAGGATTTCAGAGAGATCCATTGCCTTTTCGGGTGTGTCCTTTTCAGTTATAGTCCTTTTGGCGCTTTGCATACTGCTAGTCTGTGCAAGAAATATGCAAGATTAGTTATTGAGGGTATTTTTTTAAATAATATAATGAAATCAAAATGTTATCGGTCTTTCAATAAAGGGAATAAAAAATATTTCGCGAACAGGGGGATATGTTTGAGAAAAAAGATTCTACTTATGAGTAGAGCCTTACATATTCAAAGTTGAAAATAGGGGGTAATATATGCCCCCAACCGGCTTGACATCGCTCATTATATTCCCTATTTTAAATAAGACTTTGTGTTTGCAGTGTTTTTGGCAGGACAGATGCATCATCTCTGCCAAGCTAGGCGGCTGTGTGTTAAGCAGTAAATCAATCACCAAACAAGGAGGGAAAATGGATAAGTATGTGTGTTCTGTTTGTGGGTATGTGTATGATCCTGCTGAGGGAGATCCGGATAATGGCATAGAGCCCGGGACCAAATTCGATGACCTGCCTTATGACTGGGAGTGCCCGGTATGCGGGGCAGGAAAATCTGATTTTGAAAAAGAGGAATAAACCACAAGGACAACCGGGGCTATCTGTATCCGGTCTTACTGAAGAAGATTGAAGTGAAAAAGGTTCCTGTCATCGATTTGAGTCAATGCACGGATTGCGATTCATGTCTGGAAACTTGCCCCGCGGTCTTTAGAAGAAACAAAGAAACATGTCTCATGGAAGTTGCGGACCTTGCCCTGTACCCTGAAGATGAGGTCCGTGAGGCCATATGTATTTGCCCAAATGACTGTATAGTCTGGGAAGAGGAATGAAGGCAGATCACGCCCCGATAATCAACAAGACCCGACTCGATGAGCTTTATGACACCTATAACTCTCGCAAATGGGTACACCCAGACCCTCTCGAATTCCTTTACCAATATGCAGCTCCACGGGATCGGGAAATTGTTGGCATTGTAGCCTCATCCCTTGCCTATGGGAGAGTGGCTCAGATCCTTAAAAGCGTCGGATCTGTTCTCGAAAAAATGGGACCCTCTCCGTATGATTTTCTTAAACACTCCACGCCTGTATCCCTTCAAAAGACGTTTAAAGATTTCAAACATCGATTTACCACCAGTAAGGACCTCACGGGGATGCTTTACGGCGTAAAGCGCGTAGTTGACCGTTATGGTACTCTTTACGCATGTTTCCTTTCGGGTTTCAAGGATGATGAAGACATCCTCCCTGCGCTTTCGTTTCTGGTGAGTGAACTGACGGCACGATTCAACGGTCACAGCAATAGCCTTATACCTGTGCCTGAAAGGGGGAGCGCGTGCAAAAGATTGAACCTTTTTCTGCGCTGGATGGTGAGGAAAGATCGCGTTGATCCGGGCGGGTGGCTGGAGATACCGACAAGAAAACTGATGGTGCCATTGGATACTCACATGCACCGCATATGTTCCCTTTTGAAACTGACACATCGAAAAAATGCGGACATGCGCACTGTCAAAGAGATCACCCGTGCATTTCGGCGAATCGAGCCAGAGGACCCGGTGCGTTATGATTTTGCTCTCACGCGTCTTGGGATTCGGAGGGATACGGATCCTGACGCTTTGCTGAGAATTTGCGCTTGAAGCAGAGAATGAAGCAAGCCTGAATTAAAATTCCCACATGACCGGATTAGCATCCAGACAATCTGTCACGCTCCGGCTGATGGTGTCCATTTCTTTTAAATCTGTGTCAGATAAATGTCTTTCGGTCGCTTTGGCGTTTTGTAAGACCTGTTCGGCGTTGCGTGCTCCTGCGATAGCGCACACCCCTTGATGCGCAATAACCCAGGCAAGCGCCAGTTGCCCAAGGCTAAAGTCATATCGATCCGCGATGGGGCGAAGCCTGTTCAGTGCCTGCTGCACCCGCTTGAAGTTCTCCCCCTTAAACAGCTTGTTTTTCGACCGGTGATCTCCTTTGGCGAACTTGTGGTCTGGGCCAAATTTGCCCGTTAAGATCCCCTGGGCCATAGAAGAATAGGCAAGAATGGTGATGTTATTCTCAATACAGTAAGGCATGGCGTCTTTTTCCACATGCCGCCAGAAAAGGGAGTAGGGCGGTTGCAGGCTGTCGATGCGAGCGAACTGGGCTGCTTCCTCTAATTGACTGCAAGAGAAATTGGAGACACCGATTGCCCGGATCTTTCCCTGTTGCAGGAGTTCATTCATGGCCCTCATGGTCTCCTGGATCGGGGCTACTTTGGTGCCCCAGGAACCGGCCGGCCAATGTATCTGATAAAGGTCAATATAATGAGTGTTTAGGTTTTTAAGGGAGCGGTGACATCTCCCAATGACCTGGTCGTATTTAAGATGATTGGGAAATACCTTGGTCGCGTAAACCACCTGATGCCGGACGTCGGCCAGTGCTTTCCCCAGGATGCGCTCGGAATGGCCCCACCCATATTCCTCGGCTGTGTCGAACGTGGTAATGCCCGAATCAAAGGCAGCGCGGATCGCCTTGGTGATTTCGGCGTCATCAATACCTGCCCACATGCGTTTGCCTGCCTGCCAGGTGCCCATGATGATAGGCGTAATTTTTACATCTGACATTCCGAGCGAGCGTAGCTTCATATTTATCCCCCTGGTCATTGGCGCTTATAGCAACCTGTTTGTCAAGTCCTTTATTCATGTCTTATAATTTTGAGTAATTTGACAAAGTATGTTATAGGGAAAGACAGTATTATCTTAATTGAGCGATACTCAATCAGGTAGTATTGCCAAGGAACTGATAGAAGCAGGCAGTTCATGGGCCGACGCGAGACGTCGGGTTAGACAGGCGTATTGTAGGAAAGCATCAAACATCAGAAAGGAGGGCAATATGAGCGCAAAAAAAATCTTAATGCTTGTGGGTGACTATGTAGAGGACTACGAGGTGATGGTGCCATTCCAGGCGCTATTGATGGTGGGACATACTGTCCATGCCGTATGCCCTGGGAAAAAATCCGGAGACCAGATTAGGACAGCGGTTCATGACTTCGAAGGAGATCAGACTTACAGTGAAAAGCCGGGCCACAACTTCACATTGAACGCCACCTTTGACGATGTAAAGGCAGTGGACTACGACGCACTCATCATCCCGGGAGGAAGGGCACCGGAGTATATCAGACTGAATGAGGCCGTGCTAAAAGCAGTACGACACTTTGCAGAAAACAACAAGCCCATTGCGGCGATCTGCCACGGAGCACAAGTCCTGGTTGCCGCTGGCGTGATCGAGGGTAAAGCCTGTACTGCATACCCTGCAGTAGGGCCGGATGTAAAAAGTGCGGGTGGTCAGTGGGTGGAGGTTCCTGTAGACAAGGCCCATGTTGATGGCAACCTGGTCACGGCACCTGCCTGGCCGGCTCACCCGGAGTGGTTGGCCAAGTTCCTTAAGGTGCTGGGGACGAAGATTGAACCATAGCCTTTAACCAAACTGGAGAACATATGTTTGAGCGCATAAAAGCGGCGAAGGAACGACTGCAAGATCACGCAAATATCACTCCCATTATGACCTCTCGAACGCTCAACAGGCTGGTGGGAGTGGAAGTGTATTTAAAGTGCGAGAACTTTCAGAGGATGGGTGCGTTCAAGTTTCGTGGGGCTTTCAACGCCATGTCTCGGCTTTCAGATGCTGATAAAGCTCGAGGGGTCATTACCTACTCCTCAGGAAACCATGCACAGGCAGTCGCACTTGTGGGAACATTACTGGGAATCAGGACCACGGTAGTAATGCCGAATGATGCACCCACTACAAAACGCGTTGCCACTGAAGAGTATGGTGCAACCGTTGTCGAGTACGATCCTCAAAAAGCGACCCGTCAAGAGATTGCAAAGGCTCTTGCAGTCGAGCACGGTTATGCAATAGTACCGCCTTATGATCACTTAGACGTTATCGCCGGCCAGGGAACAGCCGCCCTGGAGTTGTTTGCAGAAGTCAAGACACTCAATATGCTGCTGGTTCCTTGTGGCGGCGGAGGACTCCTGAGTGGGTCGGCCATTGCCAGCAAAGCCATTGATCCATCCTGCCGGGTTGTTGGCATTGAACCTGAACTGGCCGATGACGCTACAAAATCCTTTCATACAAAGACACTCCACACTGTCAGAAATCCACCCACCATTGCCGATGGAACTCGTACGCCTTCTCTTGGAGAGGTGACGTTTCCATTGGTCTTGAAGTATGTTGATGATATGAGAACGGTATCGGAAACAGATATTATTGAAGCGGTGAAGTTCCTGTTTTATAGGATGAAGCTGGTGGTGGAGCCTTCAGGCGCTCTGGGAGTGGCAGCCTTGTTAAGCCGTAAGGTATCACCGAAGGGGCAAGTCGGCGTCATAATAAGTGGCGGCAATATCGATGCAGACACTATGACTTTGATATTAAACACTTGAAACGAACCAGTTACCAAAACGTTAACAAGTGTTTTTAGGCACTTTATAAAACAGGCAGATCTTTCCACATTGATCGAACAAAATCCCCCTCGATCCCCCTTTATTAAAGGGGGAAGCATAAGTCCTCCCCTTTTGTAAAGGGGAGATAGAGGGGATTTATTAGTACCTTTTGGCTCAGTCAGGGTAATACGGAGATAAGATGGTTCAAGACACTGTTTCCCCGCTGGAAAAGGTTATTAATGATACAATTCAGGGCTTGCCCTTATATATCCATCCCTACAGACAACCTAAGGTATGGGGGGTAAAGGGGATAGGCGAATACTGGTATGGCGCTGAGTCCGGAGAAAAAAGTTCAACGGTTCATGTTGGAGAAGATGCTGTTCGCCTGGCGGACATAGTCAAGGCTATTCCGGAAAAAGTACTCGGAAAAAAAGTAATTGAAAGCTTCGGTAAAACTCTTCCGCTTGTCAAAATACTGACCCCTAAAGCAAGGCTTTCCGTTCAATTTCACGGCACCAAAAACGAACTCTGGATAGTGACGGGCATCGATAAATCAATGGCTGGAGAAAAACCGGCACTCATTGTCGGGTTCAGTCTTGAAGCCGTTAAAAAATATCCAGGCCGGGTCGCTGAAAAGTACGGAGAGCTTTTAAAAAGTTACGGAGAAGCCCTCAATAAGCTCATCAAACTTCTTGAGAGCAGTGATCGCGGCAAACAGGCCCTTGAAAACTCTAAAAATGCTGCCTTAGCGGCAGAAACTGTAAAAAACTATGTTCCAGGCACACGGGAACTCGTAGTAAAGCTGGATACATCGCGAAAAAGAGTGGAATGGTTTTACAACTACCGCGTGATCAAGATCGGGGATGTTATTCCAATACCGTCCGGAACATTGCATGCGTTAGGCCCCGGAATTGAAGTCGTGGAGCCTCAAATACCCGGACCCACGCAATCTCTTGAAGACGGTGAGACCTATCCTGTCAGGTATTGTTTTCCGGGATACGAAAGACCCGGAGTCGAAAAAATGCTGGATGTTGATAGGGCTGCAGAAATGAGCCCAGGTTTTACTGAAGAAGCTCTTCCTGAAATTATTAAACATGAAAATGGTTGTGTTGTGGAGCGCCTGCCCGGGAAATTCGAAGATAAAGGGCTTGAGGTTCACAGGATAATAATGGACCAAGGAGCAGTTCTTGAGATCACGGATATTCTTAGTTTCCACACTATAGTCAGTGTGGAGGGCGAGGCCAGGATCATCACAAAAGATTCAGAATACCCTGTGCCTAAAGCCAGACCGAACGGAGAAATGCTCATAATTCCGGCGTCTTCAGGGCCGTACGGAATAATAGCAGAAGACAGTGCGCAGATCATCGACACATTCACGCCAGTGAAAATGAATCGAATCGGTTGAGACAGGTCAGGCTACCTTTGAAAAACCACTGAATTGGTCGCGTTCGGGGTCCATTGTAAATCCGTACCGGTCTTCACCGTTGAACTTGAATTCTATATGTGAGGGGTCGATTGTGCCGTCGGCAGATGCGTTCTGATGAATTGTGAAGTAGACCGTTGCCGTTGAAGCCTCGGAATCGTAAAAAACATAGTCCGGATAGGGTGGGATACTAATTTCAGTCGATGGAACCGGCAGACCGAAATTGTAGGCCTGACCCGGGCCACTCCCTGATGCCCTGCCTATTTTCCAATTGAACCGGTCTTCAACAGAATCTCTGTCCATCGCCTTGCTAAAACTGAATTTCATGGTGAAGGTTTTGGAAGTGTTGGCATTTGCCAAATATGAGCCTAAGGCAGAAACCTCGGTTTTTACAGATTTCAAATACATAAAGTTTGTTGAATATGCGAACATGAATTTTGGTGGGTCAACTTTATAAATTATAATTTGCGTAATGAATAAAGATCGTAAGATTATAAGGAGGTGCTTAAGCCGTGTCTGAGGAAGTCGGAGCGAAGCGCTTGAATTCAGGTATCAGGAGAGGCGAGCAGATCGAGTTCTATTTTGATGGGCAGCCGCTAAAGGCCTTCAAAGGTGAAACTATAGCAACGGCACTGATGGCGGCCGGGCATATGGTGGCTCGAACCATCGACTCTCAACCTTTGGGGGTTTATTGCAATATCGGGGTTTGCCACAGTTGCCTTATGACAGTCAACGGTGTCAAGAGCGTTCGGACCTGCAGGGCCCCGGTGACAGAGGGGTGCAAAGTGGAGACCCAGCACTTTGAAAGGACGAAATAACATGACCCAAAAATTCGAGGCATTGATTATCGGTCTTGGGCCGGCCGGCATGGCGGCCGCGACAGAACTCGCCCAACAAGGGGTTCATGTCGCCGTCGTGGATGAGAACCCTGAACCAGGGGGCCAGATCTACCGCCAGCCGCCAGGCGATTTTGTCATTGAGGACAAAAGTTTTTTTGGTGTCAGATATCGGGTGGGGCAGGACATCATCCGGCAATTCAACCAGTTAAAGGACAAAATTACTATCTTCAGTGAAACCATGGCCTGGGGCTTTTTTGAGGGCACCACCATGGCCTTGGAGCATGAGGGCCACATAGAGCTGGTTAAGTTCGATAAACTGATTCTGTGCGAAGGAGCCATGGAGCGGTCAATCCCGTTTCCCGGGTGGACGCTCCCGGGCATCATGACTGCCGGCGGTCTGCAGAAAATGATTAAATATCAACGGTTGTTGCCGGGGAAGCGGTTTCTTCTATCCGGCGCCAGTCCGTTGCAGCTCTCGGTGGCGGCCAGCCTGGTTAAGGATGGGGCGGAGGTAGTTGCCCTTTGTGAGGCAACAAGAATTAAGGACTCCCTGAAGCTGGTGCCCGAACTCATACGGCAGAAGGGGTTATTCAAGGAAGCCGTTTCCTATCTGTTTCCTGTGCTGAAAAAGTCAGTTCCGATCCTTCGACCCTACTCAGTGATCTCAGCGTCGGGAGATAACAGGGTCAGGGAAGCGACCATTGCACGCCTGGATGAAGACTGGACGCCGATTGCAGGAACGGAAAAGACCTTCAATGTGGATATTATCAGCTTAGGTTATGGATTTCTGCCCGTGGCCAGATTGGCTCGATTGTGCGGCTGCGCTCATGCCTATGATCCTGTTCTGAAGTCATGGAGGCCTGAAACCGATACTTTCATGCAGACCAGTGTGGCAAATATTTATACTGCCGGAGATTCGTCTGGAGTGGATGGGGCTGACCTGGCCGAAGTCGAAGGCAGGATAGCCGGTACCCATGCTGCGGCAGAACTGGGAAAGATGTCGATGGATGAGCGAGATCGCC
>Ga0180009_10002636_pt1 | contig 20972 bp, 20 predicted proteins | sample OS_PC_MetaG_FD_123537 | JGI IMG/M metagenome (GOLD analysis project Ga0180009, IMG submission 123537) | Groundwater microbial communities from the Aspo Hard Rock Laboratory (HRL) deep subsurface site, Sweden - OS_PC_MetaG | ecosystem: Environmental > Aquatic > Deep subsurface > Groundwater...
TAAAGTTCAGAAGTGAGCTGTCACCTACTAAAAATTTCAAGGCCAAGATAGATGCTATAGGAAGCTATAATTTTAAGACAAGCGACCTTTTTATAAAATTCAGATTAAGGGATGTGCCATATATAGAAGACCTGGGAACCTTATACGGTACAGTGAGGTTATACAAAAAGTCTGATCTGAAAAAGGATGAGGCGCCTACAGATCTATTAGATATCACGTTTACCTCTCCAAAAATACTGCTTGCGGCAAACTCAAGCATTATAAATAATCAGGGCAAAACAGAGATACGCGGAAAAATACTGGCGCCTTTTATAAAGACAGATAAATACCGCTTCCTTAGCATTAATTCTGATGTAGCGCTAGTAGGGGATAAACTTTATTTTTATCATTTGGGCGCAAAATTCTATAAAGGCATTTTTCGCATGGATAGCTACATAGACCTAGATAACCCTATACCGCCTTTTGCCATTAATGCAACTATAGATAATATGGATGTCTATGATTTTTCCACTAATTCTACTTTAGTAGATAGGAATGTGAATGGCTTATGTAATGCAAATATTAAACTTAAAGGCGCTATAGGGGTGACAAATTCGCTTTATGGAAAATCATGGATAGAAATAAAAAATGCGAATCTTTGGGAAACAAGCTTTTTTAAAGGCATTGCCAAGGCACTATTTATTCCAAAATTACAGGGGGTTGTTTTTACAGACGCATTCGGAGCGCTTCAAATAAAAAATAATCGTTTCTACGCTGAAAATTTCAAATTGGTCAGTAAAGAAATGGAACTGGTTATAAAAGGAAGTCTTGGATTTGACGATACCGTAGATGCAGGAATAAAAATACGGTTAAAAAAGGAGCTGATACAGGAGTCAGCGTGGTTTTCAAAGCTTTCCAGTCTTCTTCTGGAAAGTGCAGGTTGGTTTATAGGAAACGTTAAAGTCTCAGGCACAACTCAAGACCCGGTATTTACCGTCACTCCTGTAGGAGTAGGCAATATACTTGACAAGGTAAAAAAGACTATAGATAAAGTGATAGATGGTTTGAAATAATCTTTTTTGCTCCTGCCAAAGCAATGGATCTGTGGCTGATTTTATTTTTTTGGGCCTGGCTCATCTGCGCAAAAGTCTTCTTGAAACTATCAGGGATGAATAAAGGGTCATATCCAAAACCATTGTCCCCTGCTGATTTAAAACCTATCTTTCCATTGCATTTTCCTTCTGATACGCCTATGACTTTACCTTTATCAGCTACAGCTATCACGCATTTAAAACAGGCTTTCCTTTTGGCAGGCGGGATATCTTTCAAAAGCCTGAGTAGTTTCTCATTATTACTTTTATATGTAGCTCCTTTTCCTGAGAATCTTGCAGAATAAACTCCTGGATCGCCATTTAAAAACTCTACCTCCAAGCCTGAATCGTCTGCGACTACAAATTTTTTAAGGAATCTTGAAGTTTGGGCTGCTTTTTTTCTGGCATTTTCCTCAAGCGTACTGCCGTCTTCTATAATATCAGGCACGCCTTTAAATGAATTCAGCGAAAAGGCCTTTACAGGAAGGTCTTTAAGAAGCGTTTTTATCTCTTTTAACTTATCCCTATTCCTTGTAGCTACTACTAGTTTCATTGTGCCAGGCAACTTTACAAAACCAATAATGTCACTTTTGTAAAATTGTTTATAATTTAATGAATTTTTTTTGAAAGCCTATAAGGTCGTTAATTCCACCTTTTGCTAGATTTATAAGGTCATTCAGATCTTTTGTGGAAAAAGGTTTCTTCTCAGCTGTGCCCTGAACCTCAACCATTTTCCCAGAACCTGTCATAATAATATTCATATCCACTTCTGCGCCTGAATCTTCTTCATAATTCAGGTCCAGGCATTTTTCTCCATTTACAATTCCAACACTTATGGCAGCTACATAATCTGTAAGGGGTATTGAAGTTATAATTTTCTCATTTTTTAATTTCACAAGCGCGTCCACCAGAGCAATAAAACTTCCTGTAATGCTGGCTGTGCGCGTGCCACCGTCTCCCTGTATCACATCGCAGTCAATCCAGACAGTCCTCTCGCCTATTTTTTTTAACTCGCTAATAGAACGCATGCTCCTTCCTATTAATCTTTGTATCTCCTGGGTTCTGCCGCTTTGTTTGCCCCGTGAAGCTTCTCTGTCTATTCTGGATTTACAGGAACGCGGAAGCATACCGTACTCTGCTGTTATCCACCCTGAGCCTGTGTTTCTTAAAAACGATGGGACCTTGTCTTCTACAGAAGCGCTACAAATAACCTTGGTATTGCCCATTTCTATCATGCAGGAACCTTCTGCAAATTTAAGAACATTTCTTTTTATCTTAACCTTTCTCATCTGATCTAATCGTCTTCCGTCACTCCTCATAATACCTCCGCTATTGCCGGGAAATCTTCGACTCTTAATCTATAGATTGCCTCAGGGCCTAAATCTTTATACGCTATAACCTCCGCTGTTTTCACTTTCTCTGATAAATACGCACCTGCGCCTCCTATTGTAACAAAATATACTGCTCCATATTTTTTTATTGCAGAGATAACCTCTTTTGACCTCTCACCCTTGCCTATCATCCCTACAAGGCCGTACTTTAATAATAAAGGCGTAAAAGGATCCATCCTGGAACTTGTAGTAGGGCCACATGAGCCAATAACCTCTCCGATTCTAGCAGGCGTAGGCCCTGTATAATATATTGTCTCGCCTTTTAATGAAATAGGAATTTTTTTGCCTGATTTTAAAGCGTCTAAAAGCCTTTTATGCGCTGCATCCCTGGCAGTTAAAAGAGTTCCGCTTAATAAAACTTGCTCTCTGGGCTTAAAAGTCTTTATGACATCTTTTGTAAGCGGTAAATATATTTTTCTCATATAGTAGCTTCTACTGTGCGCGTTGCATGGCAGCTTATATTGACTGCAACAGGCAGGCCTGCTATGTGCGTTGGATAAGTCAGTATACTTACTCCCATCGCTGTGGTTTTGCCACCTACTCCCACTGGCCCGATTCCAAGTTTGTTAACCTTTCCCAAGATTCTGTCTTCAATCGTTGAGATACGTTTATCTTTATTGCGTCTGCCTAACGGTCTGAATATAGCCTCTTTTGAAAGAGCCACTGCCTTATCGAGGGTTCCACCTATACCGATACCTATATATATAGGCGGACATGGCTTTGAACCTGCATCTTTTACAGTACTTACAATAAACTCTTCTATATTTGAAACTGAATCAGTAGGCCTAAACATCCTGGTTTCGCTCATGTTTTCGCAGCCAAAACCTTTTGCTACAACTTTTATATTGATTTTATTTCCAAGAACTATATCAGTATAGATGATAGGAGGTAAATTTGTATTTGTATTTTTTCTTATCAATGGGTCATTTACAGTTGAATTTCTGAAATAACCTTCTTTATACGCAAGCGCTACGCCTTTACTAACCGCCTTTTTAAGATCTCCTTTTATCGTTAAAGACTGACCTATTTTTAAATATACAACTGCCATTCCAGTATCTTGGCATATAGCCAACATTTTATTTTTAGCGATTAAGGCGTTTTTAATAATCACGTCCAAGGCATATATGGCTTTTGATATAGTTTCATTTTTCCTGGCAGATTTGAGAGCAGAAAGTATGTCAGGTCTTAAGCACGTATTTGCTTTTATAAATAACTCTTTTACTACACCAGCTATTAATTTAGAATCTACCGTTCTCATTATCTAACACCTAATATCTTATGAACCTGAGGTATAAACCTTACATTATCCAATCCGGAATTTGTTATATCTAAAAATTTTTGGGCCTTTGTTATTTTCTGTATCTTATTATTTATTGTTACAGGCTGAAGTATAAAAAATATGGCCCTATCAATCTTTTCTATTATAAAGGCTGCTTTTCTTATATCGGATAATGTAGTTTTATTTGTAATAACTGATTTTACAAAGACTTTTTTATTAACAGCTTCTTTAAGAAAATCAGCATGAGCTTTCCAATAAGCCCTGCATCCGGTTGAAGAAGGAAGTTTCATATCCATGCTTATTATATCTAAAAAATCAAGAATATCCAAAAGTTTATTTTTTAATGTGCCGTTGGTTTCAAGATATGTAATAAAACTTTTGCGCTTTAACTTTGGCAAAATCTTTTTTAAAAAACCAGCGTGCAAAAGCGGCTCGCCTCCTGTAAAAGAAACTACTCTATTTTTTTCTTTTAGAATAGCACTCATGAGTTCTTGAGCCGAGTATTCCTTGAAGCCGGTTTTTCTGCGTTCATCGCAGAAACCGCACTTTATATTGCAGCCGTAAAACCTGACAAATGTTTGAACCTCGCCTACATAAAGCCCTTCCCCCTGAATCGAACTGAATATCTCTACTATCTTTGCCTTATCCATAACTATTTCATAAGTTGACACTCTGACATTGTCAGAGTGTCAACTTAGCTGGCGTGAAAAGCCTTTAGAACGAAGCCTGCATGCATCGCATACGCCGCAAGGTTTGCTTCCCCCTTTATAACAAGACCATGTGAGATTAAAATTCACACCTAGTTTCTTGCCAAGCTTTATAATGTCCTCTTTTGTCTTATATAATAACGGCGTAATTATCTTTATGCCTTTTAGTTTTGTAGCTTTTTTAAACAACTCATTAAATGTCCTGTAATATTTCGGCCTGCAGTCAGGATAGCCTGAAAAATCTATTGCGTTCGCGCCTATAAAAACTGCTTTCGCGCCTATTGCCTCAGCATAAGAAAGCGCAAAACTCAAAAAAATAGTGTTTCTGGCAGGAACATAGGTAAGCGGAATATTATGTCTACCTGAAAATTTTCTATTTTCAGGGATTTTGATATTTTTATCCAGAAGCGCACTCTTTTTCCAAGGTAAACGTACTTTTAAAACAGTACACTGGGATTTTGCGGCCTTAGCCAATCTCTTAGCAAATAAAATCTCTTTTTTATGCCGCTGACCATAATTAAATGTGAGGCAGCTTGTCTTATACCCAATTTTTTTTGCAATAAAAAGAGTAACGGCTGAATCCATGCCACCTGATAATAATACAACAGCCTTTTTCATGATTTTATGCCCTAGGATGAACCTTATCGTAAATAGCCTTCAACCTGTCTGTAGTAACATGCGTATATATCTGAGTGGTAGAAAGATTTGCATGGCCTAAAAGTTCCTGCACGCTCCTTAAATCCGCTCCCCTATCCAGCATATGAGTAGCAAAAGAATGCCTCAACGAATGAGGAGAAATATTTTCATTAAGGCTGGTTTTGTGAATATACCTATGAACTATTCTTCTCACAGCTCTATCGCTTGCGCGCCTATTGCTTTTATTAAGAAATACTGGTTTTTTTTCATTTATGTCTATTACTTTGATTTTTTCAAAATAAGCCTTTATAGCTCTCAGCGCTTTGTCTCCTATGGGCACAAGTCTTTCTTTCTTGCCTTTTCCAGCTACCTTTAACACCCCGCTTATAAAATCAATATCCTCCATATCCAGGCCCACAAGTTCGCTCACCCTTATGCCTGTTGAATAAAGCGTTTCGAGAATTGCCTTATCGCGCAAGCCCATAGCATCAGAAGGATCGGGTGATTCCAGGAGTTTTGCAACATCATCTGTACTTAAAAATAAAGGTAGTTTCTTGTCTATCTTGGGCGTTGAAAGGCTAACTGCGGGATTAGATTTTATATATCCTTCCCTGTAGAGAAATTTAAAAAAGCTCCTGAGACAAGCCATTTTTCTAGCTACTGAACTCTTTGAAAAATTTTTCTCCTTCATCCTGGCGAGAAAAAGCCTTACGTCCAGATGAGTAACCTGTTCTATAGGTTTATCTTTTAGTGATTCGCTGAATTCTCTGAGATCTATCTTGTAGTTAGTTACGGTGTGATCCGAGGCGTTTTTTTCAATCTCTAGATAATTTATGAACTTATGTATATATCGATCAAGCATCTTCTCCCTCTGGCTCTATGCTATCTTCGCCGTCCTGGGAAGGAAGCCTGCGGGATATATGATGACAATTTGGATATTTGGAGCAGCCGTAAAAATGCCTGCCTCCTTTTGAGCGACGCTCAACAAGCATTCCGCCACAATCAGGCTCAGGACATTTTACGCCAGTAGGTATTGCTTTAGCAAACCTGCAGTTAGGAAAATCAGAGCAGCTTAAAAACCTTCCAAGCCTGCCCCATTTTATAACCATAGGCTTGCCGCATTTTTCGCAAATCTCTGATGTTTTTACAGCCTCACCTTTTACTTTGCGCATGTTTACCTTTGCGTGTTCCAATTCTTTCTCAAAAGGCGCATAAAATCTCTTCAGGACCTCCACGCTTTTTTGCCTGCCCTCTTCTATCTCATCCAACTCTTCTTCCATTTTGGCTGTAAATTCCATATCCAAGATTTTAGGAAAACTCTTTACCAAAAGATCTGTCACCACCATGCCCAGTTCAGAAGGACAAAAATACCCTTCTTTTCTTTTTACATAATTGCGGGCAATAATGGTCTGGATAATAGGCGCGTACGTGCTCGGCCTTCCAATCCCATCTTCTTCAAGGGCTTTTACAAGAGAGGCATCTGAATATCTCGGAGGAGGTTTTGTAAAGTGCTGGTTTGGATCTAATTTTAAAAGATCCAGTATCTCCCCTGCTTCTAAAGAAGGGAGCAGTCTTTCTTCTTCTTTTACTTCTTCGTTTTCCTCATAAACAATGCTAAACCCCTGGAAAACTTTCTGGGAACCATTGGCTTTAAAAATACACCTCGCAGCTTTTATCCCAACGCTGACTACATTAAATACAGCAGGCGTCATCTGGCTGGATATAAAGCGGTTCCATATCAACGTATAAAGTTTATGCTGGTCCACTGTCAGAAATTCTTTTATGCTATCCGGCTCTCTCAGCGGTAACGCAGGCCTTATTGCTTCATGGGCTTCTTGAGCGCTTTTCTTAGATTTATACACATTCGGCATACTGGGCACAAATTCAGGGCCATATTTTTCAAGTATGTACTTTCTTGCAAAATCCTGCGATTCTTTTGATACCCTCACAGCGTCTGTGCGCATGTAGGTTATAAGGCCTACGTTTCCCTCGCTCCCTATAGACAAACCTTCATATAATTGCTGCGCCACCTTCATTGTTTTAATGGCTTGGAATCTGAGTTTATAAAATGCCTCTTGCTGAAGTTTAGAGGTTATAAAAGGCGGCTGAGCGTATTTTCTTTTTTCCTTTTTCTCAACGCTCTTTACTATAAATTTTTCCTTTTCCAGCTCATTTACTATCTTAGCTGATTCATCATTATTTTTAAGATCTGCCTTCTTATCATCTATCTTATCTAATTTTGCAATAAATTTGGAATTTTCTACATCTTTCTTTTTAAGCTCTGCTTCTATGTCCCAGTATTCTTCTGGCACAAAAATGCGAATTTCATTCTCTCTGTCTACTATAAGCCTTACCGCAACTGACTGAACCCTGCCTGCTGAAAGACCTCTACCAACTTTTCTCCATAATAACGGACTAATACTGTAGCCCACTAACCTATCCAGAACTCTTCTTGCCTGCTGAGCATCCACCATATTCATATCTATATTCCCAGGCTTATTGATTGCTGCTTCTATCGCAGTCCTTGTGATCTCGTGGAATGCAATTCTATAAATTTTCTTCTTTTTGCCTAAAAGATTAGCAAGATGCCAGCTTATCGCTTCTCCTTCCCTATCAGGGTCTGTTGCCAGAAATATGGTATCTGAATCAGCTGCTACTTTTTTCAATGCGTCCACTATCTTTTTCTTGCCAGGTATCATTATATATTCAGGAATGAAGTCTTTTTCTATCTCTATGCCCATTTTTGACTTAGGAAGATCCATTATATGCCCCATTGAAGAGGAAACAATAAATTTTTTGCCAAGTATTTTATTTATAGTACTGGCCTTTGCAGGCGATTCAACAATGACAAGTGATTTGGCCATTTCAATTCTCCGTTCTATATTTTAACAAAATTTTTACCGGGCAGTTGTTTTGCAAATTTCTTTATTTCCAGATTTAATAATATCCCGGCGATTCTATTAAGCCCTATACCGCTTTCCTTGCATACATCATCTATATACTTAGGATCACTAGATAATAAAGTATATACTAAACTTTCATCTTTGTCCAATACAGAACGAGGGTCAACCCCGTTCCGCGATCGGAACATAGTTCCGATCGCGGAACGGGATAAAAGCTCTATGCTTAATTCCTCCAGTATATCTTCTACTCCTTGAGCCAATTTAGCTCCCTGCTTTATAAGCCTATTAGTGCCCTTTGAAGTCATTGAATCCACTTTTCCAGGCACTGCAAAAACTTCCCTGCCCTGCTCTAAAGCGCAATCACATGTAATAAGCGCTCCGCTTTTCTCAGCTGCCTCTACGCACACGACCCCTAAAGAAAGCCCACTTATAATTCTATTTCTTCTTGGAAAATTCCCTTTATCAGGAATCATAGTCATTGGAAATTCGCTGATTACAGCTCCTGATTCAGAAATTTTTTGAGCCAAGTCTTTATGCTCCTCTGGATAGATATTGGCCAGGCCTGAACCTAAAACTGCGATTGTTCTTTTCTTTGCCTTTAATGCACCTTTATGAGCGCTTGAGTCAATGCCTCTAGCAAGTCCGGAAACCACTGTAATTCCATGCGAGGCTAATTCGAAACTTAATTTCTCAGCTGTCTGAAGTCCATAAAAAGACGCTAGACGCGAACCAACTATTGCAATAGCCAGCTTATCGTCCGGCAAGATCCCGCCTTTAACATACAAAACTACAGGTGGATCATATATATTTTTCAAGTTTTCAGGATAATCTTTGTCTAAAAAAGTAATAACCTTTATACCATGTTTCTTTATTAAATCCATCTCCTTTTTTAAATCAATATCTTTAATTGCCTGTGGCACTCTGGAACCTATAGCTGATCCTATCTCTTTTATCCTTCCAATCTCTTCAGCGCCTGCCTTAAAAACTTTTTCGAACGACCCAAAATGTTTCAATAAAGCCTGCGTCCTGACGCTGCCAATGTCTTTTACCATATTAAGAATAATCAATCTCTCAATATCATTCATAGCAGTATAAACTATAACAGATACCTCTTAAATAGTCAAATTTCAGCCGATTAACTTTACAATGGTTATTAATTCTCCTATAACCGCCTCTTTCTATTATATTAGACACATCTGGAGGTAATTTTCTTTCAATCTATATCTCTAATATTTATTATATAAAATATTAGCGGTATGGGAAAAATAAGCAAACTGTGTATCTTTGGCAGGTATATATGAGGTTTCAAGAAATATTTTGCTAGTTTTACTACTAAGCAATAAATGCAATTATCTTTAAGACTATTTCATCTATGCTTATGTTATCAGTCTCTATGCTAAAGTCTGCTTTATTATAATAGGTTTCTCTTTTCTTAAGAAGTTCTTCTATTTGTTTTTTCGTATCATGGACATTTAGAAGCGGGCGGGTTTTAAGGCCTTTTGTCCTTTTAAGAATAGTTTCAGGAGACGCCTTAAGACAGATTATAGTGCCGCTATTTTTTAGATTCTTAAAATTCTCTTCGTCTACAATGGCTCCGCCGCCAGCAGAAATAACCTTATTTTTCAGCTGACTAGCTTCTTTAACAATCTTTTTTTCAACTAGCCTGAAATACAGCTCGCCTTTTTTCTCGAATATATCCTTGATGGGCATTTTTTCTCTAGTTTCTACAATATCATCTAATTCCACAAAGTCTCTATTAAGCTTTGCTGCGAGTTTTTTACCTACAACACTTTTACCAGTGCCCATGAAACCAACTAATATTATATTATTCATGAAATTTAATATAACAGATAACCGCATAATAGTCAAATCCCTTGTATTTGCTAGGACTATATGCTATACTCCTTTTTCAAATGAAAATACTACCAGGTATAATATTATTAGCTATTCAATTAACTTTCTTGAATTCTGCCTACAGCGTTGATATTAAAGAGAAAAATAGTTTTCTGCTAGATATAAGAAACAGAGATAATTCTATCTACCTGAATCGCTTTTCTACCTCAAAGAATATCACCATATATGATATAAAAACTTCTCTCTTTGGAGAATGCGAGTGGCATTTTGGAACATCTAGATGGGAAAAAATAACATCAGGTATAGAAGCTGAGAAACTATTCTTAAAATATGTCTATTGCGGCGAATCTATCCATTTTATTTCCGGCCAGATTCTTGATTATATGACATTCGAGCCTGGCAACATGTCTATGGAGGCAACCACGAAATTAGGGTTTATGTTCCCTCTATCTAAAAAACTTTCATTCAGAATCTGGAACGAATATTCATACAACCTGGAGAAAGGCTCTGCAGGGCTTAATGAAGTACATATAGAAATACCTTACAAGGTCACTAAAAATTTGGATTTCGGAATTGGCTGGCGCCACACTGACAGGATTCATGCCTTCGACTCAGATTATGCTACTTATTTTTTTGACCTATATTTTTAATCCAGCTATATAACCTTTGTAATTTCTATCTATTTCTGCAATACTATCTCTGCCGAATTTTTCCAGAAACATATTGGCAATAACGAAAGCTAGTACTGCCTCTCCTACTACTCCTGCGGCAGAAACAGCGCACACATCAGATCTCTCTGTAGAGGCTTTTACCTGTTTCTTTGTATCAATATCTATGGTATCCAGGCCGTCCATCAATGTGCTTATAGGCTTCATGTAACCGCGGACTACTATATCTTCGCCATTTGACATGCCGCCTTCTATGCCTCCAGCATTATTTGTTTTTCTGTAGATGCCTTTTCCTTTGGAATAAAATATCTCGTCATGCACCTTTGAACCTGATTTTCCAGCACACTCTATAGCATTACCTATCTCAACTGCCTTAATAGCAGGTATAGACATAATCATCTCTGCGATGCTTGCATCTAAACGCCTATCGTAATGAACACAACTTCCCAAGCCAGGCGGCGCTCCTTTAGCTATCACTTCAAAGGCTCCTCCCAAAGTATCTTTTGATTTTCTAGCTTCATCTATTTTATCTTTCATTAGTTTCTCTGATTCAGCCCCACCTATCATTAAAACCCGGCTCATAATTTTTATATCAAACTCAGCTAATAAAATCTTACATATAGCGCCAATGCCTACCCTTACAGCTGTTTCTCTTGCAGAGGCTCTCTCAAGTACGCACCTTGCATCCTTAAATCCATATTTAAGAATTCCTGCCAGATCTGCATGACCAGGCCTTGGATTTTTAACAGCTGGTAATTGATCTATGCTAGAATCCTTATTCTCAATGATAATTGCTATAGGGCTGCCTATTGTGACGCCTCTCATCAGGCCTGAAAGTATTTTGGCTTGGTCATGTTCTATCTGCATCCTTTGGCCCCTACCATAACCTTCCTGCCTTCTTTTAAGATCTCTGTTTATATGTTTAGTATCTATCTTGAGACCAGCAGGCATGCCTTCTAATATCCCAATAAGAGCATCTCCATGCGATTCTCCAGCAGTCAAAAATCTTAACATTTTAACCCCCTTTCACTCCCTAACTTATTTATAGGTAGAATAAACTTAGAATCTTATGGCCCCAAACCATAGCCACAAAACTGGCTAAAGAGATATACGGTCCATAAGGTATTATATCTTCTTTTTTTACAAATTTCATATAAATACCTATAGGCGCGCCAAAAAAAGGCGCTAAAAAGAAAATAAGTACCGCCATCTTGCAACCTAAAAAAGCTCCAAGCATTGCCATGAGCTTTACATCGCCTCCGCCCATGCTTTCCTTTTTAAACGCGAGTTGTCCTAAGACTCCTGTAAGATATATCAGCCCGCCTCCCGCCAAAGCCCCTATTATAGAATTCAGAAAAGCTCTTTTCCAGGTAAAAGCGCTCTGAATCCCTGGAAAACTTACGCTCAAAATAATCCCTATAAATATGCCTACAAGGCTAATTCTATCTGGTATTATCTGAAACTCCAGATCAATAAAAGTAACTACGATAAGGCTGAATGTCAATAAACTGTATATCCAGAATATATAATTGAGCCCAAAATTCATATATAAAATAAGAAAAGATACCGCGCTTATAAGCTCTACTGCAAAATAACGAAAAGATATTTTTTCATGGCAGACCCTGCACCTACCTTTCAGCATAAGATAACTTGCTAAAGGTATATTATCATACCATGGTATAGGCTTTTTACATGAAGTGCACCTTGAACCAGGGTATACAATAGATTCATTGCGCGGAATCCTATATATGCATACATTCAAAAAACTGCCAATTATTAAACCAAAGATAAAAATGAATATAAATATCATATTCTACCTACCTAAGTTGACACTTTGACATTGTCAGAGTGTCAACTTAGCGCTTGCTTGAGAGCCTTTTTCATAACTTTTATCGGGGCAATTTTACCTGTCCAAAATTCAAATGCATGGGCGCCTTGATATAAAAGCATGCTTAAACCGCCTGCACAACGCAAACCAAGCAACTTTGCATCTCTAATTAATTCTGTTTCCCTGTTATAAACCACATCGTACACATACAAATCTTTATGGAGTATTTTCTTATCTACTACTCCAAGGCCTCCTTCTTTCATGCCTACAGGAGAAGCATTAACTAACAGCTGACATTCATTTATTTTTTCAGGCAATTGTTCTGAAGATATGTATTCTATTTTTTTCTTTAAAATAGCTTGCCAATCTTGCGACAATTTTGAAAAATATTCTTTTGCAGAATCTACTTGGGCTTTATTTATTTCGCATACGTACATTTTATTAATTCCGATGTTACTAAGTGCAGCTATAACAGCTCTACCAGCACCACCACAACCTATAACTAATGCGTTCTTATTGTCTGCATCAAATTTTAAATCTTCTTTTAATGCAGTCTGAAAACCTAAAACATCTGTATTCTGATATTCTAAAGTATTTACTGTTCTTTTAACTGTGTTTACAGCTCCTGTCAACATAACATTAAATTGCGTATGCTTAACTGGCGCTTCATGTTTCTTCTCTAGTATCTCTCTTGCCTTGATCTTATGCGGTACGGTTATATTGAAACCAGCTACATCTTTTCTATTGAGAATAAAATATTCCAGTTCTTCAGGCCTTACTTCAAATAATTTATACTCTGCTTCAATCCCGAGCTCTTTAAACGCAGCATTATGCATTGCAGGCGATAAACTATGTTTTACTGGCCAACCGATAACACCGTATATACTCATTATTTTACAATTTTAATTTTTCGGATTCAGGCTTTGCTTTGCGCAAGTGGTTGAATATCAATTTATTTACGGCATTTATATACGCCTTTGCGCTGGCCTCTATAATATCCGTAGAGGTTCCCCTGCCAAAGACTTCGTCTTTATTGGACTTAATCCTGACGCTAACCTCTCCCAAAGCATCTTTACCGCCTGTAATAGATTTTAAGGAATAGTCCAAGAGTTTACATTTTAAACCTGTTATGGCGTCTATGGCTTTGTAACAGGCATCAACAGGGCCATCGCCGGAAGAGGACTTCCTTAGAACTCTGGTGTCTTTTTTTAGGCCTATTGTAGCTTTTGGTATAACCTTATTTCCGCTAACTATATTTAGATCTTCCAAGCGATATGTCTCAGGAATGGATACTATCTCATCCTCCACTATTGATAAAAGATCCTCGTCGAATATCTCTTTTTTCTTATCGCTAAGTGTCTTAAATCTCTCAAACGCCTTCGACAATTCATTTTCATCCAGCTCAAATCCAAGCTTTATCAATCTGTCATTAAAAGCATGCCTGCCTGAATGTTTTCCCAGGACAAGCCTTGTGCCTCCAAAACCAACATCCTGAGGCTTTATTATTTCATAGGTAGAACGTTTTTTTAACACGCCATCCTGATGAATACCTGCTTCATGGCTAAAGGCGTTCTGCCCCACTATTGCTTTATTTGGCTGGACAACAATGCCGGTAAGCTTACTGACAAGGCGGCTTGTTTTGTAAAGTTCTTTTTTATTTATTGAGGTAGCCACGCCGAATATATCCTTGCGAGTTTCAAGAGCCATAACTATTTCTTCAAGAGAAGCATTGCCTGCTCTTTCTCCAATGCCATTTATAGTGCACTCAACTTGCTCTGCCCCGTTCTCGATTGCTGAAAGAGAATTGCTGACGCCCAGACCCAGGTCATTGTGGCAATGCACGCTGATAATAGCTTTGTCTATATTGGGAACTTTTATTTTTATTGTCTTTATAAGTTCGCCAAACTCCACTGGTATTGCGTAGCCTACAGTATCAGGGATATTCACGGTTTTTGCGCCAGCCTTTATAACAGACTCTATAACCTTGCAAAGAAAATCCCTATCTGAACGCGAAGCATCTTCCGGAGAGAATTCTACATCGTCGCAGAAATTCCGCGCATATTTCACAGCCCAAGCCGCAAGTTTCAATATCTCGGATTCGGCTTTTTTCAGTTTGTACTGCATGTGAATCTTTGAGGTAGCCAGAAAAACATGGATCCTGGGATATCTTGCGGGCTTAACAGCTTCTGCGCAAACTTCAATATCTGATTTCATAGACCTCGCAAGTCCGCAGATTGAAACACCTTTCACTAAACTTGCCACCTTATAGACTGCATTGAAATCGCCTTTTGAAGCAATAGGAAAACCCGCTTCAATAATATTGACGCCTAACTTCGTAAGCTGTCTAGCTATTTTTATTTTAGAATCAGTATCCAGGCTAGCCCCTGGCGACTGCTCTCCGTCCCTTAAAGTTGTGTCGAATATAATTATTTTCTTCATCTTTACATCAATTCTTTAGCCAATTTTGCCTCCGATGTTTCGCTTTGCAAAGCAAAGCGACGGGGGCAAAATTCAGCGGCGGCTATGCATTCTTTTTCATCCACGGCATCATTTCTCTGAGCGATTTACCCACTGCCTCAATCTGATGTTCATCGCCTTGCTTTAACAAATTATTAAAATTTGACCTGCCTGCTTCATTTTCTCTTATCCACTCTCTTGCAAATTTGCCTTTTTGAATTTCTTTCAAAATCTTTTTCATCTCTTTTCTGGTTCTCTCTGTAATAACTCTTTTGCCACGCGTTAAATCCCCATAACATGCAGTATTAGAAACTCTTCTCCTCATGCCTGAAATCCCTGTTTCCTGAATAAGATCTGTTATCAGCTTTAATTCATGCAATACTTCAAAATACGCAATCTCAGGCTGATACCCTGCTTCTACCAATGTATCAAATCCAGCCTTTATTAACTCGCTCGCCCCACCGCATAAAACTGCCTGCTCTCCAAAAAGGTCTGTCTCGGTTTCTTCTTTAAAAGTCGTCTCTATCACGCCTGCCTTGGTTGCACCCAATCCCTTTGCATAGGCAAGAGCTAATTTTAACGCATTACCTGTAGCATCCTGAAATATCGCCACCAGACACGGCACACCCTTGCCTTCTTCATACATCTTTCTTACCAAAGCGCCCGGGCCTTTTGGAGCTACCATAAATACATCTACATTCTTCGAAGGCTTTATCTGTTTAAAATGAATATTGAACCCATGAGAAAAACACAATGCCTTTCCTTTTTTTAGATTAGGCTTAATATATTCTTTATACACCTTTGCCTGGACATGATCCTGAGTAAGTATCTGTATTATGTCTCCAAGTTTTGCTGCTTCGCCAACTGACACAGGCTTAAAACCATCCTGCACAGCAAGCCTATAATTATCTGTTCCTTCCAATTCGCTTACAACTACATCTACACCGCTATCCCGTAAATTCAAAGCTTGACCTCTGCCTTGAATTCCATATCCTATAATAGCCACTTTCTTGCCTTTAAGAATGTTTAAATCCGCATCCTTGTCATAATAAATCTTCAGCATCTCATCCTCCTATTTTTGTTAAGTAAGTTGACAAAACCGTCATTGTCAAAAGTATTAACTTGAAAATTTATCCTTAATTATTATGGTATGTTTTTATTTTGCAATAGCAATTCTACCGCTTCTAACAAGCTCTTTTATTCCAAATTGCTTTAAGCTGTTCAATAACTCTCTAATCTCATCCTGATCTCCCATCATCTCGATAATAGCAATGTCATCTGTATGTTGAATTGCTTTTGCACCAGTCTTATTTAAAACTCCGTCTAACTTGGATTTATCCTTTGAGGAATAACCAACCTTAACCAGCACAAGCTCTCTGTCAACATGGCCTTTCTTGGTGAAATCAGTAACAATAATAATATCTATCAGTTTATTGAGCTGCTTTTTTATCTGCTCCAGTATTTTTTCATCTTCCGCTTCCACCACCATTGTCATATAAGAAATGGTGGGATCGAGAGTTTCTGATACTGCGAGAGACGCTATGTTATAGCCGCGCGCACTGAACAAACTTGCTATACGAGCAAGCACTCCGAATTTATTTTCAACTAAAACCGCTATAGTATGTCTCATATTCTTATATTAAGCTAGCCCTTCTATCATTCTATTTAACGCTTCACCCGCAGGAACCATGGGAAACACGTTTTCTTCTCCTTCTACTTTAAAATCAATAAGCACGACATTATCTATAGAAATCGCTTTTTCAATTGCCTTGCGAACATTTTCTTTTTTTGTAACACATATTCCTATAGCCCCATAACTTTCCGCCAATTTCACAAAATCAGGACTTGTTAAATTAGTATACGAATACCTCTTTTTATAAAATAATTCCTGCCACTGTCTTACCATGCCAAGATAGCCGTTATTGAGTATAGCGACCTTTACATTAATCTTATTAGAGACGCATGTGGCAAGTTCCTGTATGTTCATCTGTATAGAACCGTCTCCTGCTATATCAAAAACTATGCTATCAGGTTTTCCTACCTTTGTACCCATCGCTGCCGGAAAACCAAACCCCATAGTCCCAAGTCCGCCTGACGAAATAAATGTGCGCGGATAATCATATTTATACCACTGAGCAGCCCACATCTGATTCTGGCCAACCTCTGTTGTAATAATAGCGTTTCCTTTAGTAGCCTCATAAATCTGTTCTACGACATACTGAGGTTTTATTATATCTTTCTTATCCTGGTATTTAAGCGGATATTTTTTCTTCCAGGATTCAATGGCCTTAAGCCACTCGAATGTATCAGGCAGTTTATTTATGTCTTCTATTAATTGGCCCAGGATATTCTTTGCGTCCCCTACAATAGGTATATCCACTTTCACATTTTTACTGATAGATGTAGGATCTATATCGATGTGTATAATCTTAGCGTAAGGCGCAAATTTATCAAGACGTCCAGTAACCCTGTCGTCAAAACGCGCGCCCACAGCAAGTATTAAATCCGCCTCCATAATGGCGTGGTTGGCATAAGCGGTCCCGTGCATTCCGAGCATGCCAAGAGAAAGTTTATGCGTAGCCGGGAAACATCCTATACCCATCAGCGTCCATGTAATAGGCGCATTAAGTTTCTCTGTCAGCTTCTTTAATTCATGATGAGCTTCCGAGGTAATAACTCCTCCTCCCGCATAGATAAGAGGTTTTTTAGCAGATGCTATCAGCTTGGCTGCTTTTTTAATCTGTCCAGGGTGACCAAAACAAGTCGGCTTATAGCTTCTGATTTCAATTTCCTCAGGCCATATAAATTCTGCTTCCTGCTGTTGGATATCTGTAGGTATATCAATTAAAACCGGACCTGGCCTTCCGCTTGAAGCAATATAAAACGCCTCGCGAATAGTCCTTGCCAGATCTTTAACATCTTTTACCAAATAATTATGCTTTGTTATCGGCCGCGTAATGCCTGTAACATCTGCTTCCTGAAATGCGTCATTGCCGATTAAAAAACTTTTAACCTGACCTGTAATTGCTATCATCGGGATGGAGTCCATGTATGCATTAGCAATGCCGGTTGTAAGATTTGTAGCGCCTGGTCCAGAAGTCGCAAGGCATACGCCAACTTTTCCTGTTGCGCGGCTATATCCGTCTGCTGCGTGAGCCGCGCCCTGTTCATGCCTGGTCAATATAAATCTTATATCAGCGTCATATAAGACATCAAATATAGGCAGAACCTGGCCGCCAGGATAGCCGAATATCACTTCAACGCCTTCTTTTTTAAGAGCTTCTATTAATATTTTTGCGCCTGTAAGTTTCATAGTTTACTCTAATACCGCGCCTTTACTTGCAGAAGACACCATGCGGCTATATCTTGAAAGCCAGCCACTCGTAACTCTTGGTTTAGGCGCTCTCCATTTTTTAAGACGCTTTTCTATCTCAGAAGGAGATATATCTACATCTATGCGCCTTTCACTTATATTCACTATAATTACATCGTTATTTTTAATCACAGCTATTGGCCCACCTTTACTAGCTTCGGGAGAAACATGGCCTATGCAAGGGCCACGTGTTCCGCCTGAAAATCTGCCGTCTGTAACAAGTGCCACGTCATTGGATAAACCCATGCCCACTATTGCCGACGTAGGAGAAAGCATTTCTCTCATGCCAGGGCCTCCAGCTGGGCCTTCGTATCTAATAACAACTACATCGCCTTTTTTAATCTTTCCGTTTAAGATAGCGCTCATTGATTCTTCTTCAGAGTCAAATACCTTTGCCATGCCTCTAAAAAACATAGCCTCTTCGCTCACTGCGCCCTGTTTTACAACGCATCCATCAGGAGCAATATTGCCTTTTAATATAGCAATGCCGCCTTCTATTTTGTAAGGATTGTCGAGCGGTCTTATAATCTCTTCGTCTGAAACTTTACTGAGCCCTGCGATTTCTTTTATGGATAAGCCGCTCACAGTAGGATTATCGTTTAATTTTGTCTCAAGCCTTTTTAAAACACCCGGTATCCCTCCTGCAGTTTCCAGGTCTTCCAGAAAATACTCTCCTCCTGGCCTTAAGTCAGATATTTTAGGAGTGGACCTGCTTATCTTGTCAAACATATCCAGCGACAATTGAATTCCTGCTTCTTTTGCTATTGCTGTAAGATGCAAAACTGTATTTGTAGACCCGCCTAGCGCCATATCCACCATTATTGCGTTCAAGAATGCCTTTTTATTCATAATAGAGCGCGGTTTTGCATTTCTTGAAACAAGGTTTATTATCCTCTTACCGCTCTCAAAAGCTATTCTCATTTTTTTGCTGGATACCGCTAGAGACGTAGCGCATCCCATTAAAGACATGCCCATTGTCTCAGCAAGACAACTCATTGTATTGGCTGTAAAAAGCCCCTGGCATGAGCCAGGGCCAGGGCACGCGTTCATCTCAAGTTCATCCATATCCTCTTTTGAGATTTCACCCTTTTTGAATTTTCCAACAGCTTCAAATGTATCCCTTACAAGATCCAGCCGCCTTCCTTTATAATGGCCTGTCATCATCGGGCCTGCTGTGACAATAATGGTAGGTATATTCACTCTCGCGCTTGCCATTAACATACCTGGAGTAATCTTGTCGCAATTGGTTAAAAGCACAAGGCCATCAAGTGAATACGCACCTGCGATAGTCTCAACCATATCTGCTATCAGCTCTCTTGACGCAAGAGAATATTTCATGCCTGAATGGCCCATTGCTATGCCATCGCATATACCTGGTATTCCAAAAACAAAAGGTTTTCCGCCTCCTGCGTAGACCCCATTTTCAATAGAGCGCTCCAGCGTTCGCATATGCATATGGCCTGGTATAAGGTCAGTAAAGCTGGACGCTATTCCTATAAAAGGCTTTTTCAGATCATTGCAGCATGCGCCTGTGGCATATAGAAGAGCCCTGTTGCCTGCTTTGGAAATACCTTTTTTAATAATATCGCTTCTCATAACACCCTCAATTTTAAACTAAATAATTTCTATCTTAGCGTTTTTCTTTAACGCATCTAAAGTTTTATTTACTTCATCTCTCTTGCGCTTATCAATTAAAAATTTTTCTATATCTTTCGAGACCTCCTCATAGGTTAAGGTATGGGCCGCTTTCTTATCTGTTACCTTTATTACATGATATCCAAATTGAGTTTCAACCACAGGGCTGATCTGGTCTTTTTCAAGGCCAAAAGCAGCGTCTTCAAAAGACTTCACCATCTGGCCTTTTCTAAAATAACCAAGGTCTCCGCCATTAGAGGCTGAGCCGTCTTCTGAATTTTCTTTAGCAAGTTTTGCAAAATCTTCGCCTGACATAGCCCTGGTTCTCAATGCCTCTATCTTTTCCTTTGCTTTTTGTTTTTCTTCTGGAGTTGCTTTCTCTCCAGCCTTTATAAGTACATGACTTGCCTTTACTTCATCAGGAACATCTAATTTATCTTTATTAGCTTCATATTCCTGTTTTTTCTCATCTTCTGTCACAGGGCTTAATTTAGAGAAAACATTCTTTTCTAAATATGCATTTATAGAAATACCTTTTTTGATATCTTCTTTTAGATCCTTTAGTTCTATACCTCTTTCCTTTAATACCTTCTGAAATTCCTGGTCAGAACCAAAGCCTTTTTTAATATTCCCCAGCTGGCTGTCAACATCTTTGCTCAGATCTCCGAGACTTGCCTTCTGGCTTTCCTGGTATAACAATTCTGCGGATACAAGTTCGTTGAGTATATCCTTTCTTAATTTATCCTTTTCTTCTTCTTTTACAGCGGTTCCGAACATTTTCTGGTTTTCTATAAAATTATTAACTGCCGCATCCAACGTTGTTTTCTTAATCCCTACCCCGTTAACCTTTGCTGCAAAGCCTTCTTTCTGGGAAGCTGCATCTGAAGAAACAATAGAAAATAATACAATCGCAATAAATGCTGCTGCCGCAAACCAAATATTCCTGATACGCATGACATCTCCTTTTCCATGGTTGGTTTAAAATCTCTAGCCATTAACTTTTTATTATCTCATTTTAGCAAACAAAGTTCAATATAATTTTATCTGGCCAAAGTTGACGGTGAATTGTAACTCATATTGCGAAAATTTTCAATTCAAAACCCCTGACCTGTTATTTGTAATATTTAAAACCAACTCGTTTGGTGTCTTGTAACCCAGTATCTTACGAGGA
>Ga0180009_10002637_pt1 | contig 20970 bp, 20 predicted proteins | sample OS_PC_MetaG_FD_123537 | JGI IMG/M metagenome (GOLD analysis project Ga0180009, IMG submission 123537) | Groundwater microbial communities from the Aspo Hard Rock Laboratory (HRL) deep subsurface site, Sweden - OS_PC_MetaG | ecosystem: Environmental > Aquatic > Deep subsurface > Groundwater...
AGGAGTGGAATCCATAAACATCCAGTATCCAGAAACCAGTATCAAGGATCAGCCAATGACAGCAAGGTTTTTCGTCGAGACAGAATCGAGTTAGTGTCATATCTAATGCAACTATAGAGTATAGAGTCTAAAAAAATGTGTTGGGGATGTAATATTTCAGTTGGAAGGTCTGGCTTGGAAATACGTTATGCCCGCCATAATATTTTAAAAACCAAAGGAGACAACTCGCGACGGATCAATATCCTTAAAGCCTCTTTTTCTGGCCAGACGAGTCATCTGTTCAAGGGTATCGGCTGAAGGTTTGCGATGTTTCTCTTCGGGTTTGGGGATGAGTTGTCTGGCCTTCTCAGGACATGTGGTCACGCACAGGCCGCACCCGATACACCTATCCATGTCCATCTCTGATAGGCCGTCATCATTTATTTTTACGGCATTCATCTCACAGCGGTCCACACAGGTTTCGCAACCTGAGCATTTGGTCTGGTCAAACATGAGTGTATAATTAGAAAAAACAAGCTCAGCCGGTTTAGGATGTTTGTTGATAGCATGGAGAAAACCGCAGCAATCTCCGCAACAGTTGCACATGGTGAACGGTTTCTGCGCTGAAGCGGGCTGCGTTACCAGTCCAACCTCCTGAGCTTTTTTCAGGATACTGAGAGCTTCGTCCAGATCGATCTGGCGTCCCAGACCATTATCTATATAGTATTGCCCCATTGGGCCGAACATGAAACAGACCTCCATAGGCTTTCCGCAATCCTTATTAAAATATGACTTCTGTTTTCTGCAGGCACAATCGGTGATGACAATCAGCTCCTCATTTCTGAGTATTTCGCACGCATCATCATAAGCTGCCACATTGTGTTTAATCTCCACCGACTGCTGAATAGGGATGGTCCGTGTGAATAATTCCATGCCTTCTATCATGGAATGTTTGAGCTCTTCATTGATATATTGTCCCGTTAGCTTTATGATCTTCTTCATGTCTTTGTCTGTCCGATCGATCTGGAATTCGAGCAGGCCGTGTATAAAAGGAATGGCACTGTATCGGACTGATTCCCCTTGTCGATGACGGAACAGGAGCCCTTTTTGCGCCATATTCTCCAATTGGCCAGCCACCTCGTCAATCGGTCTATTTATCCTCCGTGCGACCGATTCGGGTGTCTCCAGTTCAGCCGTCAGTGACGTGAACATGGCGGCCTCTTCTTCAGTAAACATCTCCTTCAATATCTCTATCTCGATACCGGATTCAGTGGCTGGGAAACCGATTGAGTATTGATCCAACTGTTCCTGCAATCGACGAAAAACATTTTTCTCCATTTTGTCCTCCTATGAAAATGTATAATTAGTACACTCTTCTAATCTCGGGTTTTTGAGACATTTTAATCAATAAATGTAAATGCTAATTTTAGTTTTTATGCATCGTTTTGAGGCCACTCTTAACATTCTTTTTAGAAAAAATACAGGATAAATCGTTGCTTTTATGAAATGCACGACTCATATTACAAATACACGTATGGCTGCCACACAAAACAGAGATTATCCATTATTCAAATAATAATATTTGGGGAAAATATGGTTGATTCATTTTACAGCCACTGCTATGTTACTTTCAGTAAAGTGCCCTATATTTAAAATTTTCTATTCAATTCCAAGAGAAGGATAAGGTTTAAAATGCCAACCCGAAGGGATGCTCTAAAAATACTTACCCGATTGTTTTTATGGATCGGGGTAACAACTGGATTTTGGTTTTCCAAGGTCCCTGCCGCAATGGCCAAAATAAAGAAACGGATTTTGGGTCTACCTTCCATCGAACGTGAGGTGCTTCTGATATGATAAACTCTACAAAAATTCAACTACCAATTCCATTGGTTCTTCTATTATCATTGTCTTTTATGGCAATACTTTCGTGCTCTTCAAAATCCGACTCGCCTGAAGACATGGTGCGTGACATACTCAAGCGTGCGGAAATTGCTGCCGAAGCAAGGGATGTTGGCGTATTTAGGGAAATTATCTCAGCAAATTATACGGATAAATCCAGACATGACAAAAAGGCGATTATTGGCATATTAAGGTATTATTTTCTCCGCAACCGATCTATACATCTCTTCACACGGATCACGACTGTAGAGTTTCCGCATCCCGAAAAGGCAGAGGTTACCATGTTCTTGGCCATGGCAGGAAGACCTATTGCCAATGCCGACGAACTTTTACTAATCCGGGCCGACCTTTACCGGTTTGATATAGCATTTGCTGACGAAGGTGATAATGATTGGAAGGTTATTGGCGCCGGGTGGCGACGAGCTGAGAGAAAAGACTTCATCTGATATTTCTGAGAAAACGGAGGGCATATGCATATACACCCGAACGATGCATAAAATCGATTAAACTGCCATTGCATATCTGCTTGAGACAGTTGACATTACTGGGCCGATGCTGGATGCTCGATGCTCGATGCTTGATAAATTGCATGCCCTGAGGAGTGGAATCCATAAACATCCAGTATCCAGAAACCAGTATCAAGGATCAGCCAATGACCGCAAGGTTTTTCGTCGAGACAGCATCGATTTAGTGTCATTTCTAATGCAACTATAGGGGTAACTTTGGTTGATCCATGGAAAAATAGGATGGGTAAAACTGTCTCTATATAATATTTTTATTCTCCCGATTAGTTGATGCAGAGGGTTCGAGGATTCAAGGGGTCGAGTGTTTTCCTTCTAACGATTTAATAAGCGCTTTGAGCATTCTCTCAACCTCTCCTATCCCCTCTAAGAGTATCTCTATTTTACCAGTCTCAATATAACCTAGATCCCCGGATAGTAATATCTGGGTCTCTAACTCACAATTTGAACCATAGGCTATGTATAAAAACCGAATATATTCCGGAGTTGTTTTTCTTCCATAACCTTCCGCAAACGTTCAATACTACGCATAGTAAGTCAAATTCTCAGACAGTAAGGATTATCCGTCCCCATCACCCACTTTTCGGGAAAACAGTTAACCTGGTTAAGATATGGGAACACAATAAGAAACGCTATTATGTTATTGAGCTCCCAGATAATAGCCATACCCGTATTCCTCTTGATTGGGCTGACGAAGGGAAAACACCACTGCCAAAAAACCCTTCCAACCAATATCTCCTAACAATCAATTCATTAAGAGAACTTATCTCTCTCATCACTGCACTACATAATAAGGCTTCAAAGACTTCCACCATAAGACTATCTTTTCCAGATCATCTACCCAAGGAGGATGAATATGGAAAAGCAATTGGCTTTTTTCCCAATGGAGGGAAACAATGATTTCACCATCTGGCTGGACTTACCAGAGGAAAACCAAGAAAAAATTGAAACCCTCTTCGCCAAAATTCTCATCAAGTATCTTCACCTATCTTTGCAGGAGGTAAAAGAGCATGAGAAATGATAGCAAGATAACTCCCTCCCATTTAGAACGAAATGCCTATGTCTACATCCGACAATCCACCGACCATCAGGTTCAAGAAAACATCGAAAGCCAACAAAGACAGTATGAGATGGTCCAACTGGCTCAACAATACAGCTGGCATGAAGACTCCATTATAGTCATTGACGATGACCTGGGACGTTCTGCAAGTTCCACCACAGGAAGAACCGGTTTTGCCAAACTGGTTGCTGATGTGGCCCTCCATAAAGCTGGTATCATTTTTGGCCTTGAAGTCTCAAGGCTTGCAAGAAATAATAGAGACTGGTACCAACTTCTGGATTTATGCTCCTTGACCAAAACTCTTATCGCCGATCAAGATGGAGTCTATGACCCTTCTTCTTTTAACGATCGCCTCTTGCTTGGCCTGAAGGGAACCATGAGCGAAGCTGAACTTCATATGATAAAGAGCAGAATGTTGCAGGGCCTTTATCACAAGGCTCAAAAAGGGGAACTCAGATTTAAACTCCCCATAGGTTACCAGTTTGATGAGGATGGCAAAATTATTAAATCCCTGGACGAACAGGTAACACACATTATTAATTTAACCTTCAAAAAATTCTTCGAGATCGGAACCGTCAATGGTGTCCTAAAATATTTCTTGGAAGAAAACCTCCTGTTTCCACGAAAAGCAACTTTTGATAAAAAGATCCGTTGGGTTCGCCCCTATTATAAAGCCCTTCGTGATACATTAGGAAACCCCCTCTACACCGGGACCTACGTCTTTGGTCGAACTAAAGTAGTCAAAGAACTCGACGAAAATGGAAATCACAAGTCACGACAAATAAGGCAGGACATGGAAGATTGGGATGTCATCATACACGATCATCATCCTGCTTATATCTCATGGGATCAATACCTAAAAACACAAAAACAGATAGAGAAAAATACAAGTCCACCCAAATCCCAGACAAGTCAGGTCGCCAGAGAAGGATCAGCTCTCCTTCAGGGATTGGCACGCTGCGGTAATTGCGGGCGATCCATGCATGTAACCTATCATGGCCAAGGAAAAAAATCTTACCCTTATTATATATGCAATATGGCCTATCGAAACTTTAGTGATCATTATTGCCAATCCATCGGAGGCCGTAGAATCGATCAAGCTGTATCAGATGCCTTCCTGGACGCTATATCTCCTGCCAGCTTAAATATCCAGCTTAAAGCCCTTCAACAAATCCATCATCAGCAAGATATGGCCCTCGAACAATTGCAGCTCCAGTCAGAAAGGTCTCAATATGAAGCAGATCGTGCCTTTCGACAATATGATGCCGTTGAGCCGGAAAACAGATTGGTTGCCCGAAACCTGGAGCGACAATGGAATAATGCCTTAAAACGCGTCGAAGAACTAAAGGCCCGGATCATAGAACGCAAAAAGATATTTCAAGACCGATTGTCAAAGATCGAAGAAGAGCAGGTGCAGCGTTTAGCCCACAATCTTCCAGCCATTTGGAATGTACCCACCACCACTGATAAGGACCGAAAAATGTTGCTTCGGACCGCTATACAAGAAGTCCAGTTGACAAAAATGGATCGGGACGTTACCGTTAAAATCCTCTGGGCAGGAGGCGCAGTTACTGAACAAATTGTTCATCTGCCCAAAGTCAGAAGTAAAAGACACACCTCCCTTGATATAGTGGAATTGGTTCGTCAATTAGCTAAAAAATTTACAGATGACCAGATAGCTCGCATCCTCATTCGTCAAGGCTACAAAACAGCAACCGGTTTAACTTTTAATGCACATAAAGTGGCAAACCTCAGAAGAAGCTATGGTATTCCACGTTACAGAAAACCAAAAGGTGAACAACCAAAATCTTATACAGCACAGCAGACCGCTCAGGTTCTTCAGGTCAGTGTCCCCACCATCCATAATTGGCTAAACGCTGGATTTATCAAAGGGGAGCAAGTCACCCAAGGGGCGCCCTGGGAAATCATTTTGACTGATAACGATATTAAGCTTCTTACAGCACAAGATGCGCCCGAAGGGTGGCTCTCCTTATCACGAATAGCCAAAGAATTGGGTGTAAGTAAACAAACAGTTCTTAATTGGGTCAAATCCAAAAAACTAGAGTACATCTATATCACCAAGGGCAAGAAAAAAGGTTTAAGAATTAATACAATTTCAACTACTTATAGAAGACAACTCCCTATATTCTCTTAAATTTTCCTTATTGGAGGTTAGTATGAAACCATCCCTTCTGCTATGTTACTAGGAACAGAAACTGCGGCCCTCCTTATTTGCGATGTTAGGCCGTATCTCTCTTCTTTTGGGAATCCTTTTGTTATTCTGTAAATTTCTAAACATAGCTGATAGGACCTTTGCCAAACTTTTAACTCTTTATAATTTTTAAGCATTTCACTCGAACCCCTGACCCCTTGCCCACTTGAATCCTTATGATCCTACCAACTCTTTTGGAGGTGATCCTAATACTTTTATTCTCCTGTTGGTTTTCTTTTGAGCATGTAGGTCATGACCATATCCATCACCTTCTCATTCTTCTGATTGAAGGTTGTATGCCTCGTTTCTAAAATTCCACGGTCGGGATTGCTTGTCTCTCGTGTCATTATTACCTCTGCCTCGGCATGGAGAGTATCGCCATGGAATACCGGAGCGAGAACGCACATCTCATTGACCCCCAGTAAAGCTATTACGGTTCGCTCGAATAAACCAAGTCGCATCCACATGCCTATGGAAAGGATGTAGATCAAAGGGCCGGGTACTATCCTTGTCCCGAAAATGGTATTGTTTTTGGCGTATTCCTCATCCACAAAAAGAGGATCGAAGATACCCGCCAGGCCGCAGAAGTTAATCACGTCGGCTTCGGTAACCGTTCTGGCCCCTGTAATGAATTTTTCCCCCACCTTGAATTCATCATAATATCTGGGATTCATCTCGACGCCTCCTTCTCACAGTCCTAGCCCTCGAGCTATGACACTACGCTGTATCTGCGAAGTCCCTCCACCCACCATGGCCTGTTTACCTTCCCGAAAATAGCGCTCCATATCGTATTCCGCCATCTGGGCGTACCCGCCAAGGATCTGCATCCCGTTGGTGGCGGTCCTGAACAGGGTCTCAGAAGCGCACAGTTTAGCCATGGAAGCCTCCTTTGCACAGGGTTTTCCCTGGGTTACCATCCATGCCGCGCGATAGACAATGAAACGAGCGGCATCCACCTCCAAGGCCATATCCGCCAGCATGTGTTTTATGACCTGGAACTGGCCGATGGGTCGTCCGAACTGAACCCTTTCCTTGGCATACTGAATGGAATCGTTTAGGGCGGTTTGTGCGTTACCCAGATTGAGCCCGGCAACGGCCACCCGCTCCATCTCTAGATGCCCTGTAAGGTAGTCCCAGCCGTGGTTTATCTGACCCAGAAGGTTACTCTTGGGCACTCGCACATCGGTAAAGAAAATCTCATTAGTACCGGTGGCCCGGCGGGCAAGAGTTTTTAAGCGGCGCATCTCAATACCCGGAGTGGTGTTGGGCACCAAGATGAGACTGATTCCCTTGTGTTTGGGGACTGTTTTGTCCGTGCGTGCTGCCAGGCAGATGACGTTGTTCTCGGCGTGGGCCGCTGTGGAAAAGACCTTCTGGCCATTGATAACAAATTGATCCCCGTCTAACTCGGCCGAAAGCTTCAGTGAAGCAGCATCAGAGCCGGCATCAGGTTCGGTAATGGATATGGAAAAACGTACATCCCCGGCACATACCTTTGGCAGATAGTATTGTTTCTGCTCCTCTGTGCCGTGTCGGAGCACGTTAGTGGATGTGAAGGTTGTAAGTGCCACAGGAGTTCCGGTATCCACCCCATACTTTCCCAGAGCCTCGTTGAGTATGGTATACATGAAGGCATCAGAGCCAAGGCCTCCGTATTCTTCAGGTATCATTAGACCGATCCAGCCCAGTTCGGCCAGCCTATTGTATAACTCATATGGATAACGCCTTTCCTCATCGCACTGACGGTAATACTCCCGGCCAAATTCTTTGTCCACAAAATCGTGAACCGTTTTATGCCACAGGGCCTGCTCCTCGTTGAACTCGAAATACATTTTCCACACCTCCTCATTGGGTAATTTTGCAATGGGCCTTTTATTGAGAGCATTATTATTACAAATATTACGAAAAAACAAGGTTTAATTATCACTCCTGATATTTGTTAGAGTGAGTGAGAGATTGGAGAATTGAGAGATAAATTAGGCACTTCCTTTACTAATGAGAGATATTATGATATGGATGCAGACCGGCACACTGCAATGAGGTGAGTCTTATCAAGACAAACCTGATCGGATACGCATGTAAAACAAGGCACGTGGTTGACCATGTTGCCAAATACCGGGAAAAAGAAAAGGGCGTGATGGATGTAAGACAATATCCCTTATTTATTTGTTTCGACAATCGCCATATTCTCTGAAAATAAGACATCGGGTCAGACCTACACATTTTACAAAAATATTTTTATTCAATCCTTAATAGTATTTCAGTCTCAAACCTTCATTACACTCAATAGACTTTTGTCAATTGTGTAGGTCTGACCCTGTTTTTTCACGATCAAAATCATAATCTTGTACAAGTAATGCAATCCAGATAAGCTCAGGTACAAAGTCAGCTCGCCATTTTATCTGTTCAAATCTGCCTATTCCATCTTCATATGTAAATGGAGGATAAAAGGTGCTACCCTTTTTAAAGTGATCTTGAAGCACATGAGAGTGTTTTTTTCTTTTTCTCATTTTATCAAAATATCTATTTCTAACCGAGAATAACCCGCACCCAATAGCGTGGCACGCTATTGGGTGTCGGTGTTCATGCTCTGGTTATGTCTTTCATCTCGCTTACTTCGCATTGAAAGAACCACCCCCAAGATAGATAAGGCGAGCAACGGAAGATGCAAGATCCCGTCCCACCAAGTACTACTTACTCTCAACAGCAACTTGGGGATTACATTGTACAGACCTACGATGGTCCCGATCACGCCCGTGACACGAAGCGTCGCCAAGTTAACCTGCGGATAGAAGAATATCAGTACCGCGAGATAGACAGGTGTCATCGTACAGAAGGCGAGACCTGAACCGGAGGTCAGCAGATACATCGGGTCAAAATCTGGACCTCCCGTGGTCTTGCTGAATGGACACCAGAAGGCAAAAACTGCCGCCGAAATCACCAGGTATTTCCAGAATGGCTGGCTGCGCTGAGAGAAGTCGTTTCTTCCTACGACGCCCTCCCAAAACCATGAGCCAGCAACAAGCAAGAACATCAGGATATTGATCGAAACAACACTGACACCGTATGTTTGGGTTACAGCAATGTTTTGAAGAACGGTAAAAAGGACGTAGGATATAGCGGCATAGATCGCGAAGATCCGCGCCACTCTGTTCTTTAGGAGAATGAGGAGAACAATGAGCGCGATCGGGATGATTTGAAACATCGGGAAAACAGGTTCCCAGGAGGAATACAAGGACTCCCCCAACGTTCTGTGGATGATGTCACCCCACTTGGCGAAGTCGAATCCCTTTGATGCATATGGTGGTACGAGCTGCAGAAGAATCAGAAGCGTAAAGAACCACCACTTTCGCGTTCTGGTCTCCAGGATGCTCTGGATATGCTCGATTGGCGGCATCTCTGGCCTCCCCTGTCTGGCTTACTAGTGGACCAGTGATTATATAGTTTCTGTATATCTTCGAAATAAAATATCTTTAGCCAATAAAAACTGTCTATTTGATGATTTTCCTACCTGTATAACATTCCATTTCGGATGTTATACAGAAAACTGTAAAAGAACGAAGAATTCAATTATTCACATTCATACATAACTTGCCATACACCTAAATACCAGGAAATTCCAGTATACGAATTTTAATCATAACCCCATATAACCACAAACCCCACCTCTCCTATGCGAGAAATGGGGTCTAAGTATTATCAAATTCATGGTACCCTCGCGATTAAGGGTTAACATTCAATTGCCTAACTTTGTTTTAATACACCTGATACATTTTTTTGTCAAGAATTTTCAAAAGTTAGGTATTTTGAGGATAAATAAAGTCCCAGTCCCTCACTTGTCGATTAATATCGCTTGTGTTATATTGCTGTGGTGAAGGGAGGGGGTCTAAATGGCAATGGATTGGTTAGTTTATCATGATAGTGAAAGGATCCAAGATGAAGCAGAGATGTGAATGGGTAGGAGAAGATCAGTTACTCATGGACTATCACGACAATGAGTGGGGCGTACCACTTCATGATGATCAAAGTCTTTACGAATTTATTATTCTTGAAGGTGTTCAAGCTGGTCTTAGCTGGTTGACTATTCTGAAAAAACGCAAAAATTATCATCTGGCATTTGCTGGATTCGATCCAGGTATTGTTGCTCAGTATGACGAAAAGAAGATACAAGAACTGCTCCAATACAGAGGTATCGTGCGCAATAGCATGAAAATTAGAGCCACCATAACGAATGCAAGGTCATTTTTGACAATTCAAAAGGAGTTTGGGAGTTTTGACAAATACATCTGGCAATTCGTTGGGAATAAATCCATTCGCAATAGATGGAAGATGCTGAAAGAAATACCATCCAAGAGTGTTGAATCTGAATTAATGAGTAGAGATTTAAAACAAAGGGGTTTCAAATTTGTTGGTCCTACAATATGCTATGCATTTATGCAAGCAGTTGGAATGGTAAACGACCACACAATTCATTGTTTTCGCTATGAAGAGTTGAAGTAGGTGTGCATCCGGCTCGAATCTTAAAATAGTGATTCATTAATCATGGATATCCACTCTTGTCCAAAAACGATTTCACCGCAGAGTCGCAAAGAACGCAGAGAAAGAAATTTTATCAGAATTCCTGAGTCTTCGACCTTGAGGGCTCAGACCTCGAAAGGAGGGGAATTCTGATAAAGGTATTTACTGTTTTCCCGAAGGGCTTGATTTATAGTATTTTCCCTCCTCTCAGGGGAAAATACTATAAACAAAATACTCAGTGCTCTCAGCGTCTCAAGAGAACCCCCGCGGAGGCGGGGGAAACGGGCGGTAAATATTATTTTCTAAAAAGCACATTTAAAAAATGGGACCTGAATTTCGGTTCACAAATGGCATTTAGGGAAATCAGGCACTTACGTGCCAAAAAGAATGAATTAATGTCTATTTTGGACACCAATGATGGATATCAAAATATTAGAAGCTGAATTAAAAGATCTGGAAGAGATTCTAGCGCTACAGAAGGTCGCCTATAAAAGTGAGGCAAAAATTCATGACGATTATTCCATTCCTCCGCTGCATCAAGCGATGGATGAGATAAGAGAAGAATTCCAGAATCAATTATTCTTAAAGGTTATCAAGGAAAATAAGATCATTGGTTCGGTTCGCGCGTATGAGAAGAATAACACCTGTTTTGTTGGAAAACTTATTGTGGAGCCAGAATACCAGAATGCTGGAATTGGCACGAGATTAATGACTGAGATTGAAAAGCAATTAAAACAGGTGAGAAGATTTGAATTATTCACTGGTTATAAAAGTAAAAAGAACCTGTATTTTTATATTAAGATCGGATACAAAGAATTTCGAAGAGAAAAAATCTCAGACAAATTAACGTTGATCTTTTTAGAGAAAGTAAACAATTAATTTTGAGATTTGAATTCCCAAAACCAATAACCAATAACGATTAACGGATAACTACCCAATTGAGGTTTAGCTCAATTGGGGTTATAGCTTTTGCGAGCCATTAGAAAAATGGAGGATTATGAATACAATGCGACGCAAACATAGTGAAATTACAGACCCTGAAAAAATTAAAAAGACTCTATCATCCGTGAATATCGGTCGGTTAGCCACAAATGGAGCTGATGGTTATCCATATATCACACCAGTAAATTTCGTCTTCTATCAAGGTAATATCTACTTTCATTGTGCACCAGTAGGCGAAAAATTAGACAATATAGTTAGAGACCCAAAGGTTTGCTTTCAGGTGGACATGCCTTTGGCTTATCTTGATTCCGGCTTGGCTCCAGGTCGAACCGTCAGTGGTCTACATCAGTTGTATCATTGTGTCATAATTCGAGGAGAAGCCAGGATTGTGCCTAACGGTCCACTTAAAGTGAATGTTCTTAATGCATTGGTAGCCAAGCATGAAAAGGATCTTGACTTTGAGAAAGTCCACGAAGATATGCCTGCTTATAAAGCATGTAAGGTTGTTGAGATTATACCGAAAACGATAACAGCAAAAAGTGACCTTGCACAAAATAGATCGGATGAAGAGAGATTGGCTATTGCAAAATATCTAAAATCGAGGAATTGGCCAAAAGATATGGAAACCATCGAAGCAATGGGCTTTAATCCAAAAGAGATCTAGTGGAGATAAAAATATGACAAATAAATCATCTGTATTTGAAAAAACTTATAAAGATTATATAGCACAGATTGCCACATTAGATCTAAAATCCATTGAACAAAAACTCAAAATAAAAATAGAAGGGGATGAAATTGTAGTTCCTCTATTTGGTAAACCCCATAAGATTTCCCAAAAGGGAATTACTGATCCATCAGGGAAACAACCATCTCTTGATATATCTGTTATTATCTTCAAATACCTTCTTATGTGCCCGGATGTTTATCCACAAGGGAAAGAATGGGTATCATATAGAGACTTTAAAGATTCGGGCCCATTGACAACTTATTTTGCAAATGACGTAGAACGGGCAATCGTTAGCTATTTTGCTGGAAAATTGAGTGATATGGAAAAAGCGAGCAAATCACTTGGGGGGTACCCTCCCGATATTGACGTTACATATGATCTGTCCGTACAATTCGATGCCCTTCCCCAGGTTCCTATTCTTATGCTCTTCAACGATGCGGACGATGAATTCCCAGCAAAATGTTCCGTACTCTTCGAACGTCGAGCAGAAAAATATTTGGATCCCGAATCTCTTTCTATGGTTGGAAGGCTACTTTTTATCTACCTGAAAAAGGCTGCCAGCTATAATAGATAGTATCTTATATCATAAATGCAGACACTTAGATTGGATATTGATGTATCAGTAGAAAGCTTCTCGTATTTCCCTATGGCTTAGGGCACAAGGCGTGAGAATAAAAACGGTATCCATGAAAGGAAGAGAAACAATATAACGCTATATCTGATTTGAAAAATAGGCATGAATGAAGGATTTCAGTTTAATTGAGAATGTTCGCACCGTATGCAAAGCTGTCGCTGATAGAGCAACCCATGTTAAAATCAATTATGATTATATCCCCTCCTATGCCTCATCATTAATCCCTGCGCAGACCATCTCTCCAGAACTTGATTCAGACAGCCACTACCTTCATCATGGTGATGATACTGCTGCCTTCTTCTTAACTCTGGATACCATTAATTTTGGGTCTGGTTATTTTCCATTCTTGCGGAAACGTCCTGGAATGGGCGGATATTTCACGATTGCTCATTCACTTAACGATTTTTATAAAAATAGTGGCCCCCTTTCTGCAAAAGAATTAACGCAACTTACTGTTGAAGAGTGTACTAAGATATTTGGTCAGGAACCTGATAACAGACCTATTCTTGAACTCATGGGGCTTTTTACCAAAGCCTTGAACGACCTTGGACGATATTTACTTGACAGCTTCAACGGTAGCTTTACTGAATTGATTAAGGCCGCAGACTCATCCGCTGAAAATCTTGTTCAACTGCTTATCAAAATGCCCTATTTCAACGATGTCGAATATTATGATAACCTTGAAGTACCATTCTATAAGCGTGCACAACTTACCGCTGCAGACCTATCTTTAGCTTTTAACGGACAGGGACTAGGGCACTTCGACGATCTTGACAGTCTGACTATTTTTGCAGACAATCTTGTACCACACGTATTGCGAATTGATAAGATAATAATTTATGAAGAGACTCTATGCGCTCGTATTGAGGCAGGAGAATTAATTGAATCGGGCTCTCGTGAAGAGATTGAGATCAGAGCATGTGCTGTCCATGCGGTTGAGCTACTGAAAAAAGAGCTGAAAGAATCGGGAAATGAAGTGACATCACCAGAACTCGATTATCTACTCTGGAACAGAGGTCAGAAACCCTATTACAAGGCTATACCACGGCATAGAACACGAACGGTGTTTTATTAAAAAAAAGAGAAAATGCTTCAGACACATCGTCTCGGATGTGTACCATTTTTGTTGACACATACCACCACAAGGATTACAAAAATATTTTTAATCATTGAATTTATCAAATAGGAGACAGAAATGCTTGAAGCGACACATAGAGTAAGAATGAGTATGCATGATGCCCACTATGCGGGGAATCTTGTGGATGGTGCAAAAATAACCAACCTGTTCGGTGATGTCGCCACAGAGCTTTCAATTCGCTATGATGGTGATGAAGGGTTATTTAGAGCCTACAGTTCCATCGAATTTTTAGCACCGGTTTATGCTGGCGACTTTATTGAAGTTAAGGGTAGGATTGTTGAAGTGGGCAACACATCAAGGAGAATGGAATTCGAGGCATGGAAAATTATTTCACCAGCCCCGGAATTTGGCGAAACGGCAGCCAAAGTTCTTGATGAACCCATTCTGGTATGTAAAGCAACCGGTACATGCGTAACACTAAAAGAGAGACAACGAATCAAACATGATTAGATAACGAGGTGAGATAGAGGAAATATGGAGTTGGTCGGAAAACAGGTTATATGTGACAAAACAGGGTAAGCCAGATAATGCTTATGCAATTCCATAAATATCATGCACTTGGGAATGACTACATCGTACTGGACCCTGATAGTTTTGGCAGCACACTCACTGATGAACAGATTCGCATGATATGCAACAGGAATTTCGGAATTGGGTCAGACGGCATTCTTTTTGGACCTATGGAGACTGAAGATTGCGATTATGCCTTACGCATCTTCAATCCAGACGGCAGTGAAGCTGAAAAGAGCGGAAATGGCCTTCGCATCTTCTCCCGTTATTTGTGGGACAAAGAATTGGTGACAACTGCTCCGTTCACAATACTAACCGTGGGTGGAAAGGTGGTGGCTGAGGTTCACCAAGGGGGTAGATCTGTAACGGTGGATATGGGTAAAGTGAGCTTTGATAGCACAAAAATCCCTGTTCAAGGTCCTCCCAGAGAGGTCCTAAACGAATCAATGAACATCCTTGGTGAGAATCTAACATTTTGCGCAGCTACGGTTGGGAACCCCCATTGTGTAATCCTTTGTGATGAAATCTCCTCTGAGCAAACCCATAGACTGGGCCCTGTCATAGAAAAGGAGGCTCGCTTTCCAAATAGAATTAACGTTCAGTTTATGAAGATTCTTGACCGTGGGAATATCCAGATCGAGATATGGGAACGAGGTGCCGGATATACCTTAGCGTCAGGAAGCAGTAGCAGCGCTGCAGCAGCGGTTGCCCATAAGTTGGGACTCTGTAATTCTTACATCGGCGTTCACATGCCGGGAGGCAAGATCGACATAACCATATCAGCCGATTTCTCAGTCTCAATGAGCGGATCTGTGACAAAGGTCTGTGATGGCACCATCCATGAGGAGATGTTTGGAGAGAAGATATGAGGGAATCATGATGACATTGCGAAAATTGATCACAGGCCTATTCATCACGTTTGCACTTTCTCTTTGTTTCCTTGTAAACATTGGAACGAGCCAGGAAACAGGCCGAAAAAGCACCCTATGGCGAGTCAGTTCAGGGGAAAATTCAGTGTACCTGCTGGGGTCACTCCATCTGCTTAAACGTGAAAACTACCCACTTAACGAATCAATTGAAAACGCCTTTGACCACAGCCAAACATTGGTGCTGGAGGTAGACATGGAGAGCATGACTGACCCCAGAACACAAGAGATGATGTTGTCAAGGGGTATGCTTCCCCAGGAAGATTCCTTTGATAAACGGATCAGTAAAGAGACCTATGAACTGGCTAGAGAAAAAACACAAGAACTTGGATTGGATATCTCAGCATTCAAGCAATTCAAACCCTGGTTTTTTGCCATGACACTCACAGCAGTTAAATTAAAGGCCCTCGGCTTTAATCCCCAAGATGGTCTTGATATGTATCTCTTCTCCAGAGCAAAAAAGTCTGGTAAACAGATCCTGGGACTCGAGACATTCAAGCAGCAGCTGGAAATGCTTGATACGTTATCAACAGTGAATCAAGATAGACTCGTTTGCCAGACTCTTGAAGACCTGGGGGTTTTAGAGCAGAAGATGGATACCATTGTCAGGGCATGGTCCACTGGCGATATCAAAGTACTGGAGTCCATCATGTTAAGGAGTTTTAAAGAGTACCCGGTACTTTTGGAAAAATTGATCATAGAACGGAATAAGAACTGGGTCAAAAAAATTGAATCCTTTCTAAAACATAAAGATCTAAAACATAAAGACAACTATATGCTTGTGGTTGGTGCTGCTCATCTGGCAGGGGAACAAGGTATTGTAGTATTGTTGAAGAAAAAGGGATATTCTGTTGAACAGTTATAATCGTTAATCATGAAAAACGCCTCTTAGTGATTGACAAAGATGCCGAACCAGATGATGAAGCTCCCCGCAGTCTCGCCTCGGAGGGACAGGGTATTCTGGCGAAGGCGAATAAATGAACCATTAGAAAAGGTACAAGGAGGAGAATGAGATGCCCCTGGTTAAGATCACCATACGTAAAGGTCGGTCACGTGAGGAGAACTGGATGCGGTTCATACTGCCCTAGTAGATGCCTTTGAGATTCCTGAAGGTGACAGGAATCAGAGATTATTGGAAGTTGAACCGGACAACTTTGAGTTCCCCGAGGGCAAAACAAAAGACTACACGATTATCGAGATGACCGTATCCCCGGGTCGATCTGTTGAGGCAAAGAGAAAGCTCTATCAAAATATTGTGGGTAACCTTCAGAAACTCAACATACAGCCCAATGATATTTTAATTGTTCTTAAAGAACCCCCTTTTGAGAACTGCGGAATTCGTGGTGGGTATCCGGCAAATGAGGTAGACTTTGGCTTCAAGTTAGATGTGTAGAGGATTTCAATTCATCACCCATAGTCTTTAGCAATTGACCGAGGATATCTTCTGGCCCCTTCTCCCCATATTCCAGAAGATAATAATTTTTGACAAATAGTAACGCCTTGTGACCCAAAGGGGGATCATGTTCGGCGATTCTTTGGGCAAATTCCCGCAAGGTCTCCCCTGGTTGTTTATAATAACCATGTCTTTGAAAAAAATGAACAAACTTTTCACCCCAGGTTTTGGGTCTGTTATGAAAACGGGGCCAGGCGATCTTTAAAAAGAGAATCAAGCCTGCAATTATAAAGATTGGGATTAATTTTTTAAAGTCTGGGGCCTTTAAGGCCAATCTTATGCTGTTATTACCGGATCGAAATGACTGAAAAATGGAGGCTGCTTTGCGGGCTAAATCTGCTTGTCGTTTCAGATCATAGTCTAACACCCAATAATACCATTTAAGCTTTAAAAAATCGATGAACCTAGAGACCTTAACCCTTAATGGAGACTTCTCCTTAACATAAACCGCAGGTGTAGGATCAAATACGCCCCAACCACGACCTTCAATCCACACCTCCACCCATGTGTGGGCATCACTGTGATGTACCAGGTAATATTGCCCCATCTCATTCCAATCACCCCCTGAGTAACCACCCACTACACGAGCCGGGATTCCCAAACTCCTGAGCAGCAAGACCATAGCAGAAGCAAAATACTCACAATGTCCCTTCTTACTGGTAAAAAGGAAGTAGATTACGGGATCTCCTTGAGCCTCTCCAGGGGCAAGGTTATAGCTAAATCCGGTTTTGAGAAACGATTCCACACCTCTTGCCGTCTCCATAACTGTCTGACCGGCCAGTCTTCTGGCCAGGGGAAGAAGCCGCTCTTCAACATCCCCTGGGATATCAATATAGTAAAGAGGCGATAAGTCGTCCGGAAGATCTCGTAAGGAATATGAGTAGACCTGATATAGGGTTCGACGCTCAAGGATGTCAGGGACTTTAGCCGTATAACCTGAAACAAGAATCGGTTTTTGGGACTTTAGTGAAATTTTGCCTGGCAGACCTAAGCTCAAAAGATACTCTGAATCGGTTGGCTCAAGCAGGATCTCATATTGCATCATCTCTGCCCACCACATCTTGGGGAAATCTATTTCTCTTTTATATCTCTTTTCCCAGACACCCCCCTCGTAAGTATCATAAACGATTCCTCGCCATAAAGGCTTTGGAGGATGCTTACCCTTCAACCATCTCACCCGAAAGGCCGGTGAGGGATCAATCTTGATCTGTTCAACGGCCCCTGGGGTAACCCGATCACTGAAACCTGTTTTTGCAACAGCTCCTCCCCCCCATGCAAAAAAAATCCCGGTCGGTCTGGGAAGGATTATGAAAAAGACCACCGTGGCCGGGAGAAGACAGAGGGTTATTAAGCTGCTCCAGCGAACAAGATGCCACATTTCGGAAATGGCTATCTCTTGTTGCTCGTATGAGCCATAGATCAAGACCAGTCCTGTCACCGAGATGAAGGCCTCCAGTATCACCAACAAGCCAAATTCCATGCCCCACCTGGTTACGGCTGCGGCCGCAACTACCAGGAGATTAAGCAGGTATATCTGAAGCATATCTCGAGACTTCTTGGGAGAGATAAGCTTGGCGGAAATAATGATGAGAAGGATGCTCAGAAAACGGTTGAAAAAATTTTCACCGGTTATACCAATAAGTGAGAGAAAAATGCCAAGAATAACCAGAAAGAGAAGAGATAGAGGATTGGATACAGGATTTTGAATTGATCTCTGATCCTGAATAAAGCCAACTATTAGTGCCAAAATAAAGACAATCACGGATACTGGTGGCGCTTCCCTGGCAATGGCCGCCACAGATCCAATCAAAGCCCCATAGGCTAGGAGACCGGAGATATTTAATAGATTAGTCTTAGGCAAGAGATAGGGCCTCCAATAGGCGTTTTTTATGTTTTTCACCTCGTCCAGGTTCAATCTCCCTATCCGGAAGGATCAGGGCAATGGATAATTTTCTTCTATAACCTTCAAGGATTAGATAACATGCCTCTGACAGCCTTCTCTCCCAACCACTCTGTCTCTTTGAAACATCAATTACCAGGGTATCCCCTTCAAGACTGTAAAAATCTCGAACCACCATATCACCTTTCCTGGCAGTAGCTTTCCAATCTACCCATTTTAAGGGATCAGCTTGCCTATAATCTCTGAGGCCTTTTATCTCATCGCCCAGTTCACCATGAAAAGGACTGCTTTTTTCACCTCCGCGAGATCTGTCTGTGAGGGTTGGGAAGACCCGGGGGATGGGTCTAGGATACACCATGACTTCAAGACTACCTGAGTATGCCTTATACCTCCGAAAGAAACCTAAAGGGAATCCGGAATGGATTCGAAAGGATTCAATGGAGGCTTTTCCTCTCTTGGGAAGTTTAAGCCACAGAGGAGTTTCTATAGTTCCTTTAATAATGGGTAATTGAACTGATCCAAATCGGGTTTCGCAACTGAGGAAAAATGAGATGCCCCTTCTCCTTGTCATGGTGAGATTGAATCGGGCTGGAATTTCTGCAAAAACCTCTTGGGACGGTATGATGGAAAAATCTAAAAAGAAAAGATTTGCCAGAGAGCTTAACCCAGAAAGAAACATGAGTGCTAACATGAGGCTTGTCATTAGGTAGAGAAGGTTATTACCTGTATTGACGGCACCTACACTTAGCACGATGGTGATGATGATATAGATATAACCCGAAGATGTGATCTTTACACGGTATCTTTTGGGTATCATAGAGGAACCGAGACCTTATGAAGAAAATTGGTGAGATATTCCTTCCTCTCTTTCCCTTTTAAGTCTCCGGCTGGATGCAGACGATGAAAGGTTACAGAGGTAAAAACTTCCTTTACGTCATCAGGGATGACATAATCACGACCTTGAGTGAAGGCCCAAGCCTGGGAGGCCTTTTTTAAGGCCATTGAACCTCTGGTGGAGAGGCCATATCGAAAAATATCTTCCTTTCGAGAGGATTCTGCAACATTTAGAATATAATTAATAATTTTTTCAGAGACCTTAACACGATCCACCAATCCCTGAAGTTTGATCACTTCTAAAGGATTCATTATCTGGGGGAGCTCTCTGGCTTGATTGTAGTATCCGTCCTTGATTATGATCTGCGCCTCATCTCCTCTTTGGGGATATCCTATCTCAAGTCTCATAAAAAAACGATCCAGTTGCGATTCTGGCAGGGGATAAGTCCCGTAGAGGTCCATAGGATTCTGGGTAGCTATAACAAAAAATGGTTTTGGTAACTCAATGGTTTTACCGCCCAGAGATACCGTGCCTTCACCCATGGCCTCCAGAAGAGCACTCTGAGCCCTTGGAGTTGCCCGGTTGATCTCATCGGCTAAAAGAAGATGGGTAAAGATCGGTCCTTGGCTTAATTTAAACTCCTCTTGGGAAGAGAGATATATTTCGGTTCCCAAAATATCTGAAGGCATTAAGTCATTCGTGAATTGAATTCTTTTAAAATCGCACCCTATTACCCGCGCTGTCGCTATGGCCAATGTGGTCTTACCGGTACCGGGTAGGTCTTCAAAAAGTATGTGCCCTCCACTTAGAAGGGCTGCAAAAGAGAGATTAACCACATTCTCTTCCCCCTTGATTATTGCACTAACCAGATCAATGGACCTTCTCAGATGTCTATTCTCCATATCTTGCCTGTCTATTCCTTGCTCTTTCTGTGAAATTTAAGAAAATAAAATCAATCTAACATGATATCCATTTATTAGGAGTTTAAAATATTCGATCTTTCTCCAAGGCTTCTGTCTATTATAGATTTTTGTTATAATAATTTAAATTAAGGAAAAAATTCATACTTTCAAGGCTGAAAAGGCATTTAATATTGACCCATTTTCATGATGAGGTGTATTTACCCCTTCATTCAACCCCTTTCAAAATGTTCACCTCTGTTAAAGGTTAATCCTCATGTCCCCTAATGAATGGTTATAATCTTATCCACTTCCAACAGATATTATTATCTCCTATGAAATATGCAATGAACTACCCCGCCGCAGAGCAGCGGGGTATCTACAAAAACATTGTAACGCCGCAAGCGGCGGGGAATTAAACCCTTGTCCGCCTCCGGCGGATTAAATCTCATGGGGAGGATATCTGAAAAGGAAAACAGATATATAATGAATATTTAGGTCAGTCTCAGGCGGATGAGCCTGAAACAGCCGACCTACCATATCTCTTTGCTTCGTTGCCCTGCTCGTTTTGGTATCCAAGCTGTCTCATCAGGTGAAGAGGACGGGAGATTTGACAAAATGGGATTTTCTAAAAGATCTTGAAAGATGTTCTGTGGATGGCAAAATAGTGGTCAAATAAAGAGGTTGGCCCATTGTAACTACTCAGGTATTTGGGCTGAAGACTGAAGGCTAAAATATGTCAAGAAAACGAAGGTAATCTGCTCGACTGCCACATGCGCAACGCTGTTAGAAAGCACCGAAACCGCTGCCCGTCGCA
>Ga0180009_10002638_pt1 | contig 20968 bp, 14 predicted proteins | sample OS_PC_MetaG_FD_123537 | JGI IMG/M metagenome (GOLD analysis project Ga0180009, IMG submission 123537) | Groundwater microbial communities from the Aspo Hard Rock Laboratory (HRL) deep subsurface site, Sweden - OS_PC_MetaG | ecosystem: Environmental > Aquatic > Deep subsurface > Groundwater...
ATGACGAAAAAACCTGACTGGTTCTCGTCATGCCGGGCTTGAGGAGCCTGCCCCGCACCCCGATGCGGGGGCATCCAGTCGACAATGACGTATGTTTGTACCAAATAATCGCTCAATTTAGGTTTATGTAAATGGTTAGGGACACCATACTCAGAATTTTGAAAAAGAAGGGGATCGGTATCAAAGATAAGGTTTAGGATAAATCCCATATAAAAAGGCATCACATTGAAAAAAAACCTTACGATTCTGATTGTTCTCATAGTCCTGGGCCTTCTCGGCTGGCAGATATACCAAAAGGTCTCTTCCCGGGGAAAAGGAAATGCCCGTCAAAGAAGGAATGTTGCAGTAGCCGTTGAGACAAAACCTGTCCTCCGGGGATCCATCAAGGACGTCGGTCTTTTTACCGGCACTCTCTATCCCAGATCCCAGTTCATCGTCGCACCCAAGATCAGCGGTCGACTGGAGAAACTTCTTGTGAATGTCGGTGATCGCGTCAAGCAGGATCAATTGGTGGCGATACTTGATAATGACGAGTATGTTCAACAGGTTGATCAGGCCAGAGCGGAACTGGAGGTAGCTAAGGCCAATTTGGAAGAGAGCCGCAGTGCCCTGGACATAGCAAACCGCGAGCTGGAAAGGGCCAAGGCACTCCGTCAGAAGAAAATTGCCTCTGAATCGGAACTCGATGCGGCTGATGCCCAATTCAAGGCCCAGACTGCGAAACACAAGGTTGCACTGGCGCAAGTGGCCCAGAAAAAGGCCGCCCTGAAAGCAACTGATGTACGTCTGTCCTACACCAAGATCTGTGTCTCCTGCGAAAGTGAAGACGGACGGTGGTGGGTCGTGGGTGAGCGTTTCGTAGATGAAGGAGCCATGCTGGCACCCAACAATTCTATTGTCTCTGTCCTGGACATCGGTACTTTGACAGCCGTGATTTACGTTACTGAGAGGTACTACCCGAAGGTGCAGGTGGGTCAGAGTACAACGGTGATGGCCGATGCCTTCCCCGGGAAATCCTTCTCAGGAAAGATTGTGCGCATGGCTCCACTCCTCAAGGAAACCTCCCGGCAGGCGAGGGTCGAGATCGAGATTCCAAACCCGGATGCCCTGCTTAAGCCCGGCATGTTTGTGCGCGTTCAGATCGAGTTTGAGAGGCACGACAACACAACCGTGATACCCCTCAGCGCCCTGGTGAACCGTGAAGGCCGCCAGGGCATCTTTCTTGCCGACCTACAGAAGATGAAGGCCCGTTTTGTTCCCGTCAACCTGGGGATCGTCCACGGCGATTCGGCCGAAGTCCTGGAACCGTCCATCTCGGGCTCGGTCATAACCATGGGTCAGCACTTGCTGGAGGACGGGGCAAGTATCATCCTGCCCGGTTCAAGGCATTCCGGAGACCAAGGCAAGGGACCAAAGGGGCTCGGTGGAGTGCCGCCAAAGGGACGATCATGATCATATCCCGCCTGGCCATACGCCGACCTATTTTTACTGTCATGGCCGTGCTCATCGTTATCCTTCTTGGTGCGGTCTCCTTGAGTCGACTCCCCATAGACCTGATGCCTGATATCACTTATCCTACCCTGAGTATTATTGCCACTTACGAAAATGCGAGTCCGGAAGAGATTGAAGAATTGGTGACACGTCCCATCGAAGAGGCCATGACAGCCGTGCCCGGCGTGGAAGAGGTCACATCCATCTCCTCGGAGGGGTCCAGCCAGGTCCGGGTCAACTTCAGTTGGGGTACGGATCTGGATGCGGCAGCCAACGACATCCGGGACCGTCTGGATCGTGTCATGGACCTTCTCCCCGAGGAGGTGGAGCGGCCCATCTTGCGCAAATTCGACCTGGCCAGTTTTCCCATCATCCTACTCGGGGCCTCCGGCAACCTGGACCCCATCCAGATGAGGCGGATTATCGACGATCAGGTCAAGTACCGTATCGAACGCCTTCCGGGCGTGGCCTCCCTGGAAGTGCGAGGCGGACTGGACCGGGAGATTCACGTGAATCTTTATGTTGACAAGATCAAGGCTCTGGGATTGCCCCTCGATCAAATCCTGACACGAATCAAGGCAGAGAATGTGAATATCCCGGCAGGTACGCTGGAACGGGGAGCTCTGGAAGTCATGGTACGAACCCCAGGGGAATACACCAGCCTGGAAGACCTCCGCAATACGGTTATCGCCGTGCGGGATGGTGCGCCCATAATGCTAAGGGAGATCGCCAGCATTGAAGATGCCTGGCAAAAGGTGCAACGAATCGTTCGGGTGAACGGCCGGCCCGGGATTCGCATGTCCATTTACAAACAATCCGGAACAAATACGGTTTCCGTAGCCCGTGGCGTCCTCAGGGAGATAGAAAGGATTAACCGGGACATCCCCCAGATTCAGTTGACCCCCCTCATCGACACCTCCGATTACATCAAACGATCCATAACCAATGTGGGTTCCTCCCTGCTCTATGGCGGGATGCTGGCCGTTCTGGTCCTGCTGTTTTTCTTGCGCAACGTGAGGAGCACCGCCATTATTGCCACCAGCATCCCCATTTCGGTCATCGCAACATTCGCCCTGATGTACTTCGGCGGCTTTACCCTGAACCTGATGACCCTCGGAGGTCTGGCCCTGGGGGTCGGCATGCTGGTGGACAACGCTATTGTGGTTCTGGAGAACATCTATCGACTCAGGGAATCGAGTGACGCAGACACGGCTGCCGTGAATGGCACCGAGGAAGTCACACCGGCCATTATCGCCAGCACCCTTACCACGCTGGCGGTGTTTTTACCCATGGTCTTCATGCGCGGCATGTCCGGCGTGATGTTCAAGCAGCTCTCCTATGTGGTCAGTCTTTCCCTTGTCTGTTCCCTGGCAGCGGCCCTCACCCTTGTGCCCATGCTTTCCTCCCGGATTCTCCGTTCCGGGGGATCGGCACAGGGGAAAAAGCCGTCAGGGACACAGCGGGTCCTGGATGCCAGCGGCCGATTATTTTCCCGGCTGGAGGAAGCTTACCGGGGCCTTCTCCATTTCTCGTTGAGGCACCGGGCCCTTGTGGTGATAGGGTCCGTTCTCTTATTATTCGGCAGTCTGGCCCTTGTACCCATTGTAGGGGTTGAGTTCATGCCCCGGACGGATGAGGCGGAAGTGCGGGTGAACGCGGAGATGGCCGTAGGCACGAGGGTGGAGATCGTTGAAGAAAAGATCATCGACATCGAGTCCCTGGTCAAGAGAGTGGTCCCGGAGATTAAAAACATGGTGACCTATATTGGAGGATCATCGTGGCATGGTTTGACCTCTCACAAGGGCGAGCTGAGGATCGCCCTGAAGCCAGAGTCTGAGCGGACGCGCTCCAGTGAGGAGATTGCCGGTGACCTCCGCCGAAAAATAGGGCAAGTTCCAGGCGTTACCATTCGCACCCGCGCCGGTGAGGGACTCTTTCTGCTGCGCATGGGACGTTCGGATACAGACAGGATAGCGGTGGATATCCGCGGCCATGATATGGTTGTTGCAGATGCCCTGGCCCAGCGCGTCAAGGAGATCATGCTGGGCGTGGAAGGCATCACCGACACACAAATTGGCAGGGAAGCAGGAAACCCGGAGGAGCTCATCCTGGTGGACCGCCAGAGGGCGGCGGACCTAAAACTCACCGTCTCACAGATCGCCAACATGCTCCAGACCGTGCTCTCGGGGACAGGGGCCGGTAACTACCGAGAGGCCGGGGATGAGTTCAGGATTCTTGTCAAGGTCAAAGATGCAGAACAACTCAGTCTCAATGAACTCCTGGATATGACCTTGACCAACAGTGAAGGGCAGCCGGTCGTGCTGCGGAATGTAGTTCAGGTCAAGCCCTGGAGCGGCCCGGTACTGATCGAACGAAAGGACCAGGATCGAGTCGTGACCATATCCGCAGACTATGAAGGGCGGGACATGGGATCCATTCTGGCGGACATTCGCCGGGGGATCCATACCATTCCCGTGCCCCAGGGCTTCAGTATCGTGTTTGGGGGGGATTATGAGCAGCAACAGGAGGCCTTTCAGGAGCTGTTGCTGGGGTTTATATTGGCCTTGGTTCTGGTCTACATGGTGATGGCATCTCTATATGAGTCCCTACGGGATCCCTTTGTGGTCATGTTCTCGGTCCCGCTGGCTGCCATCGGGGTCATTCTTATGCTGATTTTGACCGACACCACATTCAATGTGCAATCCTACATCGGTTGCATTATGCTGGGTGGCATTGTGGTCAATAACGCCATTTTGCTCGTGGATTACACCAATCTGCTTCGCCGGCGGGATGGCATGCCCCTGGAACAGGCCATTGAGGAGGCGGGCCGCAGGAGACTTCGACCCATCCTCATGACGGCCATGACGACCATCCTTGCCCTGGTTCCGCTGGCGATGGGGATGGGTGAGGGTGGGGAGGCCCAAGCACCTATGGCCAGGGCCGTGATCGGGGGCCTATTAAGTTCAACCCTCATCACGCTGGTTTTCGTTCCCACGGTGTATTCCCTTTTCGAAAGGGGTTTTCGAAAGCGTGAGGCATCAGAGTGAGGAACCATAGAGAAAGTCCGTTCAAACATCCGGGTTCTGCCCTTTTGCTCTGCCTTGTCTTGAGCGTCTGTTTGATCTTTAAACCGCATTCGGCTTCCGCGCAAAACAGAGTGCCTCCTGTAAGGATCACGGTTCAGGATGCTGTTCTCACGGCCCTCGAAAATAATCGAAGCCTCAGGGTGGAGCGGCTGAATCCATCCATCCGCAGGACCTTCGAAGAACAAGAGCTTGCAGTCTTTGACCCCACCATCCATGCCGGGGCTGAGTTTTCCCGTGAAAAGGGGCAGCAGGAGCTTGCCGACTCCAACATCTCCAAAAGCAGCGGCATCGACGTGAATGTGGGTGCTTCTAAGTTTTTCCCCACGGGGACGGATCTCAGTCTTGATCTCACAGCCAGCCGATCATGGTCCGATAGAATAAGCAATCGCTATGATCCCCGGGTGGGCCTGAGCGTTACCCAGGCCCTGCTTCGAGGCAGGGGACTGGATGTCAATCTCGCAAACCTTCGCCAGGCGGAACTGGATACCCGATATTCACAATACGAGCTGCGGGGTTTTTCTGAGGCCATGGTGGCCCAGGTTGAGGAGACCTACTGGGACTATATTCTGGCCCAGCGCCAGATCGAGATCTATGAGAATTCCCTAAAACTGGCAGAGCAGCAGCTCGCGGAAACGCGGGAGATCATCAAAGTGGGAAAACTGGCGGAGACGGAGATGGTTGCAGCGGAGGCGGAGATCGCACTGAGGCGCCAGGAACTCATTGAGGCCCAAAATGTGATGGCGACAACCCGTTTGCGTCTCCTTCGGTTGCTCAACCCGCCAGGTCCGGACCTCTGGGAAAGGGAACTCATTCTTTTGAACAAGCCCATCGTGCCCGAGGTCCAACTGGACGATGTGGATGCCCATGTGAAGGTGGCCCTGCGTCTGAGGCCCGATCTCAATCAGGCCAGGTTGGAGATACAACATGGGGATCTCCAGGTCGTTAAGACAAAAAACGGCCTGCTGCCCAGGATGGACCTCTTCATCTCCCTTGGAAAAACCGGATACGCAGACTCTTTTGGGAACGCTCTCAGTAACATAACAGAGCATAACTACGATCTCCTTGCAGGCCTTCGGTTGGAGTATCCTTTTCGCAATCGGGAACCAAGAGCTCTTCACGAAAGGGCGATGCTCACACAACGTCAGGCACAAGAGTCCCTGAACAATTTGTCTCAGCTCGTTGAGCTGGATGTGCGAACGGCGTACATTGAACTCAATGGCACAGGGCAACAGATCCACGCCTCCAGGGCTACGCGGCAATTGGAGGAAGAGAAGGTGAGGATCGAGACGGAAAAATTCAGGGTGGGGAGATCCACCAGTTTCCTCGTGGCCCAGGCCCAGAGGGATCTGGTACGTGCCCAGATCTTTGAAATACGTGCCGTGGTCAATTATCTGAAAGCCCTGGTGGATCTCCACAGGGTGGAAGGGTCCCTCCTTGAACGCTGGGGAATCGATGCCCCGGGAAAAGAGCCTGCAGACATTCCGGTGGAATAGGGGGACGATCCAATCATGTCATCGGTTTTTTTTATTATTCACCATTCACTATGAGGCCACATTACGATTTTTTTCCCTTTGTATTGAATCACATTGGAGATGGCGCGAGCCGCCCGCCGTAACGAAGGATAGATTGTCAAGCCCTTTTCAATGAGTTTGAGTCTAAGTGAAATCCCTTGGACGGTGGATGCCTCTGGAGGCCACACAAGGACAACAGGTGTGTTTGATTTTTCACCTAAATCTGAAAGTTCCATAAAAAAAGAGAGAAAAGCTTCATGACCGAAGAAATCCGACATCCGATCAAAATATTCCTGTATTAGAATCACATTACAGGCCGTTTCGTTGATGGCAATTTCGATAATCTGCTTCAGCACCGTCAGGCTCATTGCAGAGCCCGTGTCTATGGGATTCGTCAGAATCGTTCCAGCCTTCCTGGGAAGGAGTTTGACAATACGTTCCTGAAGTTCGGTTGAGAGGCTGATGACATCAAGACCTTCCTGGATAGAGGTATCCGTTCCTGCCACACTGATTCCTCCTCCGCCTCCCATCAATCCTGTCGTAATAATCAAGCGGTTTCCCTTCACATAGGGGATATTGGAGAAGGTAAGTAGTGTGTCAGATAATTCTTCGAAATCTCTAACCATCACGGCTCCCGATTGCTTCATGGTGTGTTCCCAGAGCGTGAAAGATCCGGCCAAAGATCCGGTGTGGGAGAGCAGTGTCTTTTTACCCTGGTCGGTCTGCCCGCCTTTCCAGATGACGATGGGTTTCTCTTTTGATATCTTTTTCGTAAGTTGGAAGAAAGGTCGAACATCTTGTATTCCTTCGAGATAGGCCCCGATGACCCTTGTATTTTGATCTGATTCAAAGAATTTCAGAAAATCGACGGCATTGAGGTCACACCCATTGCCGTAGCTAATGACCTTGCTAAATCGTAATCCCTGCAAGAATCCACCGAAAATGAGGCGACCGGCATGGCCTCCGCTCTGGGATAAAAATCCCACATCCCCCGGTTCCATTGGTGAAGCCACCATCCCGTAAGGAATGCGACTCTCAGGGCAGTAGATGCCGATGCAGTTGGGACCAATGATCCGAATTCCATGACGACGGGCAACCTGGACCATCTTATTTTCAAGTTCAATCCCATCCGGCTCCCCCGTTTCCTTAAAACCTGCCGTAAATAACTGCATGGCTTTCACACCATTCGCGCCGCAATCTTCCACGAGATCAGGGACAAGATGGGCAGGCACACAGAACATGGCGTAGTCCACCGGTTCAGGACAGTCGCTAATGGAAGCATAGGCCTTAAGGCCCAAGATTTCATTGCCTTTCGGATGAATGGGATAAAGGCGACCCGGATATCCCACCTCCATCAATGCTTGAAGATAACGCGTACCGGACTTCGCTTCATTGGATGAAGCTCCAAATACGGCGATGCTTTTAGGATTGAATATGGTTTTAAAAATATCATCAGATCCATTTGACATGACAGTCTCCTTTCCATACCCTCTCGGGAAATGTGCGTTTCAGCTCTATTCTCTATTCATTAATCTTCTTCCAGGTTCGATACTCTATCAACTCTCCCTGAAGAGAGTTGATAATGGTTGTCAATACTGCCACATCATCTAAAAGACCGATAAACGGTATAATGTCCGGGATAAGATCCATAGGTATGATGAAATAGAGCAATCCGCCACCGATAATACCCAAAGTCACTGGATGCAGCTTGTACCGTCTTGGTTATCTCTTCTGCTGCTTCTATTCGACCGGGATTCTTATCCGGATGCCACTCCTTTAGCTTCTCACGATAGGCATGCCGTATCTCTTCGAGGCCCGCTTTTGAATCAACGCCTAATAGTTCATAATAATTGTCAAATTTATCAGAGATATTATTCATATTGGATGCCCAATGTACCTCAAAAATATGATAACTCGCCTTTTTAGCATGCAATGGTTATGATTATAGGGATTAATAGCAAAAAGTGCCTAAAGCCCGCCCTCCCCGTCCCGAGACCGGGACGGGATCGGGAGGTGCAATAGGATTTAAGAATATTTGGCCAAAGATATCAAGTCATTAGTGTTTATTTTGTATGCACGGATTCAAGTCAGGTCTGGGCCAGGGTGTGAAGTGCCTAAAGTGCCTAAAGTTCTGAACAACAAAGAATTCTTCAGAATAAAATTACGATATGTGAAAGTGAAGCAGGTGAAACGCAGTAATGGCTTAATAACCTTCGACCGAGAGAGAGCATAACAATACCCATTTCCCTCGTACCTGAATCCATTGTTAGTCTCTGGGCATGGTTAATGGGTGGCCTGGCTGACAGGCGCGGCGTAGTCCGCAATCCGGAATTCCAAATCCCAGTCGGTTTTTTTCACCCCGTCGACTAGCAGTTTGCAAAAGGAGTGCAGCAAAGTGGGATCGAATGCAATCTCCAGCCCCTGTCCCTGTTCCGGGTGCATACACAGAACCTGGTTGTTACCCGGTCCGGGTTTGATCTGAATCTTGGAGACCAGCACCGGTTCCTCACCCAGCGGCCTGCGTATTTCCGGTTCTTCCTGGTACTTGGTGGCAAAATCCGTCTGCGCCAGGACTTTTTCATGCTGGAACGAGAGCATGGCCTGCCTGGTCTGGGGATCCGCACTCATCCCGGATTGGGTTTTGTTCAGCATCTGCTGCAGGGCCTGCCAGAGCAATTTGACATAACGCCGGGTTAACCAGACCTTGAATTCAGCCCGATCCGTGGTGTTGAGGCGGAACATCAGCCGATCATGCACCGGTACGAAGACGATTTGCATCTGATGAATTTTTTCGCTCATCCGTGTATTGTTAGTAGGAATGAATTGTTTTTTGACTTATTATACAATACTAAAAAAAATTTTAGAAGACCTGTTTCCCCTTGACATATCATTATTTTAGGGTATAGTATTAATTCAATTGAGCGAAAAATGCTCAACGGTGTAGATATCAGACGAAATTAATAGTTAAGACAGGATATAAGGTGAACCTCAGTAGTAGCTATTTTTTCAAAGGCATGCCAACCACCACAAAGCGGACAAAGCGCCGAGGGGTTTGGTACGGCCATAGCTCGGGAGGATCTATGATGTAATTCTCTTCTGACCTCGAAAAAACCAAGCCCCGGTACAAATGAGTGCCGGGGCTTTTTTTGCCTGAATGGTACGAAAAAAAATAAAGGAGGGTTCATACAATGGGAAAAATTGAAGTGGGCATCATAGGAGCAACAGGCATGGTGGGTCAAAATTATATCAATCTTTTAAATAATCATCCCTGGTTTGAAGTGGTCTTTGTAGCCGCATCACCAAAGTCGGCAGGGAAGAGGTACTGTGATGCTGTTTCAGGTCGATGGTATATGACTGAAGATATCCCTGAAGGGATCAGGAATCTCCAGGTTGAGGACGCGAATAGGGTTGAAAATGCAGTGGAAAAGTGTTTTTTGATATTCTCGGCAGTTGAAATGGAGAAACAGGCCATTGTAGAATTAGAATCTGAATATGCTCGTAGGGGGGTCGTTGTCGTGTCTAATAATAGTGCCCATCGTCATACACAAGATGTCCCCGTCCTTATTCCAGAGATCAACCACCACCATCTTGAGATTATTCCTCAACAGCAAAAAAACCACAATTGGGAACAGGGATTTATCGTTGTTAAACCCAACTGCAGTGTTCAAAGCTATATGACGCCCATCTATGCGTTAATGGAAGCAGGCTACTCAATCAGTAATTTGATTGTTACTACGCTTCAGGCCGTATCAGGAGCCGGCTATCCCGGCCCTTCTTCACTCGATATGATTGATAATATCATCCCTTTTATAAAAGGGGAGGAAGAGAAATCAGAGATAGAGCCATTGAAGATCCTTGGGAATATTGTAGATGGTGCTATTGTTTCCAATGATTCCATTAAGATATCAGCCCATTGCAATCGAGTTCCTGTGACTGATGGTCATACCGCATGCGTTAGTATTCAGTTTTCCAATAAGAAACCGGAGCTTGAAGAGATCAAAGAACTCTGGAGGAACTTTAAATCTGTTCCCCAGGAACTCGAACTTCCCACTGCACCGCATAACCCCATTATCTACCATGAGGATATTGACAGGCCTCAACCCCGGAAGGATAGAGATGCTGAGAAGGGTATGGCCGTGTCAGTTGGCAGGTTAAGGGAATGCAACGTCTTTGATTATAGATTTGTCGGGTTATCCCATAATACCATAAGAGGCGCTGCCGGAGGGGCCATTTTAATTGCGGAGCTCTTGAAAGCCAGAGGATTTATTTTGTAATTTTACGGGGTATCATTTACAATCACTTCATCCAATAGCGATGATCATTAGAAAGAATCTGTGAAGCAAAATAAAGTTTCAACTCGGATTTTCATGCAGCTCTGAATAAACCCTAACGATGCATAAAATCCATTAAAATGCCATTGTACATATGCTTGAGACAGTTGCCTTTACTGGGCCGATGCTGGATGCTCGATGCTTGATAACCTGCATGCCATCAGGAGTGGAATCATAAACATCTAGTATCCAGAAACCAGTATCAAGGATCAGCCAATGACAGCAAGGTTTTTCGTTGGGACAGCATCGATTTAATGTCATATCTAATGCAACTATAGAGTAAAGTCTGGGGGATGAATGAGATTATGGGATGAAACTAAAAGGAGGATAAAGTATGCAAACGCAAGACGTTTATGAAAGATTGGGTAAACATCTATCACTCTTGGGTATGGGATACCCATACAGAGAGGACTTAGTAGATATCCTAAAAGAGAATTTCACGGAATTAGAAGCCGAGGTAGCCCTTGCTTTTCCCAGCAGAGTCATGCCTCTGCGACCAGTCGGTGTGGATGAGATTCAGAAAGGCGTGAGTCTTTCCAGGGAAGAATTGCATGATGTGCTGGATAGTCTTTCTCAGAAGGGGCTATTGTTTATTGGAAAGACAGAAGATGGTGAGGTGGGTTACGCCTTGCTGCAGGTGGGTTTCGGGTTTCCCCAGACCTTTTTCTGGAAAGGAGACGACAACCCCCACGCCCGGAAAATGGCAAAGGCGATGGCAAAGTATTTCAGCAGACAAGTGACACAGGAGGCTTACGGCTCTGAGACAAAACCATTTCGATACATTCCGGTGGAACAGTCCATCGAGGTTGATAAGCAAGCTGTGATTCCTCATCATAAGATGGAAAAAGTCATCCAAGATGCGAAAAGAATTGCACTAGCCCACTGCCCGTGTCGGATAACTTTCAAATTAGTGGGAAAAGCTTGCCCCCATCCCACTGAAGTATGCATGAAATTTAATGATCTCGCCCAATTTGTTATCGAAAAAGGACTTGCCAAGGAGATTACCAAAGAGGAGGCCCTTGACGTCATTAAACGAAGTGTAGAAGCCGGATTAGTGCACTTTGTTGATAATGCCGAAGGTGAAATACAGCACAATTGCAACTGTTGTGGTTGTGCCTGCTGGAATGTGGGAAATATCAAAAGAAGAAAGATACCCAGAGATGCCATCATGGCCACCTATTTTATTAGGGTTACGGATAAGGGTGAATGTATTGGTTGTGGTGAGTGCGTAGAGATATGCCCGGTTGATGCCTTAACGCTGGACAATGACTACCCAACCGTTGATGAAGAATGGTGCATCGGATGCGGTGTCTGTGCCACGGTTTGTCCCACGGATTCAGTGAAAATAGAAAAAAGGCAGGATAGAACCCTGGATCTACCAGCATCCAATTTCGTGGAATTACACGAAATAATTCTTAAAGAGAAAGGGCTGAAAAGCCCGTAGAGGTGGATCAATCAGCTGGCTGACCGGAGGCGCTTTTCAGATTTTCTGCCATTGCATCATCCCCTTTAGATATTTCTGGGACTCAGCAATCTCTTTACAGGGGCGAAAACCTTTGTCGGTATTGCATACTAAGTTGCTAATAAGGCGGGCGGGGGGATGCCTTTAAGTAATGCGAAGGTCTCCTTCTGGCGTAATATGTCAATAGTGAGCCGCCCGCCAACCTATGTCAGTGTGCAAATGAAGACTCTCTGAACCAAGTTCGCCCCTTCCAAGAGATCCCCGAGCCCCACTGAATCAAACACTTGTTCAGATCTCCACAAATCTTCTTAATGTGTGAAAGGGAGCAGGAGTTAGGGCTCGAGATTCAAGCTATCCAAGAACTCCAGTACAGCAGATTCAAAGACCCGGGACTGGTCAATGTTGACGCCATGACCAGCGTCGGCAATGATCACTTTCCTGGCCTCGGGGATCTTCTGGGCCATGTATTCCGTGGCCGGGATAAAGTCTTTGTCCTGATCCCCGCAGACGATGAGGGCAGGCACCTTGATGTTCGGTAAAATGTCCAGACCCCAAGGGTTGATCATCACTCCGCGGCAGACATTGGCCAGGCCCTTGGGTTTCAACGTAATCATCACTTCAGGAGTCGTATAGTAGTCACCCAAGGAAAACTCGCTCTCCATGAAGCCCTTCATGCCTTTGGTTTCCAAGACTTCAGCGCAATCCAACCTGTTCTGGTTCCAGTCCTTGGCTTTCTCCGGTGTTCGGTAGCCGGGCCCAGTGTCAATAAAGATGACGGCAGCTGCCATATCCGGATGCTGATTATAGAAATGATTGGTGAGATAGCCTCCCAGGGAAAGCCCACCAATAACGGCCTTCTTGATTCCCAGATGGTTCAGGAGTTGATAAATATCCTCAATCACCATGTCCAGAGTGTACCGGGATAGATCATCCGGGGCATCGGTCTGACCATGGCCCCTCATATCGAATGTGATGAAACGATACTTTTTGGAAAAGGCATCAACCTGGCCTTCCCATGACTTGGTTGTTCCGGCAAAGCCGTGCATCAGTAATACTGGAAAACCGGTCCCATTGTCTTCATAGTACAAGTTAATCCCATTGATCATTGCTTTTGGCATTTTACTCCCTCCCTCCTTCCTACCTCTCCTTCTTCACGTTTTCCCTGATGAAATCGATTATGGATTGGGACGGGCTGCCACTGATGAAGACTTCGGCGATCCCCATCTCTTTCAATACAGGGATGTCCTCCACAGGGATGACACCTCCCATGATCACGAACACATTGTCCATTTTATTGTCCCTTAGTAGATCCAGCACCTTTGGGGCGAAGGACAGGTGTTCCCCGGAAAGTGAGCTCAGCCCTATTACATCAGCGTCTTCCTCTATGGCAGCCTGGACAATATTTCCCGCCATTTGAAAGGGACCCAGATAGATCACCTCCATGCCGGCCTCCCTGAGAAGGGCTGAAATCACCTTGACTCCCCTATCATGCCCGTCGAGGCCTGCTTTGGCCATGACTACCCTTATGGGACTTGAGTGACTCATTTACAGCCTCCTTCACTGGCCCCCTATATAAGCAAAGATCTTAACATTCGAGACAAGTTTTTCTAACACATTCTGGTGCAAAAGATGTGCATATGCTGGATGCCCCGATTTTGAAACCGGCATCTTCGACTGGTTCCTGGATTCTAGATCAATAATGAATAGTTTTTCTTTCTATCCAGTATCCAGTATCAAGCATCCAGTATCGCCTTGCTTCAAGCAAGAGGTATAAATCTCATAAACTCGTCGGCCTGCCCTGGCGCGAGGCAATTGTGTCCCTTATTAATGCTTCAGGTTCATGAGGCATTGGCTTTTAAACTCACGTCCTTGCGTGCCAGGTCTGGGCCAGGGTTTGAGGCAAAGCTTCACTAACCTGTCTAAAAGGGTGACTCGATCACCCCCAAAGGATCATAGCTATGGCCATAGACCTGGCGGATGGTCCCCATAATTTCGCCACGGGTGGCATAGTTCGATACCGCTTCCAGGATAGCAGGCATCAGGTTCACGTGTTCCCCCTTCTCTGTCTCCTTGCGGAGCTTCTGCAGAACCATCCTGACCTTCTGGTTATCCCGGGTCTGTTTTAACTCCCTCACCTTCTCCACCTGTAGCCTCTGAGAGGCGGGGGCCACACGGTGCACCCCTCCCGGCGTCTCCTTCTCCCTGCCTATGGTGAAGGCGTTGACCCCCACCACAACTCTCTCCCCGGCTTCGACATCCCTTTGGTATTGGAGAGCGGCTTCTTCCACCTCGGCATCAAACCACCCGGTTTTCATACATTCCACGGCGCCACCCCGCTTCTCTATCTCCTTCAATACCTCGGCGGCTTCCTTTTCAATCCTGTTGGTGAGGGTCTCCACATAGTAGGAGCCCCCAAGGGGGTCGGTGGCATTGGCAACGCCTGTCTCATAGGCCAGAATCTGCTGGGTCCTTATGGCGATGCGATGGGATTCCTCGGTGGGCAGCGATATGGGCTCATCGTAGGAGCAGCAATGAAGCGATTGCACCCCTCCCAACACGGCTGCAAGGGCTTCATAGGCGATTCGAATAATATTGTTCAAGGGCTGTTGAGGGACGAGGGAACAGCCGGCCGTATGCACCCCAAATCGGAACATCAGGGAGCGGGAATCCTTGGCCCCGTATCTTTCCTTCATGATGCGGGACCACATCCTTCTTGCAGCCCGAAGCTTGGCGATCTCCTCGAAAAAGTCAATGTGGGCGGCGCAGTAAAAACCGCGCCGGGGGGCGAATTCATCTATATCCAACCCTCGCTTCAGTACGCCGTCGATGTAGGCCATGGCCACCGAAAAACCAAAGGCAATCTCCTGAGGGGCGTTGATCCCCATCTCCCGCCAGTCATACAGGTTCACGTTTCCCGTGGTCCACAGCGGCATGTGTCTGGTGCAGTATTCGATGATATCGGTTGAGGCCCTCACACTGAGGTCTATGGGGTTGTTGGGGCGGTATCCGCAATAGCGGGCATGCAAAGGATCGTTCTGCATGGTGCCCCTGAGTTTGGCTTTATCTACCCCCTGTTTTTCCGCGGCGATGATATACTGGGCCAAGGTCACCGGACAGGAGCAGGCCGACTCGTTGAAGGACATACTTATCTTGTCCAGGGGTATTCCTGAAACCAGGTCTTCCACGTCTCTCAGTGATGTGAAGGGCGCTCCCTGCAGCCCCACTTCCTCCATGGCCTGGGGATGGTCTCCATCTACCCCCATACCGCTGGGAATATCGGGGATAACGCTCAAACCGCTGGCCCCTACTTCCATGTGAAACTTTAGCCTTTCGTTGGTTTCCGCTGCTGTCCCGTAACCACAGACCTCGCGGCGGGTCCAGTAGCGGCCCCGGTACATATCCCGGTATATACCCCGGGTATAGGGATATTGCCCGGGATCGGCCACATCTCCTTCGTAGTCCAGGTTCTTTGTATCTTCAGGATTATAGAACTCCTTCACTGAAAAACCCGACCATGTTTCCGTCTTTTTAGGCCGTTCAAAGTAGGCCTCGGTTAAACTGTCCGATTTGATAGCCATGTACAATACCTCCGCTAAATAGACAATCCGGCCTGGTGCCCTTCGTGAACGGCCTCCAGCATGTCCCGAGGCTTTTTGGCGTCGCCAACCACATGATACGCCAGGCCCAGCTCTTCCAGGATCTTGGTCAGACTGGTTACCGGAGCGGCACCCAAAGCGATGGCCACCAGAGAGGCAGGTTCCACTTGTTGCTCCTGCCCTCCCTGCTCGAAGACCACTGTACCGGGCTCGACGCGGGTCACTCTGGCACCCAGGATCAGCCGGCCTCCTGATTTTCGCAGGCGTCGGTGCAGCCACCACCCGTGGGCGTCCTCCCGGCCTACGGGAGACTTATCCAGTAACTCGAGGACGGTCACTTCTATGCCTCGGCTAATGAGGAAATCGGCGGTCTCCATGCCCACCAGTCCTCCCCCCAGGATCACGGCCGGACCCTGGGACTCGGTCCGCCCCATGAGCAGATCCTGGGCCTCTACCACGTTGTCTCCGTCAAGGCCCGGTATATCGGGCATTACGGGAATAGACCCCGCGGCCAGGATGACGGTGTCAGGTCTTTCCGATCTGATCATCTCTCCGGTCACTTCACGGCCGAGAGTGAGGCTCACGCCCAGTTTCTCCAATTGCCTGACGGCCCAGTTTACCCAGTCGGTGTATGACTCTTTGTGGGGCGGGCGGCTGGCCGGTCTGAGCTGGCCCCCAGCCTCGGTCTCCTTTTCAAAGACCTCGACCCGGTGTCCTCGTCTTGCAGCGGCCAGGGCGGAGGACAGACCTGCCGGACCGGCTCCGATCACCCAGACCCGTTTTGGGCTTTCAGCCTTGATTGGTGCGCCTTCGAATTCGCGGCCGCACTCGGGATTGATGGTGCAGGTGACCAACATGAAATCGTCCATCAGCCGGTTGATACAGCCCTGGTTGCAGGCCAGACACCATCTGATGTCTTCAAAGTTCCCGGTCTGGGCCTTGCCGATAAATTCCGGATCGGTCAGGTGCTGACGACCGAAGCTGATCAGGTCGGCATCTCCACGGCCGATGGCCTCGTCGGCCATCCGGGGATCGTTAATCCGGCCCACACCGATAATGGGCACATCCACCACCTCCTTGACGGCCCGAGCCCGGAATAGGTTGAAGCCCGGTTCGGTGTCCATAGAGGCGATACTCAAATTGCCCGGGGTAGAGTAGACACCCACCGACACATGGATAGCGTCCACCCCGGCCTCCACCAGCCGGGGGGCCAGCCACTTGATAAATTCGAGGTCGTATCCTCCCCTCACCAGCTCTTCGGCCGATAACCGGATAAGGATAGGGAAAGCCGGCCCCACCTTCCGGCGCACGGCTCGAACGATCTCCAGGGCGAATCGGGCCCGGTTCTCGTCCGAACCGCCGTAATCATCGTCCCGTTGGTTGGAGAAAGGCGAGAGGAACTGACAGATCAGGTACCCGTGAGCCCCGTGGATCTCCACCGCGTCGAAACCGGCCTCTTGGGCGCGGCCGGCGGCCGAGGCAAAGGCCTTGACCATCTGGTCGATCCTCTCGCGACTCATCTCCTCGCAGGGCTGGCCCAGGACCACGCTGGGGATGGGAGACGGGGCCTCTGGCGGGTGGCCCGTGACCTCTTTAAAGGTCTCCCGGCCGGCATGGTGGAGTTGTACAGCCACTTTGCCGCCTTCACGATGGACGGCTTCGGGGATCCTGGCCAAGAAAGGAATCAGCTCGTCTCTCCACAGGCCGATCTCGTTAACGAAACCTTTGCCCCGCGGATCCACGGCGCAGACCTCGACGATGATGAGTCCGGTCCCGCCCCTGGCTCGGCAGGCCAGATATTCCACCAGGCGGTCGGTCACCCCACCGTCCTTCTCCCCGTAAGCAGTGCCCATGGGCGGCATGACCGCCCGGTTCTTAAGCTCCATGCTGTTGATAAGGATCGGTGAAAACAGATGCTTTAGTCCAGCGGTCATAGATCCTCCTTTAATGGGCTATCTTCCTTTCCACTGGGGTTTTCTCTTCTCGGCAAATGCCTTCGGACCTTCCACCCAATCCTCCGACTTCTGGGCTTGATTCAGAATGGAATACTCGGCTTTGAGTGCATCGGCAAGGATTGGCTTTGTCAGACCTTCATGGGCGCACTGTTTGCTTGCCCTTACGGAGAGGGGAGCACATTCCAGAATTTCGGCCGCCCATTTTTTGGCCGCAGACATCAGGTCCTTAAACGGTACCACCTCATTGACGATCCCATACTCCAGGGCCTGTTGCGCTGAGATCCTTTTTCCTGTCATCATCATACCCATAGCCAGTTTCATTGGGATCTGCCTGGGGAGGCGATGGACTCCGCCTGCACCTGCCATCAATCCGACCCTCGGCTCCGGAAGGCCAAACGAGGCGTGCTCGGCGGCCACCACAATATCGCATGCAAGGACAATTTCAAACCCGCCACCAAGGGCAAAGCCGTTAACCGCCGCGATGATGGGTTTGAAACAATCGAATCGGCTCGTTATTCCACCAAAGCCACCTTTAATGACCGTCTTCTTGATGGCCTCATACCCCTTTTCTGCTGTGAATTTCAGGTCATTTCCTGCCGAAAAGGCCTTTTCTCCAGCACCTGTATAGATGGCTACCCAGGCATCCGGATCTTCGCAGAAATCATCCATCGCCTTGTCCAGCTCAAGATTTGCCGGTGGATGAAGTGAGTTCATGACCTCCGGTCGATTAATGGTAATGTAAGCTAAATGATCCTTCTTCTCGTATTTAATGAACTCGAAATCCATTGCTGTCTCCTTTCTTTAAACGTTAGTTCGTCGATCTCTTTTCCGAGATGTTGCGTATTCTATCGGTCGGCCATTCCCATGTCAACGATTTAACCTTTTATCTTCCTTAGACAACGACGAAATAAGCAGGGCCTGCATTTTAATTTGATGTTTTGGAGGGTTAGAAAAGATGTGCTTGACAATTATTAGTTGGGTCGTTTATTTATGAGCGAGGTTTTACACTTTTAAACCGCCATCCTCTCCACTTTTACTCCGCCCTTTCCAGGGTGTAACGAGAGAATCTAAGATACCAGTCTAGAGGCATATACCGTTTTTGTGGCAGAGGAATGTCTGTATCTGATGTAAAGTGAAGCAGAAGGAGGGTATGTTTTGGGAAAAGATCTAGTAGAAGCGCTGGCTGATTTTAATGAAGATTCTGTCATGGAAGAGGTTAAGAACCGCCTGGATAGTGACGAAGATCCAATGGGTATCGTACACGATCTCCAGAAAGGGATGGAGCTTGTGGGTGAGCGATACACTAAGGGAACCTATTTCCTCAGCGAGCTCATCATGGCAGCCGACCTTTTCACCCGGGCCATGGAGCTTATCGAGCCCAGCTTGGAGGGAACCGTGCAGGAAAAACTGGGCAAGATGGTTATCGGCACCCCCAAAGGAGATATTCATGACATCGGTAAAAACATCTTCTCCAATGTTGCCAAAGGGGCAGGGTTTGAAGTCCATGACCTGGGAGTTGATGTTCCGGTGGAACGCTTCTTAGAAGCTGTTGAGGAGGTAAAACCAGAGATACTGGCTTTCTCATCATTGATAACAACGGCTTTCGAGCCCATGAAAGCGGTGGTGGACTCCCTGGTGGAAAAAGGCATAAGAGACAATATCAAGGTGATTGTTGGCGGCGGGGTGACGACGGACACTGTGAAAAAATACGTGGGAGCCGACGCACAGACCATCGATGCTGTTGAAGGGTTGGAGATGTGCAAAAGATTTGTAGAGGGTTAGGATTAAAGACTAACAGGAGATATGGATAGATGGAGGTGATTTCCTGATGCCAAAAGAGACCATGACGCCAGCAGAGAGGATGGAAGGGGCGGTAAAACTGGAGCCCATCGACAGGATTCCCTGTGCCCCCTTAATGGATATCTATTTTCCCTCCAGACATAAGGGGTGGACCACATCGCAGGGGTTGCACAACATGCGCAAGGGTTTTCATGCCATAACGGATATCTTTGATGAGCTGGGAGGCTGGGACGGGATGTTACTGCCGGGATATAGTCTCCCCCTGACACCTCATGTCTATTCCGGTGTGGCCACCGGGAAGACCATAAATCCCGGTAAAGAACTTGGGGAGGACGAAGTTCCCCAATTTGTTGAACAGGTGGCCCTGACACACGAAGATTACGACCTCATCATCAATCTGGGGTGGAACGGGTTTCGCATGAAAGTCAAGGATCGTTTCAATCCTTTTCCGGAAGAGAGGATTATCGGATGGGCTCAAAACCAGATGGAACAGTACAGATATGAACTGGACTTCTGGAAGAAACGGGGAATTAGGAGCCTCTCCGGGGCATTGACCCAATCGCCTTTAATGACTCTTTCCACTTCCCGTACCCTACTGGAGGTCACCAAGGATATCTATCGTATTCCGGACAAACTGGAAGCGGTGATGGATGCCATGGTGGATGACATGATTGAAGATGCCATCGAGGCTGCCCGAATAAGCGGTGAGCCGGGGGTGATGCTGGTGATGGAACGGGGTGGATGTTTCTACTATTCTCTGAAGATATATGAACGTTTCGAATATCCCTATATGAAAAAGATGGTTGATGCATTTGCCAAGGAAGGTCTTATCACGGTTATGCATCTTGACCAGGACTACACGTTGAACCTGCCCTACTTCAAAGACCTGCCTGCCAAAATGGTGGTGGCCGAACTGGACAGCATGACGGATATCTTTAAGGCCAAGGAGATCCTGAAAGGGCATATGTGCATTGCGGGGGATGTACCGGCCGCCCTGACCTCATTGGGGACGTCTGAAGAGGTGGAGGAATACTGCAAGAAGCTTATCGATGTGGTGGGAGAGGGAGGAGGCTTCATCTTGAGCTCCGGATGCACCATACCGGTGGACTGCAGGGTTGAGAATCTCAAAGCCATGGTGAACACGGCCAAGTCCTATTATCCGCATTAAATTGCAGTTGCCAGGATGTTTCCACAATCTTTTTTGTTCAATCAGAGATGAATCCGGGTTGCCCAAGACCCCCAAACGCTTCGACAACCCATACAACTCTTCTTTCGGAAACCCTGCGGTCACCTGATATACCAATACAGCTACCTCGTCAGCCAGCTCAAATGCCCTAAAAGCCTTCCACCTTCAGTCTATCCACCTGAGTTGTTACCTGAATTTTTAAATATTATAGTAATAATCCAAACCTAAATGGGTGATTTGCTCTTCACCCATGAGATAACGAAGGGTGTTCTTCAATTTCATCAATTGGATGAATAGATCGTGTTCTGGATATAGGTTAGGTGCGCATTGTGGACTCTTGAAATAAAAAGATAGCCATTCCTGTACACCGTTCATTCCGGCCCTTTGCGCCAAATCAATGAAAAGCACCAGATCAAGAACTAAGGGCGCTGCCAGGATGCTATCCCGGCAAAGAAAGTCCACTTTAATTTGCATTGGATAACCCAGCCAGCCAAAGATATCGATGGCGTCCCAACTTTCCTTCTGATCACCTCGGGGCGGATAATAGTGG
>Ga0180009_10002639_pt1 | contig 20966 bp, 26 predicted proteins | sample OS_PC_MetaG_FD_123537 | JGI IMG/M metagenome (GOLD analysis project Ga0180009, IMG submission 123537) | Groundwater microbial communities from the Aspo Hard Rock Laboratory (HRL) deep subsurface site, Sweden - OS_PC_MetaG | ecosystem: Environmental > Aquatic > Deep subsurface > Groundwater...
CTATAAGTACTAATTTGGTTTTGTGAAATATTATATGGTGATTCCATTTTTTTTACACCTTTGTTGTTTACTAAGAAGTAGTGCTTACAGTATATATAATTCTTTTACCGAACATGTATGGTTATTTAGAAAAAGACAATATATTTGGTATTAATTTTTCTTCGGCAGCTCTTAAATGTTGTTGATAAGTTGCTAAAGAAATTTTCATAAGTTTTGCTAATTTTCTTAGATCTGTTTTTCTTGGAGTGTTGTAATATCCTTCTTCTATTGCAAGATCAATTGCTTGTTTTTGTTTGTTTGTTAAATTAGGCATTAATTTAGGGAAGAATATATCATTTATTTTTGTTTCACTAAATTTGATTAATTTAAAGTCTTTAATGTTTTTTCTTACTTTTTTTATAAAACTAGAAACTTCTTTTTTATTCCAGGATCCAATTTCCCATGTTTCATAACCGTTTTTATCCATTAAAACTGGTTTTATGAATATTATTTTTGGAGAATAGAATTTTACTGCTTTGCTGTGTTCTTTTTCTAATAAGAAAAATGTATTTCCTTTTCTTTCTAGTTTTATTACTTTTTTTTCTTTTTTAAGATCTTTTATGAACTGCTCTATATTTTCTTGCTTTCCAGAGATATAATGCATAGATGAGCTAACATAGTCTTTTCCTTTTTTGAAAACTGAGAAAGCAACTGATTGAAGGGAAATATTGAATTTGTTACATCTGTTTCCTAGAATGCAATCGTGTTTGTATTTTAGTTTAGCAATCCACATACGAACATGTACGTATCTTTACTTTATAAGGTTTTTTATAATAAAAAAGAAAAAAAATTGGAGGTGTTTTTAACCGAAATAATTTGCTTCTCTTATTGCTGCTCCTCTAGCTGTTCTAATATATTGAGATTCGATTTGTTTGTACTTCTCAATATCTTTTTCTGTTATTGAAGGTGTTACTTTCTTTAATGCTTCTTCAAAGTGTTCCATTGTAACTTCTTTTGCATTTAGATTTTTTCTTAATGCAAGCATAGCAGCTTCTCTACAGACAGATTCTATATCTGCACCAACATGATTTTGTGTTTTTTCTGCTAATTTGTCTAATTTTACTTCTTTAGACAGGGGCATTCCTTTTGTATGTATTTTGAAGATCTCTAGACGTCCTTTTTTATCTGGAACTGGTGTTAATAGTAATCTATCAAATCTTCCAGGTCTTAACAAAGCTGGATCAATCATATCTGGTCTATTTGTTGCCGCCATTATTACAACATCATTAAGTTCCATTAAACCATCCATTTCACTAAGTAATTGATTTACCATTCTTTCTGTTGTCTGATTTCCCATTCCTTGTCCCCTTCTACTTGCTATAGCATCTATTTCATCAAAGAAAACTATTGTTGGTGAAGCTTGCCTTGCTTTTTCAAATATTTTCCTTAAACCTTTTTCAGATTCTCCTACCCACATAGATAAAAGTTCAGGTCCTTTTACTTGAATGAAATTAGCTTCTGATTCAGCTGCAACAGCTTTTGCTAACAATGTCTTTCCTGTTCCTGGTGGGCCATAAAGCAAGATTCCTTTTGGAGGTCTAATACCCATTCTTTCAAAACTATCCGGGTGTTTTAATGGCCATTCAATTGCCTCATTTAATTCTTGTTTAATTCCTTTTAATCCACCAACATCTTCCCATTTGACATTTGGTTTTTCAACAAGAACTTCTCTCATTGCAGAAGGTCTTACTAATTTCAATGCTTCTTTGAAATCTTTTTGTGTTATTTTTAATTTATCTAAAACCTCTTGCGGAATTGGTTCTTTTTCTTTAAGTTTTAATTGGGGTAGTATTCTTCTTAATACAGACATTGCTGCTTCTTTTGCTAAAGCTGATAAGTCTGCACCTACAAATCCATGAGTTATTGATGCTAACTCTTCTAGATCTACATCTTTGGTTAAAGGCATGTTTCTTGTGTGAATTTTTAAAACTTGCAAACGTCCTTTTTTATCTGGGACCCCGATAACTATTTCTCTATCAAATCTTCCTGGCCTTCTTAATGCTGGATCAATTGCATTTGGCCTATTGGTTGCTCCAATAACAACAACTTGGCCTCTATCTTGTAGGCCGTCCATCATTGCTAGCAATTGTGCTACAACTCTTCTTTCAACTTCTCCGCGGGTTTCTTCTCTTTTTGGGGCTATAGCATCTATTTCATCAATAAAAATTATGGATGGTGACTTTTCAGATGCTTCTTCAAATATTTTTCTTATCTTTTTTTCTGATTCCCCATAAAATTTATCTATGATTTCTGGTCCATTAATTAAAATGAAATTTGCTTCTGATTCTGCAGAAACTGCTTTAGCAAGCAAGGTTTTGCCCGTTCCAGGTGGACCATGTAACAAAACTCCTTTTGGAGGTTCTACTCCTAATCTTTGGAATACTTCTGGATGTCTTAATGGTAGTTCTACCATCTCTCTCATTTTCTTTATTTCTTCATCTAATCCACCTATATCTTCATAAGTAACATCTGGTACTGCTGAAGAATCTTCAGAAACTTCTACTGCTTTTTGACTTACTTGAATTTCTGTATTTTCTGAGATTATTACTGCTTCTTTGGGGCTTGCATCTGCCACAATAAACTTTAAGGTTCCCATTGAACCCATGAATCCACTATCTGACATTAACATATCAAAGATATCTTCAAATGGTGAACCTTCCATCGTAGTTCTTCTTCTTTTTGTTCCACCTAATGAAATAATATCTCCTTTTACAACCACTCTTCCAAGTAATCCATTTCTAAATACTGCTGGGTTTGCTTGAATCATAATTCCTTGTTGTGCTGGGGCGATTAGAATCTTCTTTGCTTCTTTAACTTCGGCTTTTCTGACTTTTACTGATTCACCGATTCCTGTTTTTGCATTTCTTCTTAGGATTCCATCCATCCTAATTACTGCTTCTCCAACATCTGTTGGGTAAGCTCTATCTGCTATTCCTACTGTTTTTCTGTTTCCTTCTATTTCAATTATGTCTCCTGGCCTTATGCCAATTTGTTTCATAGTTTGAAGATCTATCCTAACAATTCCTTTGTATGCTTCTTCTTGTAAAGCTTCCATGACTTTTAGTTGGGTCTCGTTTGGTGTTTTTTTAATCATTTTATTTTTCTCCTCTTGAAGAACAAGGTTAGTTTTCCTGGTTCTTGCAAGGACATGTGTATCATTTTATCCATTTCTTTTTCCATTTGTCTAAATTTTTCTTCAAATTCAATAATTTCCCTTGGTATTGTTACAGAGAATGAATTCCCAACCATTCTCAGTTTTACTTGAAAATCTCTGTTTCTTAGGGTTATGAAGTCTTGATATTCTTTTAGGTCTAAGGGGTGCAACCATTTTTTTCCACAACCTGGACATTCTAATGCCCTAATTTTGAATCCGTCTTTTAGTATGGTTACTTTCTTTGTTTTTTTTCCGCATTTGTTGCAGAGTATTTCGTTTTCGAACATGTCTTCCATTTTGTGTATACTGGTTGTGTATACAGGAAGTATATAAATATTTCGGTTCTAGAAAACTATAATAACAAATCCTTTCTTACAATTGTATGAAAGATTCTGAAGGAAGATTGATATTGGTAAGTTGTCTGGTAGTAAATGATAAAAAAGAAGTTTTACTTATGTTTAGAAAAGACCATAAACATTATGGAACTCCAGGTGGAAAGGTTCATCCGGAAGAGTGCAAAGATATTAAAAATCCAACTAATGAAGAACTTATGACCGTTGCAGAAAGGGAACTTCGTGAGGAACTTGGAGAAGATATTAAAATTGAAAAATTAAAATTCTTTGTAAAAGTAGATTTTGAAATTCCCGATGGAAGATTAGCTACAACAAGTAAATTTATAACAAAATATGTTTCTGGAAAACCAATTATTCGAGAACCAGAATTATTTGAAAGGTTTGATTGGCTTCCAATCGAAAATCTAGAAAAATATCCAATAGCTCCCGATATGAAATTATTTTTAAAGAGGTTTAAAGAATATGCAAAGGATTAGTTCCGGGATTAAAGATATTGATGATTTTCTTAACGGAGGTTATCTAAATGGGGAAGTAAATATGATTTATGGCCCTGCTACTTCTGGAAAAACTACTTTTTGTTTAATGACTGCTCTAAACTTTGCAAAAGATAAAAAAGTATTATACATAGATACAAAAAATTCTTTTTCTGTTGAAAGAGTTAAACAAATCAACGACGATGAAAGTTTATTAGATAATATTATAGTAAAAAGAGTAAATAGTTTTGATGAACAAGAAAAACTTATTGAAGAACTTCCAGAAATTATAAAAAATGGAATAAAATTAGTTGTATTAGATGTTTTGGATATGCATTATAGGTTTGTTTTAAGAGATGAAGAAGTTAAACTAGTTAATTCTAGGATGGCTCAACAATTAATAAATTTAACAAGATTAGCAAGGAATAATAATATTTTAGTTTTGGTCACAAATGGTGTTTATGAAGATCTAAAGGAAAGAAAAGCTACAATGATTGGTGGGAAAATGGTTAGGAATTGGCCAAAACTTTTAATTCAATTAAGACAAAATGAGCAAAAAGAAGCTGTTTTAGAGAAAGATGAAAACCTTGAAAGTGAAAGGATTATAGGTTTTAAGCTTGTAAATGAAGGAATCAAAGTTCTTTAGAAAGCTTTTTAATAGTTTCTGACTTACCGCGAGTTATGGATATATACAAATCTTTGGGGGATCATTTTAAAAAAGCTAGTGAAGCTAAAAGTCCTTATTATTTTGTTGTGCACGAACATGCATGTCCTGATTCTCTTGGTGCTTCAATGGGCCTTGTAAGGCTTGCTAAAATGAGTGGTCTTGAGGCAAAGATTGTTGGAGATTTTAAAGCTAGTACTGGTTATCCTTCAAATGCTGATGTTTTAAAATACTCCGGGGTAGAATTGGTAAACCCTAGTGATGTTGAACAAAAAAGTCAAATTATGTATGTTGATTGTCATCCAGGTAGTACAAATTTACTTAAAGTTAAGGGGGACATTGTGGCTGTTCTTGATCATCACAAATTAAAAGAAGACGGATCAGAAGATGCTGTAAGTAACTTGGCTTTCTCTGATGTAAGAATTGATTATAATAGTGCTTCTTCTATTGTTGCTGATCACTTGTCTGTGGTATTAGGAAAAACTGGATTTGACCCTGAAAATGGAGAGGATAAAAAGTTGGCTACAGTTTTAATGCATGGCATTAGGACAGATACTAAAAAACTAATTAAAGGGAACAAGAATGATTATTTAGCTTTAGCCCTTTTAGAAGGTATAGCAGACAAAAGCAAAATTGCAGTCTGGGAAGATTATAGATATCCTGATGAAATTTTAGCTCTTTTGAACAGGGGAGAAAGTGTTTCTGTAGGTCCTTATTTAGCTTATGTTATTCCAGAGGTAGGAAACTCTGATTTTGTTTCTCCAACTGCAGATCTATTAACAGAGTTTGAAGGTCATGATGTTAATATTGTTGTAGCTGAAGTATTAGCTAAAGGAAAACAAAAAAGAAGATTTGTAGTAAGAGGAAGGAGTAGGCGAGCTTCACATGACATTGGAGATATTTTAAATAGTATTTTTGGGGCTGGTGGAGGAAAAGAGGGAGCTGGTGGAGCAGATATACCTTATAATCAAATGTTTACTCACTTTAAATTAAAAATCGGTAAAGATGTATCTGTAACTAGTCAAATTTTATTTGGTATAGAATCTGGTTTTAATAAATTAGTTGAAGTAAGAGACAAAGATACTTAATTTTTCTTATTCCACTTTTCTTTAGTTTTACAGTTTACACTTACATAAAACTTATATATTCAAAAGGTTTTTTATATTTTATGGTTTTTACTTATAAAAATGATCCTCTTCTATTTAAAGAAAAAGATGCTAAAAATTTTGTTAATATTAATAGTTTAAATGATAAAAATTTGTTGGTTCTACCAGGGGGGATTTTGAATTTATATAGTGCATTAGTCAAAAGCTTAGATTTTGAAAATCTACATTTCAACTCTTTACCTTACTGTAAGGTGGATAATAAGGTCATAGAAAAATATCTAAATGAAGAGTTTATTAAAAAAGACTACCTAAAATTAAGGAAACTACTGGCTACTTATTGTAATAAGAAAAAAATTAAAATAGAAAACATACGTAAATGGAAAAAAGTTAATGTTTGGCCTTTAGTAATTTTAAGGGTAATTTCTAGATTGCATAAAAATGAATTAAAATGTTTAAGTGATCTCTTAGCAGAAACTAATGGATTTTATAACTTAAGTAAGAATACTTATATTAAATTTCCTTTAAGATTAAAGGAATTATTAAATGAGAAACATGCTTACTTAGTTGGTGCCATTTTGGGAGATGGTGGGTTTTGTCTTACCAATTATTGGACAATCGTTGATGGTGGTAAACCTAGCGAACTTAGATACTCTTATGAATATTTAAATAAAATAAAAAATTTATTTGTTAATTTGTATAAAATAGATCATTTAAAACTACGTCAAAGAGAAAATAAAATTGAATTAATAATAAGTAGAAAGGAATTTGGTAGATTTTTAAATTTCTTTTTTGGGGTTCCCTATGGAAAAAAGAAAAATCGAATACAAAAACCATCTATATTTGAAAATTCTAAAAAAAAGGACAAACTGTATGATTTATTTTGGAGAGGTATGTTTGATACAGATGGATATTGTGATAGAAAATGGAACCATATTAGTTTTTGTTCTTACACCCCTAAGTTGATTGAAGAATGTTTAAAAGATTTAAATGGTTTTTCTATTTGCCAAAATAAAATTCAAAAAAATAATTCTGCAATCTATCTAAAAAGTGAAAACTATGACATTTTTGCAAATAGGGTCGGTTTTTCTCATCCTAGAAAGAAAAAATATTTATTGAACCAACTAAGCAAGGGATCTAATGAAACAAAATTAATAGGTATTAATGATAAAAACACATTTGAAGATTTTTTTGATCTAATAAAAATTCCGAATTTAAGAATTTATAATGCTAATAGTAAATACTCGAATTGTAAAAATCGATTTATTTTTAGAAATATAATTAATTGGGAGAAAAAGGGAGGTATTCCTTTTAATAAACTCTATGAATCATGGACTTTAAAAGGTGGTTCTCTAAAAGAATTATATAAATGGTTACATAAAAACAAGGATTTGATTAGATATGGATTAAATGGTCGTGGGAAATTATCTAACTTAGTTAAATTGCCTTTAATCGTGGACGAAACTATATTGGATTTAGCGAAGAGTATTAGGCCATATAAATACGAAGTTAGAATACGGAAAGGTGGGAATAATCCTTACTTTATCCAAAAATTTGAAACTCTTTTTGATAGTAAAATAGTAGAAACCAGGGCGAGTGTAAAATCTAACTTAAGTAAAGTTATTTTAACTTATTTTAAAACATTTTTTATATATGGCAAAAATTGGGAACCTTATTCTATAAAAAAACTTAAAAGACTTGATGCAAAATTAGAGTCTATTTGGATTTAGACTTTTTATTCCAGGTTGATTTTGACTCGCATTGGTAAACCAAACACATTTCAAATGGGCGTTTTCCTTTTCTAATTACTTTTACTATTGGAGTTTTACAATGTTTACATATTTTTCCTGTTGCTTGTATTAATCCTTGTGGTAAACTAAATGTTGTTTTACATTTTGGATAACCATCACAGGCTGCAAAATATTTTTTTGTTTTTTTAGAATATAAGATTCTTAAGTTTCCATTTTTACATTTTGGACAAGGACCTAACTGAGAACTTTCTTTTCTTGTTTCTAAGTTAGCTTCTGCAAGTGCTTTTCCAATTTCTTTTTCTTTTTTCTTGAAGTTTTCTAGAGTTTTTGTTAATAATTTCTTTGCTTCATCTAAAATTGGTTTTTGTTTTTTCTTTTTACTTAAAATTTGGTTTAATTCTTTTTCAAAATGAACTGTAAGTTTTTCATCAATAACATCTGGGCAATATTTTTCTAAGGTGTCAATTGTTTTTACCCCTAGTGTTGTCGCTTCTATTGGTCGTTCTTTTATATAATTTCTTGTAATAAGTGCATCTAAGATAGAAGATCTTGTTGCTTTTGTTCCAAGATTCTTTGATTCCATTGTTTTGATTAAAGATGCAGGAGTATAACGTTTTGGTGGCTGAGTTTGCTTTTCTTCTGAATTTATTTTTCTTTCTTTTATTTTATCATTTTTTTTACAATCTGGTAATTCTTCTTCTTTGAATTTTGCAAATCTTCCATAGAATTTATGCCACCCTGGTTCTATTGTTCTTGTTCCTTGTGAAATGAATTTTTCTTTATTACAATCTATTTCTAAAGTTACTGTTTCTCTTTTTGCAGGAACTGAAAAGGTTGCTAAGAATCTTCTAACAATTAAGTCATATAATTGTGCTTTTTTCCCAGTAATTGCTTTCATTTCCCCTGTTGGATGTATTGCTGGGTGTGCAGCATCTTTTTTCTTTCCTTCATTAGGACTTAGACTTGATTTTAATAATTCATTACAAAGTTCTTTGTAAGTTGGTTGTTTTGAGATGTTTGAAATTAATTTTTTGTGATTGAGTGACTTTGGGAGTTTTTGAGAACTTGTTCTTGGATATGATATAATTCCTGCTATGTAAAGTTCTTGAGCTAGTTTTAATGTTTCTTTTGGAGATGTTCTTATACAACGATATGCTTCAATTTGTAAGGATGTTAAATCAAATGGAAATGGGGGGTTTTGATCAAACTCTTTTTTTGTAGTGTTTAATATTCTTGCTTCTTTTCCCTTTGTATTTTTTAAAACTTTTTCTACATCTGTTTTTTTCTTGAATTTATCTTTTTCATGTTTAGCAAGAATTGGTTTTTTGTTTAAATCTCCTTTTAAGTAAATTTCCCAGTATGTTTCTGGTTTAAATGCTTGTATATCTTTTTCTTTATCTACTATTAATTTTAGGGTTGGTCCTTGAACTCTTCCTATAGATAATATTTTAAAATAATTAGTTGTGTTCTTGATTGATAATGTTAAGGCTCTTGATAAATTAATTCCCCAATAATAATCTAGGTAATGCCTTGTTTCTCCTGCTTCAATTTGATCGAAATCTAGATGTTTACTTGCTTTTTCATAACTTTCAATTAATTCATCTTTTGTTAAGGTGGAGAATTTCATTCTTTTTCCATCTTCTTTTTTACAAATGAATTTTACACAATTTCTTCCTATTACTGATCCTTCTGCATCATAGTCGCAAGCTACTGTAAATTTATCTGCCTCTTTTGCAAGTTTTTTGAGAACATCAAAATATTTTTTTGTGTAAGCATAATTTTTTGATTTTAAATATGTGGGTTTCCAAGAAATGTCAAAAACTGGATATGTCCATCCTTTTTTCTCTGTTTGATCTAGTAAAAATAAGTGGCCTACTGCACAACCAACTAAAATTTCTTTCTTTTTGTGTTTTAATGTGTAATAAGAAACTCCTTTTTCTTTGTGCGAAGTTGGTTTTGTATCTGCTAAAGCTGATGCTATTTTTAATGCAGCTGCAGGTTTTTCACAGATAATTAATTCTGTCATAAGAAAACAAGGGCAAGAGAAATTTATTTAAAGGTTTTGGAAACTAGATTTCTATTATTTTTCCTTTTCTACCTACATTTATCAACTTTGTTTTCCCTATTTTCTCTTCTATACCTTCTGCTTCATGTACATGAGAACATAGAACAAAGTCTGGTTTGAACTTGTCAATTGCTTTTTTTATTGCTTTGCTTCCAGGAATTACCTTTCCAAATTCCATTTTGGTTCCTGCTGGATGTTCATGTGTAACCATTATTGTTTTTTTAGAACCCTTTGCTTTTTCAAAGCTTTTCTTTAATACATTAAATGTTTCTCTTTCTGTTAAAAAGTTTGGTCCGACTTCATTTGTTCCACCTGCACCAAAAATTGATACATCTTCATACTTTACATAATAACCATGTATGTTTTTTACTCCATAAAACTCTGCTAAAAAATCTGCTGTTGCAAAACTATCATGGTTTCCAGGAATAATTAGAACTTTTTGTTTATTTTTTTTAAATGGGCTCATAATTCCTTTTGTTGGTTCATCAAACCAAGTTAAATCCCCGCATAAAATAACTAAATCTACTTTTTCTTTTTTAGCTTTAGAAGCTAAATTTCTAGCTAAAGTAGTATCTCCATGTATATCTCCAGCAGCTAATATTTTCATTTTAAATTGTATAAATAAGAACTTTTATAATGTTTTCGGGTTTAAGAAAAAAAGAAAAAAGTTATTGAGACATGTTATGTTTTTTTTCAAACTTTTGAGCGCATTCTTCAGAACAGAATCTATGAAGTTCTCCGTCTAATTCTTGTTCCACTATCTCGTCCGTTAGTATTTTATTGCAATTTGCGCATTCTGCCATACTACTTTCTTCTTCATATCCTTTCATGAATCCTTCTTCTACTTCGTCTATTCCATCTGATTCTTCAGCTTCTTCTAATGGTTTATCGTCGTAGATTTCGTCTTCAACCATTCCTAAATCTTCATCGTCTGCTATTTTTAGCACCCCCAATTTTTTTAACGTTGAACATGTATTTCTGTAAAACAGTTGGAACTTTTATTGATCCATCTTTTTGTTGATAGTTTTCTAAGATTGCAACCATTGCTCTTGAAGTTGCTAATGCCGTGTTGTTTAATGTGTGTAAAACTTCCCTTGTTCCATTTTTTCTTAGTGTTTTTATGTTTAATTTTCTTGCTTGGTAATCTGTACAATTAGTTAATGATCCAAGTTCTTCATATTTTTTTGTTGTTGGACGATAAACTTCTATATCTGAACTTTTAGATTTCCACAAAGCAAGATCCCCTTCGCACATTTCGGTAATTCTGTACGGAAGTTTTAATTTTTTGAACATTTCTTCTGTATTTCTAGATAGTTCTTCGTAATATTTATAAGAATCTTCTGGTTTACAAAAAATAAATTGCTCTACCTTATTGAATTGATGTGTTCTCCAAAGTCCTTTTTCATTAATTCCATGTGCTCCTATTTCTTTTCTAAAGCACATTGTGTAAGAAAAGTATTTTTTTGGTAGCTGATCTTCTGAAATTGTTTCATTCATGTGCATTGCTAGCATTGAATACTCGCTTGTACCAATTAATGAAAGATCCTCTCCTTCAATATTATAAATAGAATCTTTTAGTGTTTCTATGTCTGTTGATGCTGCTAGAACTTTTTTTCTTAGCATTAAAGGTGGTTCTATGTAGGTATATCCTTTTTTATGCATGAAATCAATTGCAAATTTTATTAAAGCTTGATTTAATAATGCTAATTCTCCTTTTAAGAAATAAAAACCATTTCCAGATGTTTTTGCAGAAGTTTCAAAATCTCCAAGATTTGAACTTTCCATTAATTCTACATGTATTTTTGGTGTAAAAGAAAGTTTTGTTGGTTTTCCCCACTTTCTAATTACTTTATTATCTTTTTCACTTTTTCCTTTTGGAACTGATTTATGAATTATGTTTCCTACTTTGATTAAAAGGGCATCTCTTAGTTTTAATTGTTCGTTTGCTTTGTTGTCTAAATTATTTATCTTTTTTGCTACTTCTTGCATTTCTTTTATTTTTTGAGATGTGTCTTTTTTGTTTTTCTTTAATTTGTTGATTTCTAGTGATACTACATTTCTTTTGTGTTTCAACTGTTCTACTTGTTTAGTTAGTTTTCTCCAATCTTCATCTAGTTTTATAATGTCATCTACTTGTTTTATTGAATTTCCTCTCTTTTTTTCAGACTCTTTTACAAGTTTGGGATTTTCCCTAAGAATTTTGATGTCAAGCATAATTTTGAACTGGAATGGGGTTATTTAAAGTTTTTGATATGGCAGTCCATATTTATTGCATTAACTTTATAAAGAATAAATTTAATCTCTTAAGTATATGATTGAAATCAAAATCATTGGAAGGGGTGGTATGGGTGCTGTTACAGCTTCCCAAATATTAGCTAAAGCTGCTTTTTTTGATGGAAAATATGCTCAAGCTTTTCCTAATTTTGGTGTAGAAAGATCTGGAGCTCCAGTGTTTTCTTTTGTGAGAATTGATGATAAACCAATTAATTTAAGAGAACAAATTTATAATCCTGATTATGTTGTTGTTTTAGATTCTAGTTTGTTTAAAGTTCTAGATATTAAAGGCAAAGAAATGTTAGTTAATAGTTCAAAGAAAATAAAAAATGTTAAGACTGTTGATGTAACTAAGATTGCAATGGAAACTTTTGGGAGACCAATTGTTAATACAGCAATCCTTGGGGCCTTTGCGAAAATAACAAAATTAGTTTCAATAGATTCACTTTGTAAAGCTGTCGAAGATAGTTTTAGTGGAGATTTAGTAAAGAAAAATAAAGAGGTTGTGAGGGCTGTTTATGAAAAAAGTTAAAATAGCTGGAATCGTAGATGAACCTGGAAGTACTGTTAAGAATAAAACAGGTGGTTGGAGAACAAAGAAACCTGTTAGAGATGTGAAGAAATGTATTAAGTGTATGAAATGCTGGTTGTTTTGTCCAGATATTTGTATTGATGAAAATATTATAACTGATTATGATTATTGCAAGGGGTGTGGAATTTGTGCAGAAGTATGTCCTGTTAAATGTATTAAAATGGAGGATGAAGAAAAGTGAAAATAATTTTAGAAGCTAGCCAAGCTGTTGCTGAAGCTGTAAAAGCTTGTAATGTTGAAGTTGTTTCTATTTATCCAATTACTCCTCAAACCCATATTGTTGAAACTGTTGCTGACTTTATTGATAATGGTGAAATGAATGCAGAAGTAATTTATGCTGAATCAGAACACAGTATGTTTAGTGCAGCTGCTGGTGCAAGTGCTGCTGGTGCTAGATCATTTACTGCAAGTTCTTCACAAGGGTTAGCGCTTGGTTTTGAAATTCTTGGAATGATCTCTGGTATGAGGTTGCCTGTTGTAGCTGCTGTTGCAAACAGAGCATTAAGTAGCCCTATTAATATTTGGAATGATCATAGTGATACAATGTCTATCAAAGATGCTGGATGGATTCAATTATATGTTGAAAGTGCACAAGAAGCATTTGATACAACTGTTCAAGCATTTAAAATTGCAGAAGAAACTTTAATTCCTGTTATGGTTTGTTTAGATGGTTTTACATTAAGTCATGTTACTGAACCCTTAGAATTAGAAAATGTTTCTAGTTTTGTTGGAAAATATAAAGGAAAATATATTTTAGATCCTAAAAAGCCTTTATTGATGGGTCCAGTTGCTACTCCAGCTAGTTATATGGAAATCAAAGAGGTTCAACAAAAAGATATGTTGGATTCTAAAAAAGTTGTTAAAAAAATTCATGAGGAGTATAAGAAAAAATATAAAAGAGGATATGGGGACGGGTTAATTGAAATTTATAATCTTAAAGGAAAGAAAAAAGCTTTAATTTTAATGGGAAGTGCTGTTGGTACTGCAAGGGTTGTTTCTGATGAAGAAAAAGATTTTGGGGTCATAAAATTAAAATGTTTTAGACCTTTCCCAGAAGAAGAATTAAAGAAAATTTGTAAAGATATAGAAGAAATTGCTGTTATTGACCGAAGTTTATCTTTTGGACAAGATAGTGCGGTTTATACTGAAGTAAAGAAATGTTTACCAGATAAGAAAATAAGTAGTTTTATTGGTGGTCTTGGTGGAAGAGATATCACAAAAAAAACAATAAAAGATGCTGTTAAACAAATTGGTAAGGGGGGACAAATATGGCTAAAATGATTTTAGGTTTGCCTGAAGAAGAATTATTTTGTTCTGGACATACTTCCTGTGCAGGTTGTGGTCCTGCTTTAGCAATGAGGTATGCTCTTAAAGCTGCTGGAAAAAATACTGTTGTTGTTCAAGCTACGGGGTGCATGGAAGTTGTTTCTAGTGCTTATCCATTAAGTGCTTGGAAAGTTCCTTGGATACATGGAACTTTTGAAAATGCTCCGGCGATTGCTTCTGGAATTGAAAGGGCCTATAAAAGTAAAGGGAAGAAAGTAAATATTTTGGCTATTGGTGGAGATGGTGCTACTTTTGATATCGGCTTGGGTGCTTTATCTGGAATGATTGAAAGAGGACACAAGGTTTGCTATATTTGTTACGATAATGAAGCTTATATGAACACTGGAAAACAAAGATCTAGTGCAAGTCCTTTACTTGCTAACACAACTACTACGCCTTTTGGTAAAAAAATACATGGAAAACAAGAACCAAAGAAGCCTTTGCCATTTATTGTGGCAGCACATGGAGTCAAATATGTTGCAACTGCTTCAATTGCAAATCCACAAGACTTTTACAACAAAGTTAAGAAAGGATTAGCTGTTGATGGTCCAAGTTTTATTCATGTTTTTGCCCCTTGTCAGTTTGGTTGGAAGTTTCCTACTGATAAAACAATTGCTATTACTGAACAAGCTATTAAGAGCTGTGTTGCTCCAATTTATGAAATTGAAAATGGTTTTTTGAAGTTAAACAAAATAGAAAATAAATCAAAAATTAATGATTACTTAAAAATGCAAGGTAGGTACAAACATTTAAATAAAGAAGAGATCTCTGAATTACAACAGTTTGTCGACGACAGATGGAAGTTTTTAATGGAGTTAGAAACCAAAGGTAAAGTGTTTGATGTAGTACAATAAAGTTTATATATTAGAACATATATATTAAAAGCTATAAAGGTTTAAAAATATACTTTATAATCTAAATGATACATCGAGGGGGTGTAACTAGTGAAGAAAAAAGAAATATTTGAGGTTTTTTTCAGAAGAAAACCTGCAATGATATTAGTAGCTTTAAGGAACAGTTCAAAAAATAGATATGGTTCTGTATTAGCTAAAGAAGTAGATTGTACTTACTCTCATGCTGTTAAAATTTTACAAGAAATGGAAAAAAATAAGCTTGTTACATTTGAAAAACAAGGTAGAATCAAAACAATTAAGTTGACAGAGTCTGGAGATAGAGTAGCAGACCATATTGAGAGGATTAAGGAAATATTATAAAAATGTCTTTTTCTAAAAGTTTTCCGCGGACTACTAAAACAAGTACGTATCCTGTTTGGGAAGAGATTTACATTAGTGAAGAAGAAGAGAAAAAAGTTGAAGTTGATTCTAAGGAAGAAAATATTTCTTTAATGAAAGAATGTATTCAAGATGCTAAGAAAATTATTTCTGATGAAAGTTTAAAGGATTATCAAACAGACGTAATTAATCTAGCTATTTCTTTGTTTGAGAAAAGAGCATCTCACACAGTTTTTAAGAAAGAACAAAAGGCTAAAGAAAAGTTTGATGAAAAATTTAAAGAAAAATAAAAAAATTACTGTATATATGTTTTGATTCTTTCTTGGAGTGCTTTTTCTTCTTCTTTCAACTCTCGTTTGTAATATTCAAAAAGTTGTGGAATGCTTCTAACCCAAATCCTGTTAGGGATAAAAGAACCGTGGTCTGAATGTTCATAAATTAACTCACCATTATGAACTCCTAAAGCATGGTATTCATAACCTCTCCGCGGGATAGAACTTCTTTCGGCAGTAACTACTATCTCCATCCCTTCATGATTTCCAATTAATGCTTCTATTCCATTAAATTCTGTCATTTTTAATTTTCCTAATGTATGTATTTCTGATACTTTGTTTAAATATTCTTCAAATCCTATCTTGTTTTCTCCCATTTTAATTTCCGCCTTTCTTTTTTATGGAAAGATAACCACTTATAAGTAGTATTTAGAAAAGGTGGTATTTATATATTTGTAGTAACAAAGTATACAAAATGGAAGAAGTAATAAAACCCTTAAAAGAGGCTGGTTTAACGACGAATGAAGCTAAAATATATTTTTCTTTGTTTGAAATTGGAAAGGGGAATGTAGTAGAAATTGCTAACAAAAGCAAAGTACATCGAGTTAATGTTTATGATGCTCTAAAAGAATTAGTAAATATGGGTTTAGTTACTTATTTTGATGTGGGAAGGAAAAGATTCTATGAACCAACAGATCCTGATTATTTAAAAAAACTAGTTAAAAGGAAACTTGAAGATATAAATAATATAATCCCTCAATTAAAGCAGAGATATTCAAAATCTGAAAATCTCGCTCAGATATTTCATGGTTTAGATGGAATAAAAAGAATATTAGAAGATATGTTAGAAGTTAAAGAAAAAATACAAACCTTCGGAATTCCAAAAATAATGCCAGAGTTAATGAAAACTTACCTTAACAATGTTTTTCATAGAAAAAGAATCCAGAAGAAAATTCATATCCAACATATTTACAATGAAAATGCAAAAGAAAGAATTGTATATCTTAATAAGTTAAAATATTGTGGGGCCAAATATTTACCTCCAGAATATAATGTTCCTGTCACAACAGTTATTTACGGTAATAAAGTTAGTTTTTGGGTTTGGTCTGAAGAACCATTTTGTGTTTTAATAGAAAGTGAGAAGATGGCAAAGGCATATAGGAAATATTTTAAACTTCTTTGGGGTCTTGCAAAATGATGAAAATGAATGTTGGTTTAGCTGAATTTGTTGGTGCATTTATTGGTGATGGTTGTATGAGCCAATATTTAAGAAAGGGGAGGCATACTAAAACTAGGGTTATCTTATTTACTGGAAATTGGGAAAAAGATTCACAATACTATTCTAAAATTATAAATCCTATTTTGGTTAAGAATTTTGGTAAACCAGGTAGAATTTATCATAGAAAAGATGATAATACTGTAAGATTTATTGTTGGATGGAAAGAAGTTTTTTCTTTTTTGTTATCCTTGGGTTTTTCTTTTGGCCCAAAAGCTAGTACTGTTTTTATTCCGGATATTATCTTGAACGATAAGACATTATCCTTTTCTTGTTTAAGGGGGATTTTTAATACAGATGGATGTATTTATAGTAGATATAGTAAAAAATATAATAAACATCCCAAGATTTATTCTAATTATGCTGTAATTCAATTTAAATCAAATAGTAAACTTCTTATGAACCAAGTTAGTTTTGTTTTAAAAAGAGAAGGGATTATTCCTAATCGTATTATAAAAGATAAAAATGCCTATGTTTTGAGAATAACTAATCAAAAAGAAATTGGTAAATTTTTACCTTTAGTTAATATAAATCATGATTACCATAAAGAACGAATAATGAATTTAATGGGCCCGGAGGGATTTGAACCCCCGACCTACTGGTCACTCTCTGCTGGCAGTTAAGAGCTTCAACCTCAAACGAGTCAGTTGCTCTAGCCAAACTGAGCCACGAGCCCATAGGTAAAGAGAGAAAATAGTTTGTTTTTAAACGTTTTTATTTTAGTTTGTTAAAGACTATCCACATATTTGCTATTATTCCTAAAAAAACTAAATAAGATATGTTTATTATCCATACAAAAATATTTTTGAAAGGAACAAAATAGTATAATACTACCACTAATAATGCTGCTCCTACACCATAGAGAACAGAGCTTGTTACTTTTTCTTTAACTTCGTTTATTGCGTGTTCTTTCATATCTGTACATTGATCTTCTAAACAAACCCCTTTTCTTAATTGTCCTGTAGACGGATCTACTACTTCATATTCCATTATTGAATCTACGTAGTAAAATAACATGAAGGTAAATGAAAAAATGGTTGAGACAATTATGAAGGCTACAATATAGAGAGTAATTTTCTTCCAAGAAAAAGAGGTTTCTTTTGTTGGTTTTTCTTTTTTTTCTCTTTTGAAAATTGACTCTTTTGGTTTAACAATTGGTTTTTTCTTTGTGATTGGTTCAGTTATTTTCTTTATTGGTGATTTTTCTAATTCAGCAAACACCAAATCTATTTCTTCATTGGGCCATTCTTTTGCTAATAATGCTGAACGAATTTGTGCTTTTGGATAACCTGCATCTAATGCTTTTTTAACATATTCTAATAATTCTGGATTATGTGTTTTCTCTACTAGTTTAACAATTGGTTCTGCTTCTACTTTTTTTGGTTCAGTTGGTTTTTGTTTAAAAATTTCTTTTTCTTTATTTATTTCTATAAAAGCTTCATCAATTTCTCCGGGTTTCCAACCGCTTTCATGGAGTATACTTCTTAATTCGTCTTCTGTATAATCCTTATCAAAACCATCTTTTATAAAAGTAATTAGCTTACTATCAACCATAATTTCATTTTTGATTTAACAGTTTATATACTTTACGATAGAGAAAATTATTTAAAGTAGGAAATCATGAATTATTTAAAATGAAAATCGAATTATATAAAAAACCAAAAAATGTCATAATCATAGAGGGGTTTCCTGGCTTTGGGCTTGTTGGAACAATAACTACAGAATATTTAATAGATCATTTGAATGCTGAAAAGATTGGGAGAGTTTTTTTCCATGATCTTGCCCCTTTGATTGCGGTTCATGAAGGAAAAGTTGTTGAGCCAATTGGAATTTTTTATGCTAAAAAAGATAATATTGTTATTTTACATGCACTTGCAAATGTTAAGGGAAAAGAATGGGTTATTGCAAGGGCTTTAGAAGATCTTGGAAAAGAATTAAGTGCTAAAGAAATTATTAGTATTGAGGGTGTTGGTGGAGTTGGAACAAAAGGGAATAATGCTTTTTATTACTCTAAAAATAAAGCGTGGAGTAAAACGGGTATTGAAGAATTAAAAGAAGGTATTGTTATTGGAGTTACTGCAGCTATGTTAGCTGGATGTGATAAAAATAATAAAATAAGTTGTGTTTTTGCAGAAACTAAAAGTAATTTACCTGATTCAAGGGCTGCTGCAAAAGTAATTGAGGTTCTTGACAAGTATCTTGGTTTGAATGTTGATTATAAACCTTTACTTAAGAAAGCAGATGAATTTGAAGGCAAAATAAAAGATTTGATTTCTAAAGGGAAAAATGTTGTCACAAAAAATAATAATCAAAAAGAATCTATGAATTATTTGGGTTAAATTTAAATAGTTCTTTTTTTATTTTTATTTATGCACAAATTTATAAGAAGGGGGAATAAAGAATATAAATTTCTTGAGAGTCGATATGGTTACGACGTTTATGAGTATGATGTTCCTTGTGAGCGCGATTGTTTTGGGGGTATAGCTGATTTTGGATGTAATATTAAATTATATGTTTTATTGACCGGTGGAGAACTTGAAATTTCTAATGATGTTTATAGGCAAAATGGTGTGACCCCTGTGGGAATCGCTTTGGATGACTGGCCAGTGGTTTGTGCTCTTTTTGAAGAAGAAACTGGGCCTATTGCAGAAGCTATAGTGAAAAGACTTAAATAATTTAATTGCTTTCCTTTTTTTATGAAACATAAAGTTTTGATGTCTCACTTTGTTATGATTTTTATAAGTTGTTTAATTGTGTTTTCTTTATTTGCTGTTTTATTAGATAAGTTAAATCCTTTTCTTTTGAGTTTATTGTTATCTGTTGTTGTTTTAGTCATTGTATTTTTGTTTGTTGGTTTTAAGAAAGAAAAAGAGCTGCCTAGTTTTAAAGGTAGAACTGCTTTACGTTATACTATGCTTTGTCACAGGTGTAATTGGGAATGGATGTCTAATACTGCTGATAAAAAGCCTGGTAAATGTCCTAATTGTGGAGAGCATGCTAAGTTAGAATTAGTTGGTTGGAGGAAAGTTAATGTTGTTCCTAGGAAAAGTAATAAAGATTTGATGAGTTATTTGAAGAGATAGTTTTTAGTTTTTGATTGAAAGTTTTAGGAACAATACTTTTAATTTATGCTTAAAGGTTTTAGATATAAAACTTTTGAGTAATTCTTAAAGGATTAAAACATAAAAATAATAGAAATTAAAATAAGAAAAATAAAAATTAGATTTTATCGACGATAAAACTATCTTTTTCTTTTTTTTGCTTTTTTCTTGACGGTTTTTTTCTTAACAACTTTCTTTTTTACAGCCTTTTTCTTTTTCTTTTTACCGCCTCTTGCCATTTTAGCTTCACAAACGTTTCCTTTTCCATCTACGTAATAAAGATAACCTGGTTTTCTTTTGATAACATTTTTTGCAATAACTTTTCCCATTTAAATTTCACCTCCGTTTCGTCGATAAGTACGGTTTTATTTTGGGATTTTATGTATTTAAACCTTTTGTTTTCCGTCGAGAGTTACAAAAAGAAATCAATTCTGGTGTTTTTGTTTTTCTATTTGTCCCATAAAATAACCTATTAGGGGCCCTATTCTCGCTGGAGGTGTAAATGAATACTCTGGGGTTAGATTATATTCATCTTCTATAGTAAAGATAATGTCTGATTGTTCTAGAGAATCTGCTTCTAAATCTCTTACTAAACTTGTACTGTCTGTTAATCTAGATTCATCTAATTGTAATTTTTCTGCTATTATTTGTTTTATCCTCTTTGCTACTTCATCTTCTGGCATTTTAATTTGGAAGTTGGAAGATCCTTAAATAATTTTCTATAATTCATCTAAAGGTGAGGTAATTTCTTTTAGTTGTTTTGTAAAGATTTTTGTTAAAAAAATACAGATATGATATGTTAGACGAACTTTTAGAAAGCTTTTTAAGATTTTCCTTCCTCCCAAAATGAAATGAGAAACCTAGCCGGAGAAACAAAAGCAGATTTACATATTCTTGAAGAGCTTAGCGAAGCAGGTATAGAAGTTGTAGAAGGCAAGAGGACTGGTTCAGAAGTACCCTATACTCTTACTGGAAAACTTGCTAATTGGGGCTTTGAAAGAGCTTGGACTTACTGGATGGCTGGTGCAGAAGATGAAAGGGGCTTGCCTCTTGATGTAGCAACAGAATTACATAACAGAAAATTTGAGCCGGGACCTTATGGAAAGGTTATTAGGGTAGCAGGTCATTGTGGATGTCCTCCCCCAAAAGAATGGGCAACGAGTACTCCAGACGGACAATTTGTTAATACATATCATATTGATTCTCAAGAAGGTCTTAATGCTTTAGCAGGAGCTATTCGTAAATTGCACAATATGGCTTCTAGCGGAACAGACCCTACACAAATGCAAAG
>Ga0180009_10002640_pt1 | contig 20961 bp, 16 predicted proteins | sample OS_PC_MetaG_FD_123537 | JGI IMG/M metagenome (GOLD analysis project Ga0180009, IMG submission 123537) | Groundwater microbial communities from the Aspo Hard Rock Laboratory (HRL) deep subsurface site, Sweden - OS_PC_MetaG | ecosystem: Environmental > Aquatic > Deep subsurface > Groundwater...
CTGCGGCGGGCACGCAGGCTTTCCACAAAGGGGCGGATCTGGAACAGCGCGAGTTTGCCGTCGCGGAAACCGAACTCGATATCCGCCGGTGCAGGCAGACCGTCCTGGCCCATCGGCATCGGGAAACGTTGTTCCACGTCGTCGGCCAACTTGCGCAGTTGTTCGATTTCCGCAGGCTGCAGAACGGTGTCGCGGCCACTGGCGGGTACCTTGGTCATACCACCCGTCGGCGAAGGTTCCATGCGCAGCGGGGTGCTGGCCTGCGCCAGCAATCGCACCTCGCCGTATTTGCGCTGCACACGCAGTTCTTCGGCGGCCTGACCCTCGACGGCGCCACCGACACCCTCGCTGACCGCAATCGACAACCAGTGACGATCGCCCGTTTCCACATCGGCCGTCACCAGCACTCCGGATTTTTCCGAGGCAAAGGTCTGCAACAGCAACACCGCCGGATACACATGTTCCGGTTGTTCCATATGTGCCTGACGCCAGGCAAAGGCGCGTTCAGTGAACGGTGACGCCCAGACCTTTTGAATGGCGTGAACGAGATTGTCGAAGCCGACCACATTGAACAGTGTCAGATTCAGACCGGCGCCGGTGAAGCCGGGCAGATCCTCGACATTGGTGTCGCTGCGCACGAACAGGCCCACGGTTTCGATATCGTCGAACGATGCCTGCAAAGCCGCGCGCAAACGGTTGCGGAAATCCTCGCCCGGATCGGTTGTCGTGATCCAGGTGCGCAGGCGCTCCAGGAACACGCGCGTCTCGGCTTGCTGTTGTCTCTCGGGGAGGGTGCGCAACCGTGCATATTCCGCGCGTATCCAGTCGAACGCCGATGGACCATTCACCTCGATGGGCTGATTCAATAGCGCACGGAAGGCGCCAAAGGGAATGGCCACGCCGGGATTCACCGCGTCCGGATAATATTGCATCAGTTCGCCGAGATTGGCTGCCTTTGGCCCGACAATGCGCCCGGAATCCGTGGCGCGAATACTTGCCAAGGGCAGCAGCTCGGTCTGTGTGAGATTGAGTTTTTCCAGATCCGGTGTGATAACCACATCGTCGCCCAAAGCCTCGCGGCCGAAGATCTCATCCCACTGCGGACCATCGGCGGCAATCTGCACCGTGCCGCCGGGGCTGACCGCCAACACAATCTTCTCGCCGATATGCGTCTTGATCTGCGCGATCAGCGCATCGTCCACCACCACATTCGGGATGCCGAGATTGCGCGCCAGCAATTGCACATGCGACAAGGAGCTGCCTTCACCGCGGGTGAGGATGCCGGCAATCGGTGGCAGTTCCGGCGTGGTCGAAGGCAACAGATAAATGCCATCCTTACGGAAGTCCTCGCCTTCCGGCGGTGTGTCGAGCAGCGTACCGCGCCGCAGGCCGGGATTGAGTCCGCGCAGCCCGCCGCCGATTTCCTGATCGAATAAATACTGTTTCACACCGAACAGCTGATCGGCATCCTGCATCAGCACGTCCAAGGCACGGGTGTAGGTGAGCAACGGGCTGCCACGTAACCGATCCGGCACGTAGTGCACACCCAGCGGCGTGATATCCAGCCAGCGTTCGATAGTCGACCCGAACTGGAACTCCAGCGCACGCTGCTACCATTGCGATACGCGCGCCAGATAGCGTAACGCACTGTAGTAATCCGCGACGCTGAGCTGCGGGTTCATCTCCAGCATGCTGATGCGTTCATCCAGCGCGACCCATTGACGTTCCGACAGGAAACCGCTGGCCATCAGGCTCATGCCCAGACTGCGCAGCCACTGCAATCGGGTAGCGCGATCGGCTTGTGTGGTCTTTTCCAGCAATTGATTGCCCAGCGCATAGACCTCCTGTTCCAGGGCAATATTCGCCAGCAGCAGTCGCACCAGATTGGGCGGGCTGAATTGTGTTGAAGTCGCAAAGGTATTGCGCAGATCAACCGCAGCCTCGGCGGCAATGCGCATACGTGCCTGCAGATCCGGCGCGTTGTGTATCCTGGCGAGGGTTTCATTCAGCGTCGATTTGAGTATTTTACTGCCACTCTCTGAAATCAGCTGCTCGATCTGCCGAATAGAGGTGCGCGGCGCGTACAGCGTATCGAGTTGGGCGGCCAGGTTCTTATACTGCTCCGCCAATTCCGGCAGCCCCTGCTTGGCGGCATAATCGCGCACGCGCTGCGGATCCTTGGCATCCGGCAGACCATGAATCTTAATGCGCAGAACCTGAAACCCCGGATCGACATCTGAAATCTCAACGGCGAGGTTGCGCACCACCGCGGCAACTGGTGGTTCGGCGCTTACCGGTAACAGGCGTGCCGCCTCGCGCAACAACAGATAACGCGCAGGATCACGCCAGGCAGGGTCTTCGACCATCGCCAACAGCAATTGGCGCGCGCCGGCGCGTTCGTCTTCCACATGTAAAGCACCGCGATAGAAACGCGCCTGACGGAACACCCAGCCGTCGTCGTTCAGAATCAGAAACTGTTCCAGCAGAATCTGGCGCAGATCATCCAGGCGCGGCTTCGGCCCGACGAAATCCAGCGTCTTCAGATCAGCCAGCAGCGTGGCAACCAGATAACCCTGATTGCGCATCGCCAGCGTGCGCTCATTCCATTCCCCATGCTGCACACCGCCGCCATGCTCGCGACAGGCGCTCGGCGTCGGCGGCAACTGAGTGCCATCGACGCAGAACCAGCGGATGCGCGCAAACGGCCCGCGCTGGGCCTGCTTCATCTGCTCGACCCAGGCCCGCATCTGTGCCGGTTCCGGCGGGGGAGGTGGCGCCTCGTCCGCGCGCACTGCCTGGGCGCACAGCCCCAATAACAGGAACAGCAGGGCCGGGATCGGAAGGCAACGGCGCGGGTATATATATAGGTTAGGCATAGTCGCAGCAGACATGTTCAGGCGCGGATGGGCCGGACAGGGCTGCAGGTGGCCTGAGATTGCGCCTCTGTCGGGTGAGAATTCGGGAGTTGAACCGGGAAAATCATAGCCTAGGTAATACTTTAACGTTTCGCGGCCGACTCTTGCAAACACCCGGACCGCGCCCGAGGATGTCCAGACTACCCGATCTCCGCTTCCCGCCCCGCGATCCGGGCAACAATTTACGGATATCTATGACGATTCCCCGGCGCTTGGATTGCATGACCCGGGCCGCTAGTTTACCCTACGCGCTCTTCGCGATTCGGGTAGCCCTAAAACAGGTGAAGACCGCGTGTTTTCCGGTTCCTGGAACGGTGTCCGAGCGGCTGAGCCGAGGCGACTGCTGAGGCAACAAGCGTAGCGGAGAATAGAAAGAGTACCCGGAGAGGTGTCCGAGCGGCTGAAGGAGCACGCCTGGAAAGTGTGTATACGGCAACGTATCGCGGGTTCGAATCCCGCCCTCTCCGCCAAATACAAAAGGCCCCCGCGTGGGGCCTTTTGTATTTGTTGGTTTGGGTGGCTCGATGAAGAACCCCCGTTCGACGGAGTAGCCGCAGGCTGCGGAGAACGCCGAAGCGTAGCGCAGGCGCCCCGAAGGGGTGAGCGCGCAGCGCGAATCATCCCGCCCAACACATTATCAGTTTACGGTACTCGTCCAGAACTCTGCGGCTGCGGGGCCTTTTTTAGTTTGTTGGTGTCGGTGGCTTTGATGAAGAACCCCCGTTCGACAAGCGGTGCAGCCGCGCAGAACGGCCGCAGGCCGGCCCCGAAGGGGTGAGCGCGCAGCGCGAATCATCCCGCCCAACACATTATCAGCTCACGGTGCTCATCCAGAACTATCCGGCTGCGGGGCCTTTTTTATTTTGTTGGTGTGGGTGGCTTTGATGAAGAACCCCGTTCGAAGGAGCAGCCGCAGGCTACGGAGAACGCCGAGGCGCAGCGCAGGCGCCCGTCAATTTATATGAGGAGGCGAGGGTAGAAGCCCTAAGTAATCCCGCCCTTAGCAACATTTACACCAGGCATCGGGCCTAAAGTCGAGTGAACCGTAATCTTTAAGGCAAAACCATTGGATTGTATGCAGCGCCCTAATCAGATGTGGGCATTGTTACAGTTACGTTGCAACCACCAGAATGACTTAAAAGCTTAATCGGAAAATCATATTATTCGCTGGCAGATGCATAACTCTGATGGGTGTGGCCTGTTGATGAATACAAGACTCCTACTGCTGCTCATATGTTATTGCATTTCCTGCTCGATTCACGCCACGGTCAGACTAATCGAACGCCATCAATTCCAAAACATGACTGGTGAAGACGTCATGACCTACGAGTGGTCTCTCGTCGATAAAGGGAATAACCAGTTCCTGGTTGTGTCAGTCGAGGATGATATCCGCTATGAGAATCTGTGCGATCAGTCTGGACAAACCATATCCTGGTCAGTCAGAGGGCCAGAGGCGGATATCTCCGCTGTGCGCACTGGATCAATTATTACGATACGCGGTACTTTCCAAGGACATCTTGTTGAAGAGCGTCACGACCTAGGGGATATACCCTGGTATCAAGCATTGTCCTATTCATTTCGGCATTTCATCAGAAGTGACGATCAGAGCGTACAGTTCTGGACTATCCGGCCTGATAATCTGGATGATTTGAAGATGACAGTGGAAAAAGATGGTTTCGAAACCATCGATACAGCCTCCGGTCGTATCGAATCTACACGGCTAAAAATCAGATTGGCAGGCGTGCTAAAAAATTTCTGGAAGGCCTATTACTGGTTTGATAAACGGCAATCGCAATTTATACGCTATGAAGGTGTTAACGGACCGCCCGGCACTCCTAAAACAGTGATAGAGCTGTCTTTGGAGAAGGTAATGCCGGACGTCTCATAAATCCATTCGTCCAGAACCTAAGTCAAAACACATTTGAGCCATTCAGGCAAGGCGCGGATCCTGTGAGGAGCGGAGTCCACAACGCCACATAGATGGCCGAGCTGTATTTTAACTTAGATTCGACCGATAGAGGCTGGCCGTTTATTTTACTTTGGCCTGATATCGTAAGTCATAGGCGCGGCCACCCAGGTCACAATCATCACAAAACCATAATCCCAGCTTTATACATTTGTAACAATACTCGTCGATAGTTACCTAGGCTTATTAAATGGTAATCGGCTTATGACTTACGCTCACCACCGGTGGCCGGTTATTTGTTTTGCGCGTCCAGGATATTCGAAATATTTCTTGGTTCCATGGTCGGTAGATGAACAGTCTTTCTTGAAGTGCGAATCGGGACTGGAAAACCAGGGCGAGGCTCGAAGATGGAGCGCATGAGGATCGCCATCATTACCGATGCCTGGGATCCACAGATCAATGGTGTCGTCACTACCCTGTGCAAGACAGGCGAGTCATTGACTGCCATGGGCCATGAAGTGCTGCTCGTAACGCCGCAGGGCTTTCGCACTGTTAGCTGTCCTACCTATCCTTCGATTCAACTCGCGATTAATCCTTCGGGTAAGGTGCGCCGCATGTTGAGCGATTTTATGCCGCATGCCGTACACATCGCCACCGAGGGTCCTTTGGGTTGGGCCGCGCGGAATTATTGTAAAACGGAGGGCTTGGCTTTCACGACCTCCTATCACACCCAATTTCCACAGTACATCAGATTACGCGTGCCGCTACCTATAAGTGTGTCCTATGCTGTGTTGCGCTATTTCCACGGCGCGGCGGTACGCACTATGGTACCCACGGCATCTCAGCGACGTGAACTGAAGCGTTGGCGGTTTGATAATGTTGTCATCTGGCCCCGGGGCGTGGGCACTGGATTGTTTAGGCCGGCAGACAAGTCTTTCCTCCAGGCGCCGCGACCGATTTCCATGTATGTGGGCCGAGTGGCGGTTGAGAAAAATATCGAAGCGTTTCTTGATCTGGACCTGCCGGGTACAAAATACGTAGTCGGCGATGGCCCTGACCTGGACAAACTTCGTCGTAAATATCCAGAGGTGTACTTCACGGGGGCCAAACGAGGCGCCGAGTTGGCGGCTCATATGGCAGCGGCGGATGTCTTCGTCTTTCCGAGCCGCACCGATACCTTCGGCATCGTCATGCTGGAGGCCATGGCCTGCGGCGTACCGGTGGCCGCCTTCCCGGTCACAGGTCCAGTGGACGTGGTGCGCAACGGTGAGACCGGGGTGTTGAATGAAGATCTGGGAACAGCGGTGCATTCCGCGCTGCAGTTGAACAGCTGGGTTTGCCGAGAATATGCTTTGAGGTGCTCCTGGCAAGCGGCGACGGAGTCTTTCGCCGCCAATCTGGTGGATAATCGTAAATCATTTGTTCATGGTATTGAGTCGGAAAATCACGGTACCCAGCACAGCAAATTGGATATTTTGTCTGAGAACATGCAAATTGCAGAAAAATATCAAAGGTAACGTGGCATTCTCCAGGTGCAAACAAGGCAGCGTTGCTGATCTATCGTCCAGCAACCATTCGGACAAGAGGGGTATTTATGCGCGAGTTTCTTGAGGCCCTCAAAGTACAGCGTTGGGATGATCATCGCTATTATCATCACAACCGGATCAATCAGTCACTACACTTCATCAGTGCCATCAGCTTCCTGTGTGCCTATGTGCTCTTGTTTATTGAGCCGGCTATGGCGGCGTTAATCGGCTGGCTCGTTGCGATGGTCAGCCGACAGGCTGGACATTTCTTTTTCGAACCGAAGGGCTACGACGAAGTAAACCAGGCGACACACGAGCACAAGGAAAAGATAAAGGTTGGTTACAATCTCAAACGCAAGGTGGTTCTCCTGACGATCTGGGCACTGTCACCACTGGTGTTATATTTCGACCCAACGCTGCTAGGAATATTCGATCTGAGCAGCAATCCAATCGAATTCGTGAATCATACGGCACTGATCTGGCTTGTTCTCGGTGGTGCTGCGGTATTATTCCGGACTGTTCACCTATTCTTCCTCAAGGATGTGCAGACTGGTCTGGTGTGGATGACTAAAATTCTCACCGATCCCTTCCACGACGTAAAGCTCTATTGCAAAGCACCGCTCTATGTGATGCGCGGCGAACTTATGGATCCGATGAGGTCAAAGCAAGTAATCTGAGACACTCAGTGCAAGGATGCACTCATTTCCTCTGCGACATCAGCGGAGATGTGCAATCAACTCCCGCAGTATGCGGCGCTTGATGGATTTGTTGGTCAGCGTCGCATCAGCCCACCACCAACCGTCCTGGTGCATCGTGCGAGCGGCGTCGACGAACCTGTCAGCAACCGCCGCGAAGTCGCTATCGGTGTAGTTCAGGCTGAAGATGAAACGCCCGGTTCCTACCCAACTCAGCGCCAGTCCTTCAACGCGCAGGTAGTATTGGAGCATCCAGTTATAGCGTGAAGGTTGTGTATACAAAACCGTCCAGATCGAAGACAGGTTCGCCACTTGCACCGGCAAACCTTCCTCGCGCAGACGCTGGTTCAGTTGCTGCGCCCGATCGTTCCACACCGCATCAAGATTGCTGTAAATCGCGCGAATCTCAGGAGTGTCGAGTTGTAGCAGGAACTCATGCATCGCTGCCATTACGTAAGGATGGGCATTGAAAGTGCCGCGCGCGAAGCAAATGTCCGCCGGGCGGTCCTCGCGGTAGCGTTTCATCAGGGCCTTGCTTCCACATACCACGCCAATCGGTAGGCCGCCGCCCAGGGATTTACCGTACGTCACCATGTCTGCCTGGACACCAAAGTATTCCTGCGCTCCGCCTAGTGCTAACCGGAAACCGACAAAGACCTCGTCGAATATCAAAACGATATTGTTCTCTGTGCATACCTCCCTCAGCCGCTTCAGCCATTCGCCATAAGCAACACGATCGAAGTGTGCACTGCGTGAGCTATCGGTCAGAGAGGAGTCCCCCGCAGCGTTAATATTCGGGTGTAGTGCCTGCAGTGGATTGACCAGCACGCAAGCAATGTCACTGCGCGTGCGAAGTACTCGCAGTGCGCGATCGTCCATATCATTCAAGGTGTAGGTTTCGTGTGCCGGGATCGGGTTGCCTATTCCAGGTTGCACATCCCCCCACCAGCCATGATAGGCACCGCAGAATCGCACCAGATGGGAACGCCGCGTGTGGTAACGCGCCAGTCGTACCGCCTGCATGACAGCCTCGGTGCCAGACATGTGAAATGAAACTTCATCCAGCCCCGAGATGGCCTTGAGACGATTGACATTTTCGACGATGACCGGGTGATACGTGCCGAGTACGGGTCCCAGATCGCGGACGCGCTCGGCACCCCGTGCCAAACATGCTTTGTAAATGTCATAGCCGAACACGTTGACACCATAGGATCCAGCCAGGTCGTATAATCGATTGCCGTCGAGGTCGGTGATGGTCACGCCGGATGAGGCTGCGACAAAGGATCCGGTCTTGAGATGCGAGCGTACGTAACGGCTGTACTGGAGGGGAACACGGTATACGCCGGTGAATTGCAGGTCCGAGATACTATCCTGTATTTCAGCGGTGAGACGTACCGTTTCCGGGAAGCGCTCACGAAATACATCGGCAAGTCGCGTGAAGCCTTCGCGGCGTCGTTGTGCAACTGCAGCGGGCGCATCGTCGGAGCAGAAGAACTGCGACTCGTCGAATTCATAGAAAGGAACCAGCTTGGCCAGGCGCCGCGACATCTTCGAATGTCCGGCAAGCGAACGATGCTTTGCCCGGGAAAGCTCCAATCGCGCCTTTAACTTTGGCAGCAACACGGCTAAAGTGGCCACGCCCAGCGCGTATAGGGTGAATGTATTTTTCACTAAGTTCCTCTGCGAAAAGTATAACTCGGGATATTTGACAGTTTTATGAAACTACCTGCTTTCATTGCAACTATATTTCACCAGGAGGATATCAATTTCTTATTGACCAACCGCATCCCGCGTCGTCTCTTGACGCAATTCATGGGTTGGTTCAGCAAGATTGAGCAACCGCTTGTGCGGGATTTTTCCATCGGAATGTGGAAATTCCTGGCTGCCCCCGAGCTGAGCGATGCAAAGAAAACACAATTCCGCAGCCTACACGACTGTTTCATTCGGGAGGTTAAGGAAGGCGCACGTCCGATCGAGTCGGATCCCACTGTCTTGGTGAGTCCTTGTGACGCCATTGTCGGAACATGCGGTAAAGTCGAGGGTACCGAGCTGATTCAGGCCAAGGGCTTCCCCTATACGCTGTTGGACCTGCTAGGTGACCCTGAAATGGTGCGAACCTATCGAAATGGCTGCTATATCACCTTGCGCATCACAGCCAATATGTACCATCGCTTCCATGCGCCGCATGACTGTCAGGTGGAGCAGGTGACCAACATTTCCGGTGATACCTGGAACGTAAATCCGATTGCGCTGAAACGCGTGGAGAAACTATTCTGCAAAAACGAGCGGGCGATTATTCGCTGCAGACTTGAATCGAGCACTGACTTGATCACCTTGGTGCCGGTCGCAGCAGTACTTGTTGCCAGTATCCACCTCCATTTTCTGGATGTGCTGCTGCATCTCAAGTACCAAGGCCCCAATATCATGGCGTGCAACGCCCACTTGCACAAGGGCCAGGAGATGGGTTGGTTTCAACATGGTTCTACCATCATTGTCTTCGCCCCGGATGGTTTCACGCTGTGCGATAACGTAAAGACGGGGGAGGTCATCCGCATGGGGCAGCCACTGATGCGGCTGCCTTCCCTTCCTGTAACGAAGTCCCCATAGAACCAAGTAACGCATGCCTTTCTCCCTGATAGTTCTGCGTCGTCTAGGCTCTCCCAGGCGTGCCCATTAACCATGGACGGTAGTAACAGACAGGATTCAGCGCATGAGACGATGCTAATCGTTGAGGGTGGCGCGTTGCGTAGCGTATTCTCGCTCGGGCTGCTGGACTGCTTCCTCAAAGACAACTTCAACCCTTTCGATTCTTACATTGGCGTTTCTGCCGGGGCAAGTAATTTGGCAGTGTTTCTGTCCGGAACGCCACGTATAAATATTAAAGCCTACTTGGATTTGGTTCTGAGTGGGAAGTTTATCAACTATTGGCGTTTTTTAAGGGGTGGTCACCTGATTGATCTGGACTGGCTGCTCGCGGAGATCTATTCGCAATCCTTACTCGATATTCCGGCGATCTTCAGTCATGACAGATCATTTTATGTAGCCATTACGAACGTTGCCTCGGGCGAATCAGAATATGTCATGGCCAACCCAAAGAACTTGCTGAGTGTCATCAAGGCGTCGACAGCTTTGCCATTATTTTACAGAGGATTTACTGAAGTCGACGGGCGGCCGATGACCGATGGCGGTGTCGCGGACGGCATACCTATCCAACAAGCGATTCGCCTGGGCGCAAAACGCATTATGGTTGTACTCTCGCGGTCGGATACATACCAAAAGACGGACACCTGGGTTCATCGCTATATACGTTGGCGAATGCGAAATCATCCTTTGTTGGTTGCGACCATGAAGGAACGGGTTGAACAGCACAAGGCAGTCATTAAACTTATCCATAACCCACCCCCTGGCGTCAGCATCGTGGCAGTTTGTCCGCCTGCTCATTTCGCCGTCGACCGATTCACGCGCGACCGTGATAGTTTGTTGCAGGGCTATCAGATCGGTTTCGATACGGCGGAAGCAGCTATTGCGCGCTGGCGGACGCTGCAGTCACCCAGCAATACCACGAGCGATATGTAAGTGTCTTTGCCGCTGGCAATCTCCAGTCACAGATTAATTGCGCTGCCCCGCTATGGGTGAGCGGGTGGTCCAGTCCGGAGCATGGGGCAATGCAATGCTGACCCAGACAGCAACGGTGAAATAGAGCGTCATCCAGGGAATTTCCTCGTGCCAGATATTCCAGTCGAAACTGACCACGCACGGCTGCGACGCATCGAGAAAGCTACTGATCCATGGCAGATACTCCACTCCCGCCGCTAGCTGGGCATTCCATCGAGACCAGTACATCGGCACATCGACAGTGGTCATGAATACAATATATCCGATTGCGAAAATCATCATTGCAGCCAGAAAATGCCGCTGTTTGCGGTCGCTATGCGGCCATATGAAAATAAAGCTGGCGAATAATAGAACGGCGGAAACCGTCCAAAGGGAATTTTCTACAACATGACCAAAATAATTCGTGGATAGAATTGCGTACCATGACGCGCATTCGGCAACCATGATAATCGGTATAAGCAGTAAGGAGGTTATGACTGTAAAGCTGCTGCCACTGCTGCTGCCTGCGTGATGCATCAATAGCGCGCACTGAGCGACGAAGCAAAGCTCAGCCAGGGTTGCCACACTTCGGCCCACCACCATGCTTGATAACCCGGACTCCACTAGACAGATCCGTTCCAGGTCTATCCGCGGCAGAAAGGATCGGAATGCGCACCCCGCAACGTACCCGGCCGACAGCCAGGACAACCAGCGTCGTCGCCGATACGATGCAACGGTGAAACGGTCTCGCTGGCGTGACAGCAATACTGAGGATACGGTCCATGCAGCGATATTAAGCATGGCCACGATACACAGAATAAACCACCAATAGTGCACAGCCATTGCCATAATCTAGATTGTTCCTTGACGGCTTGATTCGTTGTACTCAATCTGGCAATCGTCTACAGCTTGATTGGCGTCGGTATGATCTTTATTAAGGAGCCACTGATTAATCGATCATTGCGAGCGAAGTGTGTCAATCTCGTAAAGCAGAATCAGTCGGCTGGAGATTATTCGCTACGCTCACCCCTTCGGGGTCGCCCTGCGGAGGTTCTGCGCTCGCAAGCTCGCTTGTACCACGGCGCTACGCGCCTCACAATGATGGGTGCCACTGAATTTATCAGAGCTTCCTTAATGTGTATTGTGTCTGTTATTTAACAGATGAGCGATGAAGGTGTATGGCTCATCTGTGCAAGTAGAGTAGCCCTCGCGCTTAAAGTGTCAGTAGGTGGAAATACCGGAGACCAGCATCAGCATTAGGTCAGGCATGATCCGGAAATGCCGGTAGGAACCCTCTCTCCAGAAGTGAAGTATTTACGAGGTTTTGCGTCTGAAAATAAGTGTCCCGCCGATCAGGGCAACACCAAGGGATAAGATCGCTCTCTGTAGGGACGTATTGGTGGACGTTAAATCAATCAACACAGGATCGTTCGTTAGTGTGCTGACAGGCTCTGCCTTGGCATCGGGCATCACTGTACAAAGTAATCCAATTACGAATAGCGCGACAACAGCCTCCAAAGTTAATCGTTGAATTCGATTCATTTGCGTCCCTCTACGTGCGGTATTGTGACGCGCAGAATCTAAGCGATAAATGTTACAGAATCATGTAATCAGGCAATCTAGACAAACACGCATCCATAAAATCGACTCCGCTGAGCCCGTAAATGACCGTTTAGGGTCAATATGAGAGGAGCGGGCCTTGTTGTTAAGGCGTGAATACTTGCTGTGGAAGGCGTGAGATTGACCCTATTGAAGCCTTCAAATCCCATGAGTTTTAAGTTCGTACATTATTAGGTAGCGAAGGGGCAGAGAGAAATTTACTAACGCTTATCTCACAAATGCGCTGTTGAGTCCTTTTCATGATATTAGGACAACACCTCAATAAATACTGTATTCTAAAGCGAATTCACGGTCCGAGACCCTCAGATAACCCTTCGCTCGAAGCATGGATCACCTCTCCCAATCATTGCAGGATCGAATCGCCGATATCCATCGCTTGCTGGAAAAATTCCGGGTCGAGTCGTATCTGGTTTCAACGGGTTTTCAGCGCAAGCCAGATCTGGAACGGGTGCTGATTGAACGCCAGCAGGATGCCGAGCTGGAACGCCATCTGGCGAATTTCCACGCAGCGGACCTGGCGGGATTGCTGGAAGTGGTTTCGGGCGAAGAGCGTCAGCGGATCTGGACGCGTCTTTCCCCGCAGCGACGCGGTGATGTGCTGCTGGAATTGTCTGGCGCGGTTCTAACCAGCCTGGTCGAGAACATGTCCCATGCTGAGCTGGTGGCAGCGCTGCAGGACTTGGATGCCGACGATCTGGCCTATCTCAGCGACGCTATTCCGGACAGCGCTTTTCATGCGGCCGTCAATGCGCTCAACTCGGAAGAGCGCAGCTGGGTTCACCACACGACCGCATATAATACCGACAGCGTCGGTCATCTTATGGTCAGCGAGCCTCTGGTTATCCAGCCGACGCAATCACTCGCCAGTATTCAGGCCCTGCTGCGTACCCAGAAGGAATTGTCGATCAACACTGAAAAGCTGTTCGTGGCGGATAACCGCGGTCATCTCCGCGGAACCCTATTTCTGCGTGACATCCTGCTCAGCGATCCTGACTGCAGCGTGGCCGAGGTCATGAAAGACAATGTCGTCGCCTTTCACCCAGATGACAATCTCAACGCCGCGGCACATGCTTTCGAGCGCTATGATCTGATTTCGGCACCCGTCATCAATGAGCGCGGAAAGATCATCGGTCGACTGACCGTCGACAGTGTCATGGACTATGTTCGAGAATCCTCGGAAATGGAGGCACTGAATGTTGTCGGTGTGGTGGAGACAGAAGACTTGTTCTCGAGTGTCTGGAAGAGTGCGCGCAACCGTTGGTTGTGGTTGTGTATCAACCTTGGCACTGCCTTTATCATCTCGCGCATTATCGGTGGCTTCGAAGGCACTATAACCAAAATGGTCGCTCTCGCCTCGCTTATGCCCATCATAGCCAGTATGGCCGGCAACACCGGCAATCAGACGGCCGCATTGGTTATTCGCAGCCTCGCACTCAATCAGATCGGTCATGCCAATCTAAGCCGGCTGTGGCGCAAGGAGATCAGTATCTCGCTGTTGAACGGAATCGTATGGGGCGCTGCGGTTGGCCTGTTCGCCTACATTTTCTATCAGAAATTCGCGCTCTCACTGGTCGCGGCCTTGGCCATGATGCTCGGTTTCTTTCTGGCTGCGGTCGTAGGCATAGGTGCACCACTGGCGCTCGAACGGCTCGGACTTGATCCAGCCATGGGCTCCAGTGTCATCCTCACCGGCCTGATAGATGCCCTGGGCTTCATGGTGTTTCTACTATTGGCGTCAATTTTTCTTGTCTAGGTTATTGCCTCTCTGGCCTTGTACCGATCAATTGAACTCGCCACCCAAAGTGGCCGTTCATCATTATGAAATAAAAACAATGTAATGTGAGCTTCTGTAAAGGCGAAGTCGTTATAGCTCGCTTTGATATCTTACCTTTACACCAAGAGTGTCGCGCCCCTCAATAAGTGCAACGGGACATCCCAGTCAGCCCTTGCACCTTCGGGTTGAGCGACAGCTAATTCCTTCTGCCCCGGTTCGTCCTGCGGCTGAAAAACGCCACAGTGACTTGACGTCGCTAAAGGGCTGGCTGCTTCGCCCGCCAGCCCCGCGACTACCGGGGGCTCCTCGACTTCGGCTTCGCCTCTCCATGTCTCGTCAGATGTATGTTTTTACGAACTGCAGGTGTTACGTTATTGGTGTTGCGAAATTCAGAGTGGCGATTAAACATTCTTTGGATTCACACATCTACCGCGACAACTGCGTCGCCCCCCTTCAACACTAACTGCACAAATGCCTGTGCCGCAGGGCTGAGGCGTTTTCCGGCGCGCTGCACCAGGTACCATTGGCGCTTCAGAGGAAAACCCTGCACATCCAGCACGCACAGCTGACCGGAAGCCAGTTCCGCCCGCACGGTGTGCAGTGACACTACGCCCAATCCCAATCCCGCTTCGACGGCCTGCTTGATCGCTTCGTTCTTGTTCATCTCCATGGCTGCTTTGAAGGTCTGACCGTTTTCCCCGAGGAAATTCTCCAACGCGTTGCGCGTGCCGGAACCTTGTTCGCGACCGATGAGCGGTTCTTCGAGCAGGCGCGCGAGCGGTATCTTCTTTTGCTTCGCCAGCGGGTGACTGGTCGCGGCGATCACTACCAGCGGGTTGTCCATGAACGGTTGGGCCGTCAGATCGAGGTTTTCCGGCGGTTGGCCCATCAGCGCCAGGTCGATACTGTTTTCGACCAGTTGCCGCAGCAGGGTTTCGCGGTTGACCACGTTGAGGCTCAGGTGCACGTCCGGGTGCTGGGCGCGGAACAGGGCCATGAGCCGGGCGGCGAACACGCTGGCAGTGCTGGCCGCCGAGACCGTGAGACTGCCGCCTTTCAGACCCTGGAGATCCGCCAACATCTGTTCCAGGTTGGACAGTTCGTGGCGGATGGTCTCGCCCGTGCGCAGCGCCTCGCGGCCGGCCTCGGTCAGCCGGATCTGCTTGCCCTGGTGTTCGAACAGGGGCAGTCCGAGCACCTCTTCAAGTTGCTTTATCTGCATGGAAACAGCGGGTTGGGACAGGTGCAGTTCAGCGCTGGCGCGCGAGAAGCTGCCGCGTCTGGCCACCGCTTCGAGGATTTCGAACTGGCGCAGGGTGAGTCTGGACATGAAAGAAATACTTTGAGGTTATCTAATAAAATCTGAATATATCTTATAGACCTTGTTATTTATAGTGCCATGTAAATTCAGGGGGGCTCGCGTCCCCAACCGTTCCATCAACACCGTTTGGAGAAATTACATGGCCCACGATCAATCCAGCCGCTACGCCAACCTCGACCTTAAAGAGGCCGAGCTGATCGCCGACGGCAAGCACATCCTCGTCGCCTACAAAATGAAGCCCAAGGCGGGCCATGGTTACCTCGAAGCCGCCGCTCACTTTGCGGCCGAGTCCTCGACCGGCACCAACGTCGAAGTCTGCACCACCGACGACTTCACCAAGGGCGTGGACGCGCTGGTCTACCACATCGACGAGAAGAGCGAGGATATGCGCATCGCCTATCCGCTGGAGCTGTTCGATCGCAACATCACCGACGGCCGCTTCATGCTGGTGTCGTTCCTGACGCTGGCTATCGGCAACAACCAGGGCATGGGCGACATCGAACACGCCAAGATGATCGACTTCTACGTGCCCGAGCGCGTGGTGCAGATGTTCGACGGCCCGGCCAAGGACATCTCCGACCTGTGGCGCATTCTCGGTCGTCCGGTGAAGGATGGCGGTTACATCTCCGGCACCATCATCAAACCCAAGCTCGGCCTGCGCCCGGAACCCTTCGCCAAGGCGGCGTATGAGTTCTGGCTCGGCGGCGACTTCATCAAGAACGACGAGCCGCAGGGCAACCAGGTGTTCGCTCCGCTGAAGCAGACCCTGCCGCTGGTGTACGACTCCCTCAAGCGCGCGCAGGACAAGACCGGCGAGGCGAAGATCTTCTCGCTGAACATCACCGCCGACGACCATTACGAAATGTGCGCCCGCGCCGATTTCGGACTGGAGACCTTCGGCCCCGACGCCGACAAGCTGGCCTTCCTGGTCGACGGTTTCGTCGGTGGTCCCGGCATGGTGACCACGGCCCGCCGCCAGTATCCGAACCAGTACCTGCACTATCACCGTGCCGGTCACGGCATGATCACCTCGCCGAGCGCCAAGCGCGGTTACAGTGCTTTCGTGCTGGCGAAGATGTCGCGTCTGCAGGGTGCGTCCGGTATGCATGTCGGCACCATGGGTTACGGCAAGATGGAAGGCGAGGGCGACGACAAGATCATCGCCTACATGATCGAGCGCGACGAGTGCCAGGGCCCGGTCTACTTCCAGAAGTGGTACGGCATGAAGCCGACCACGCCGATCATCTCCGGCGGCATGAACGCGTTGCGTCTGCCCGGGTTCTTCGAGAACCTCGGTCACGGCAATCTGATCAACACCGCCGGCGGTGGTTCCTATGGCCATATCGACTCCCCGGCCGCCGGCGCGAAATCGTTGCGTCAGGCCTACGAGTGCTGGAAGGCGGGTGCCGATCCGATCGAGTGGGCGAAGTCGCACATTGAGTTCGCGCGCGCCTTCGAATCCTTCCCGGGCGATGCCGACACGTTGTTCCCGGGCTGGCGCCAGAAGTTGGGTGTTAAAGCTGCATAACGGCTTTTTCTGAACCATGACTGGTAGGCGGTGACGGTCGGGAGCCATACGTGCTCTCGGCGGTCGCCGCCTTTTTTGTGTCCGCTGTTCCGCGCACACATATGCATGGCGTTGCTATTGAGGTAACGTCATGAGGACCGGGTGACCGGAAGACGGTCGAATGCCGGAATCAAGGCCGCCGCACCCCAAGAAACAGGAGCAAGCCGATGACGAGCAAAACGCAGACCCAGAACATGGCGCTGTTCTGCGATTTCGAGAATGTCGCGCTGGGCGTACGCGATGCCAAATACGCCGCCTTCGATATCCAGAAGGTGCTCGAGCGCCTGCTGTTAAAGGGCAGCATTGTGGTGAAGAAGGCCTACTGCGACTGGGATCGCTACAAGGACTTCAAGGCGGCCATGCACGAGGCGGCCTTCGAGCTGATCGAGATTCCGCACGTGCGTCAATCCGGCAAGAACTCCGCGGACATCCGCATGGTGGTGGACGCACTGGATCTCTGCTACACCAAGTCCCATGTCGACACCTTTGTGATCATCAGCGGCGATTCCGATTTCTCGCCGCTGGTCAGCAAGCTGCGCGAGAACAACAAGATCGTCATCGGGGTCGGAGTGAAGAATTCCACGTCGGATCTGCTGATTGCCAACTGCGACGAGTTCATCTACTACGACGATCTGGTGCGCACGCAGCAGAAACAACGCCGCACCCGGAAGAAGGCGTCGACGAAGAAAAAGGTCGCCGTCGACAAGCCTAGCGAGAAGACCGAGGAGGACCGCAAGCAGGCGGGCCTGGACCTGCTGCTGGCGATGGTCGAGGATCTTTTTGAGGAACGCGGCGAACAGGACAAGGTATGGGGCTCCATGGTCAAGCAGGCCATCAAGCGCCGCAGTCCCGGTTTCAGCGAGAGTTACCACGGGTTCCGCAGTTTCGGCGAGATGCTGGAAGAGGCTGAGGCGCGCAATCTGCTGCACTTGCAGCACGACGAGAAGTCCGGCGGCTATCTCATCACCGGGCTTGTCCAAGACGGGTGAGCTGCCAGGCACGCAGCAGTCTGGCAACGGCGCAGGCCGTTATGCACAGGCAAGACTTTCCATGTCCGCGACCCGGCGCAGAACATACCATCGGCCGCGACGCCCCCGAGCGCTTCAATCGCCCTCTCGCTCATGCGTAGAACGCTGCCCGTTCTGACACTGATCGTCATCGCCATCGCCGTTTTTTTCTGATGGCGCACGACCTTGTTCAGATGCGGCTGCAGGATCACAGAGGCGAACCCAACGCAGGTGATGACGGCGCCGGATGCGTTCCAATTCCGCCGTTGCGGAAGCCGTCAGCGGTGATCCAGGACAGGACGGCCATGAGCAGCAGCCCGACCACGGGCAAGGCGACGAGTAGCAGGAACGTTCGGCCATCCGTGCTGTCCTGTTATCAGATTGTCGGAGCTAGTGCCTGCAAGGCCGCAGTTTCCGTATCCGTCGCGGGAAATGCCGGGGCGGCACAATGGCCCTCCGGCGGCACTGGCCGCAGATTCGGTCTTCGGCACTGACACTCAGGTTACGGCCCGACCCCGATGAGCTCCGTCACTCGACAACCGCTGCTGCAGCGACTGGTTCAGGTCCAGCGCGGTGAAGTGTCGGCGCTGGTCTGGTCGTTCCTGTATTTCTTTTCGCTGCTGTGCGGCTATTACGTCCTGCGCCCGGTGCGCGACGAGATGGGCATACAGGGCGGCGTGGAGAATCTGCAATGGGTGTTCTCCGGTACCTTCGTGGTCATGCTTGCGGCCGTACCTCTGTACGGCTGGGCGGTAGCGCGCCTGCCGCGGCGGCGTCTGCTGCCGGCGGTGTATCTGTTCTTCATCGCGAACCTGTTGGGATTCTATCTGTTCATGCGCGCCGGAATCGCGCCAGTCGCCGCGGCCCGCGCGTTCTTCATCTGGGTGAGCGTGTTCAACCTGTTCGTGGTATCGGTGTTCTGGAGCGTCATGGCGGATATCTTCAGCAACGCCCAGGCGCGCCGGCTGTTCGGATTTATCGCGGCGGGTGGCAGCGCCGGTGCGGTGACGGGGCCCGCGCTCACCACGCTGCTGGCGCCGCAGCTCGGCCCGACGAACCTGCTGCTGGTGTCGGCGGGATTTCTATCTATCACGCTGCTGTGCATCGCGCGGCTGCTGAAAGGCGACGCGGAAAGACCGGGCGGTACTGCGCAGACGTCCGCCGGCGCGCAGGGTACCGGCGGCGGGCTCTGGGCGGGGTTGCGTCAGGTGCTGGCGTCGCGCTACCTGTTGGGAATCTGTCTGTACGTGCTGTTGTATACGACACTGTCGACGGTCCTGTATTTCGAGCAGGCGCACATCGTCAAGGCGGCGTTCGAGGATTCGGGCCAACGCACGGCATTCTTCGCCGGTATCGATCTCGCGGTCAACACACTGACCGTTCTCGCGCAGATCTTCGTGACGGCGCGGGTGGTGCGCTGGCTGGGCGTGGGCGGCGCGCTCGCGTTCCTGCCGCTGGGTGTGGCGGCCGGACTGATCGCGTTGGGTGCGTTCCCGGGTCTGGTTGTCCTGGTCACCGTGCAGGTACTGCGGCGCGCCGGCCACTACGCCGTGTCGCGACCGGCGCGCGAAATGTTGTTCACCGTGGTCGGGCGCGAAGAGCGCTACAAGGCAAAAAGCGTGATCGATACGCTGGTGTATCGCGGTGGCGATGCGGCCAGCGCCTGGTTGTACACGGGGCTGTCGGCGCTGGGACTGGGCTTGAGCGCGATCGCCTTCATCGGCGTGCCGATCGCGCTGGTCTGGGCGTATAACGGTATGCGGCTGGGACGACGCCAGGACCGGTTGCGTGAGCGGATCAATGGTAGAAGGAGGGCGGAGCATGGAGACGAAACAGACTGAAAGCGGACATCCCGGTTTGAATCGACGCCAGCTGCTGAAGCTGCTGATCGGAACGGGCATCGGTATCTCGGCGGGGCGGCTGGCGGCTGCAACCATTCCGGACAATCTGATCCTGCGCGCCATTCCGCGCAGCGGCGAGCGGATTCCTGTCATGGGTCTGGGCAGTTCGGACACCTTCGAAGTCGGCGAGTCGGCCGCCGAGCGCACACCGGTGCGTGAGGTGCTGGAGCAATACGTCGCACTCAGTGGGCGCGTCGTCGATACCTCGCCGATGTACGGCTCGGCCGAGACCGTCATCGGCGATGTCGCACGGGATCTCGTCATCCAATCGAAACTGTGGCTGGCGACCAAGGTGTGGACGCGCGGCCGCGAGGCCGGCATCGAGCAGATGGAGCAGTCCTTCCGGCGCCTGCGTACCGAACGCATCGATCTGATGCAGATACACAACCTGGTCGATACGCAGACGCATCTGCGCACCCTGCGCGACTGGAAGGAACAGGGCCGCATACGTTACCTCGGTGTGACCCACTATCAGGAGAGTGCCTACGAGGATATCGCCGGACTGATCCGCGACGAGGCGCTGGATTTCGTGCAGTTCAACTACTCGATCGCCACGCGCGCGGCCGAGCGCATGCTGCTGCCGCTTGCGGCGGAGCGCCAGACGGCGGTACTGATCAATCGCGCCTACGAGGACGGCCGGTTGTTCGCGCAGGTGCGCGGCAAGCCGTTGCCGGAGTGGGCCGCCGAGTTCGACTGCGTGAGCTGGGGACAGTTCTTCCTGAAATACGTGATCTCGCATCCGGCGGTCACCTGCGTGATTCCCGCGACCAGCAAGGTCAAACACCTCATCGACAACATGGGTGCCGGCCGCGGCCGTCTGCCGGACGACGCCATGCGCAAGCGGATGGTGGCCTACTTCGAATCGTTGTGATTAGGTACCTCTGGAAATTCACTGAAGCTGCGCTGGCTGCATTGTAAGCGCGCTCAGATGTTAGTTTGGCCATCGAAGATGTTAAAGAACCTCTGATCAAGTCGCTGAAGCGGCAGCTGCTGTGTTGCAACCGGGCTCAATAATGCGGGGCCGGGAAGCGGCAGACGCCGTGTAAACTCCGCTTTTTACTCGGTGCTTTCCGCACCTCGCCCTTCGGGCCGGCTAGCGCCGTTCTCTCCACTTCGTTCCGAGTCACCCGGCTGC
>Ga0180009_10002641_pt1 | contig 20955 bp, 17 predicted proteins | sample OS_PC_MetaG_FD_123537 | JGI IMG/M metagenome (GOLD analysis project Ga0180009, IMG submission 123537) | Groundwater microbial communities from the Aspo Hard Rock Laboratory (HRL) deep subsurface site, Sweden - OS_PC_MetaG | ecosystem: Environmental > Aquatic > Deep subsurface > Groundwater...
TGCACGCTCGCATTCTCGGGCGGGGCATTGACCCCGCCCTCGACCAAAGGGATGCGGCGCCCCTTTGGAAACCCAGCCATTGGTTCCCCGCAGCAAGCTGCGGGGTATCTATAACTTACTAATGAAAAAGATCCACCGGACCCCCGGGGGGCACGCAGAAACCTCCTGCCCGGGGGTCGGATGGGTCGGAATGATGAGCTGGTTGAGCACATCGATCCCTCTTTTATCTGCGACCCTGATCCTTTCTCCTCAATCCGGAGTCACGGAGCCTTCTCCTTCTCCAAGCCTGGCAAAAATGAGATCAGAGTTCCCGTTCGGCGAGAAACTTCGCAAAGTCGACGAGGCGGGCGGAATACCCCCATTCGTTGTCATACCAAGCCAGAACCTTGGCCACCCGCCTCCCCAGCATCAGGGTGGAAGGGGCGTCGACGATGGAAGAGTGGGGATCGCCGATGATATCCCGGGAGACCAGCGCCTCGTGGGTCACCCGCAGGATTCCTTTGAGAGAGGGTTGCTCCGAGGCCTGCAGCAGCGCTTCGTTGACCTGCGCCGGAGTCGCGTCTTTCTGCAGGGAAACCACCATGTCGGTCACCGAACCGTCCGGTACCGGAACCCTCATGGCCATTCCGGTGATCCTTCCACTCAGCCCCGGCAAAACCTTTTCCGTAGCTTTGGCCGCTCCCGTCGTGGTGGGGATGATCGACAAAGCCGCCGCCCGACCGCGGCGTCGATGGCGCGCGGGCGTGTCCATCAACGATTGGCTTGAGGTGTAAGCGTGCACGGTGGTGAAGGCGATGTACTCCACTCCAAAGACCTTATGAAGGACCATGGCCACCGGGGCCAAACAGTTCGTAGTGCAAGAGGCCATGGAAATGATCCTGTGGGAATTCGCTTCGTAGCTTCCCTCATTGACTCCAAGAACGACAGTCGCGTCGGCATCGTCGGAAGGAGCGGAAAGGATCACCCGCCGCGCCCCCGCCTCCAGATGTCCGGCGGCTTTGGAGCGGCTGCGGAGGGCGCCGCTGCATTCGATGATGATCTCGGCCCCTGCCTCCTTCCAGGGGATCTTCCCGGGATCGGGACTGGAGAAGAAGGGGATGCGCTGGTCTTCTACCTGGATGGTTGTCCCTTCGCTGGTAACCTTTTTGGGATACCAGCCATGGACTGAGTCATACTTGAGAAGATAAGCCAGATCTTCAAGGTTCGCCAAATCGTTGATCCCCGCGACCTGGAATTCCTCCCTCTGCAGCAACTGCTTGAAAACCGACCGGCCGATTCGGCCAAACCCGTTGATGCCCACCCTGATCTTTTTCTTGCTGGTCATTTTCGCTCCTCCTTTCAAAAGTTTTTGCTCCGTCGCCCTGAGGATCTCGCAGCTTTAACCTCCACCCTTCTCGGAGGGCCAACCAAGAGAGCTTTTCATGTTTTCCCGATCAAAAAATCACCCCTTCGGGGAAAGCCTGGCCGTTTATGGCAGCCATCTCTTGATCCGTCAGCAGTCCGGCAACGGACATATCCAGGAGCCGCTCGAGCTCCAGCAGGATGTGGGCCCAGGTGCAACGGTTGACAAAGAGCATTCCCGGTACGCTCAGGGTCCCGCCATGGTTTATATACCCCAGGGCGGCGGTTCGGGCTGCGCCGGTGTGAAGGGGCTGTAAAACTCCCAATATGGATTCCGGCCGGGTATGGGTGACAAATATCCGGGCAGGAATCGAAGGGGGATAAAGCCCGGCCAGCAAATGGGGCGCAGCTATGCGGGCCTTTTCCCGGTCGCTACGGGGAGTCCGAAACCTTCCCGGTTCCAGCATGTAGATAACGGTGTGAGGAACCTTGCGTTCTCTCAAACGGGCCGAGGCTTTCAAGACCTCCTCTAACTGGTATGCTCCGATAGCGGTCAGGATTACCCGTTGCCGATCTGCATCATAGCAAGTCCAGTTCATACGGAGGGCACCTTGCTGCAGAAGGGATGAGGCTTCCTCAAGGGTAAAAAGGTCCGGGATCATGTCGATCTTGGGGACCACCAGCGTCCAGATCTGCCCCTGCGTCTGGTAGACACCCTGCATCGCGACGGCAGCGGTGTTGTAATCCGGCACAAACAGCACGCGGGATACATCCGAAGGCTCCCCCAGCATGGCCTCAGCCATGGACGGATCCTGGTGGGACCGCTCATTCTTGGCATTCTCCCAGGTATGAGAAGTGAGCACCAGCGGTATGGAAAGCCAGCCCTGCCGTCGTCCAACCTCATTGCAGTGGTCCGTAAAGATAATCTCCTGACGAACAACGCCGTGCATCTTGGCGCCGAATGCCTCGTAGGTATGGATGAAATTGATACCGCCCTTGTTGCCCAGAGCGGCAGAAGCGACCGCCTCCTCGTTAAGGGCTGTAATGACAGAGCCATGGGTATCTTCCGGGATGCCTAATTCTGGGTCTGTCACTCGGAATTTGAGATTTTCGAGAGTCTGGATCATCCGATTGGAGCGCATCTCGTCTGGGTTCCCCACCCGGGGTCGAAGATGAGGATTGGCCTGAACCGTTGAGAGAAACATGGCATCTACAGCATACATGGGAGAAGTCCTTTTCCATGCTGAGCGATCCTGTCGATTTTCAGGCACCGGCCGGGAGAATGGAAGTGGGATCTGCCGCAATCTCACCTCCCGTTGCGCCAAGGAATGATCCCTCTCTCTGGGCCGTCCTGAAAACTCGTGGTGTTGGAATGTGCTGATAGTGTTCCTAAGTTCCACCAAAGGAACCCATAGCCGTCGCGCATTTTCGTTAAAACTCCGGGCTGCTACGGGATCGGTATGGGGATTTGACATCATGGGAAGATTGTGAGCCAAGTTGGTTCCCTCACCGTAAAATCCAGCTCCCTTTGGGGCTATCGCAATTCCATAAGGCAAAGGTACCGGGTAGCGCCCTCCCCGAGAACGAATTGCTTCCGTAGCTGCTTCCAACCTGCACTCCATCTCGAAGATGGCCCAAGTGAAGGCTGCTGGATCTCTGCCGTCAAAAACAAGGGGGTCGAAGCCATTAAGTCTAAGGTGGTCAACAAACCAGTCTGCCCCTCCCTGCTGGGCCATCGTCGTCTTCTGGTCGATGCGCCGGCCATTTTTGATCATGATGGGGGTCACAAGGCCACTGTCCTCGGCCCGCCACCACCGGGGAGCCCAATCGCTTCCCCGTTGCTCTTCGAAGGCGCCGTCGCTAAGGAAGACAACTAATCTTTCTCCAGGCAGGGGCATATGGCCATACTGAAGTTCTGTGAAACCGAGGTACCCACCCTCAGCTATGCCGCCCGCTGTATGGGCATTCACATGACTACCCAGGGGTGAGTCCTGTTTGCCGTCTGTCCGCAGCTTGTAAGAATAAAAGTCACGGACGTAACGGGTAGCTCCTTCATCCGTTAAAGAATACCGTTCGGCATGGGCCGGGGTCATATTGTTCAACAGGAAGTTTACTGTATCGATGGCAGCCACGCAGTGTCCCTGCCCCATGATCCAAGAGCGCGTCTGGCCGGTGATGGCGTTGATGGCCATGTACCCCGCATAGGCTGGCACCATGTTAAGAGCACCGCCTGTATGTCCCTCCGGGTTAGGCTTGAAGTCTTCGGGAACAAGCTCTCTCCCATCAAGATAGACATTCCGGGCGTAGGTCTCATGAACCACCAGCCACATCGCCGCTGCCGTTATGCGGTCCGTAGCGTGAAGGAGTTCGAACACGGGAACCCCATCTCCCCGAATACCGCGAGCAGCGAGCAAGTCCGCCATGGTGCGGATTCGCACCTGGGTTTCAGGCGAGTGCTGGATCGGCCCATACCCGGCGGCCCACCGCGCAAAAGCAGGGTCGCTTTTTCGATAAAGCGCTGCCTCCTCGTCAATCCTGACTGCCTCAACACTATCAATCCCAACCATTTGAGTTTACCTCCTATTGATGGACACTTCGCGCTGTGGGCGGGAGAGAGGAGACAGCTGCATGCATCATGATGCAAGCGGCCGTTTCCCGTACAATGATAAGTTCCTCGTCCGTAGGGACAACAAAAACCCGAACCCGTGAATTTTCTGAGCTGATCTCTCCCTCTTGGCCGATCAATTCTTTGTTTCGCAGTGGATCGATTAGGACTCCACACCACTCCATTCCTTCGCAAATCCTGGCTCGTACCTCTGGAGATTTTTCGCCGATTCCTCCGCTGAAGAGGATGGCTTCAGCTCCGCCAAGCGCTGCAAGGTAAGCCCCAAGGTATTTTTTTGCGCGATAGCAAAAGATCTCCACTGCGAGGCGCACACGGGGATCATATCGCTCCCGCTCAAGAAGATCCCTCATGTCCCGGCTTTGGCCAGAGAGACCCTGCAGGCCTGAGCGCTTGTTTAGCATCTGTTCCACTTCCTCAGCCGACAGGCCTTCCTCTCGTGCAAGGAAACTGAAGATTGCAGGGTCAATATCCCCCGAACGCGTGCCCATCACAAGTCCTTCTAACGGTGTAAATCCCATAGAGGTATCGATTGACACACCGTCTTTGATGGCCACGGCAGAGCAGCCGTTTCCGAGATGGAACGCTATGAGGGCCGTTTTCTCCAAAGCAGCTTTCGTTAGGTTGCAATACCGGGACAACAAATATTGATACGAGATGCCGTGAAAGCCGTATCGCCTGATGCCGTGCCGAAGCGAAAGCTCATGGGGTATGGCATACCGACTGGCCCGTTCAGGTAGAGTAGCATGAAAGGCCGTATCGAACACCGCCACCATCGGTACCGAAGGACCAAGGACAGCGCGGGCGGCGTGAATCCCGGCCAGACTGGGCGGGTTGTGGAGCGGAGCTATATATTCCAATGAATCAATCGAAAAAGTTACCGATTCGTCAATGATTGTTGGCCGGGTGAACCGCTCTCCTCCGTGAACAACCCTATGCCCGACAGCGCTGATACCACTCATGCCCCCATGGACCAGGGTGGGGTTGGCCGAGTCAACCCATTCAATCACCCGACGAACAGCAGCCTCATGATCGGCAATATAGCCTGCATGACGGAAGACAGGCTTTCCTTCTCTTTGAAAGGTGAGAAGTGAAACTCCGCCGATACGCTCGATTATCCCGCGGGCCAGACACATTACGCCGTCCTCTCCGGTCGTTTCAGGATTTATGGAGGCGATCAAAAACTTCAGAGAGGAGCTTCCACAGTTGATCACAAGAATTTTCATCTCCTTTGCACCCGTTATTCAGCCTTCGGTTTTTATTTTTTCCCTTTTGGAAGAATCCCTGCAATCATTGCGTCCAACCACTTCTTCTATACCTCCTGATGGCTTTGTCGACCTCAACCGCGACGACCACCGTTAGCGCGACAAGCCCTATCTTTATCCAATCCACCAACGCCAGGGCTTCGGTTCTGAAGACCCATTGAAGGGCAGGGACATAGACCACCACCACCTGGGCAAGGAAGGCGGCAACCATACTATAAAAAAGAAATGGGTTGCTGAGAGGGTTTATCCTAAAAACGGACTCGAGTTCGGAGCGAGAATTCCATGCCTGAAAGAACTGGAAAAAAACCATTGTGGTGACGGCAATGGTTCTTGCCCGTTCAAGGGAAACCCCTTCATCAAGGGCTGAAATAAAATTATAGACAACACCCGCAGAGATGATCAGGCCGACGAGAATACTCCTCTCGTACATCAATCTCGACATGATTCCCTCTTTCGGGTTTCTGGGCGGTTTCTTAATCACATCTTTCTCCCCCGGCTCGAAAGCAAGGGCGACATCCTGAAGCCCGTTTGTGACCAGGTTGATCCAGAGGAGTTGAGCGGCCACGTAAGGAATCGGGAGATCGAGGGCCATGGCAATAAGAATGGAGACAATAGCGGCAAATCCTGTAGGAATGAGGAAAAGGGTTACTTTGCGGATGTTGTCAAAAACGACTCGCCCCGCTTCAACGGCATGGAAGATGCTGGCAAAATTATCATCGGTGATCACCATATCGGCTGACTCTCTTGCCACATCCGTGCCTGTCTTTCCCATCGCTACCCCAATATGGGCTGCCTTGAGGGCTGGGGCATCATTCACCCCATCGCCTGTCACGGCCACGACCTCACCGTGTTTCATAAACTGCTGGACGATCCTTAGCTTGTGATGAGGGGACACTCTCGCATAAACCGAGACATCCTTGACTTTTGTGAAAAGGTCGTCATCACTCATCGTTTCCAATTCCCTGCCGGCTAACACCTTCGATCTCTCCCGGCTAATCCCGAACATCCTTCCAATGGCTGAGGCGGTCACGGCATGATCCCCGGTGATCATGGCAACCCTTATCCCCGCTTCTCTGCAACCTCTCACAGCATCGATGGCCTCTGGCCGCGGAGGATCAATTATCCCCTGCATTCCCGCCAGGATAAAGTCTCCCCCGATATTGTGGCGGGTGAGTTCACGGAAATCATTCTGGACTTCCTTATAAGCCATAGCCAACACCCTCATGCCGTCTTCGGCAAAATGTTCACCTGTTTCGAGTACCTTCTTTTTATCGAGAAGACCTCCTGCTGCGGGTTCAGTGCACATCTCGAGTGTCTTTTCAGGGGCGCCTTTAACAAAGAGGAGTTTCTTACTGTTATGGCTGTGCAGCGTCGCCATGAACCCATGTTCAGACTCAAAAGGGATGATCGATAGCTGCGGGTAACGAATCTTCTCATCTTCGGGGTTGAGGCCTGCTTTCATCGCCGAGACGATGAGGGCCCCCTCGGTGGGGTCTCCATCTACTTTGAACTGCCCATCTTCCTGGTAAAGGTTCGATTCGTTGCAAAGCATACCGATCCGGGCAACCCGCTGTAGTCCCTGCAAGACCTCCGTATCGGTAGGCTCCCATTCATGGAGAATCTCTCCTTTGGGCTCGTAACCGCTTCCCGTTACCTCGTAGCAATGATTTCCGTCATAGATCACCTTCACGGTCATCTCGTTCTTCGTGAGGGTTCCTGTTTTGTCCGAACAAATGACCGTTGTGCTTCCGAGAGTCTCCACTGCAGGAAGGTTTCGAACGATGGCATGCCTTCTTGCCATCCTGCTGATCCCTATAGCCATCGTGACAGTGACCACAATGGGCAGCCCTTCCGGTACGGCAGCCACGGAGGCAGCTACAGCAATCTTAAAGATCTCGGCGATCGACATACCAAGAAAAAGCCCCAGGATGGATATGGCCGCCGCACTGCTTAACACGATGAGGCCGATAAATTGGGCAAATTTTACGATCTTTTGCTGCAGGGGAGTTGTAGTGACGGAGAGTTCCTCGACCTCACGGGCAATCTGTCCAAGGACGGTCTTGACACCCGTTTCAACCACAATACCCCTGCCCCTGCCATTCACCACGATCGTTCCCATGAAAGCCATATTCCTCTGGTCGCCCGGAGTGAGATTCTCTTCCTCGATGGGCCTTTTTGTCTTTTCTACAGGGACCGATTCACCCGTGAGCGCAGCTTCCTCAATCCTAAGCTCCGTCGTCCTGAACAGCCTCAGGTCGGCAGGCACCCGGATGCCGGATGCCAACAGGACAATATCCCCCGGCACAAGATCCTCGCTGCGGACCTCCTTCTCCCTCCCCTCCCTCACCACCTTCGCCTTGGGAACGACCATACTTTTGAGGGCCCGTATGCTCGTTTCGGCCTTATATTCCTGGAAGTAGCCAACGACGGCATTCAGGATCAACACCACCACAATAACACCGGTATCAATATATTCTCCAAGAATGGCTGTCACGAGCCCCGCAACAAGGAGAATATAGATAAGGGGACTGGTGAACTGGTGAAGCAGAATCTTGAGGCGGCTGACCCCTTTCCCTTCAGGAAGTTTGTTAGGGCCGTGGGTTTCAAGAAGTTTCTTTGCCCGGTCCTCGGACAACCCATCTTCCGAGGTTTGAAGCTTGTTGAATACCTCTTGCTCATCAAGCTGATACCATTTCATTTGCTCCGTTTCCTTCCCTTAACGTTCTTCTCCATAAGAGTTTTTCAGACCATCGTAATTTCACAACTGATCTCCACCCGAATAGATTGTCAAACAGCATCATGACAATGAATCCGAAGAGGACCCCAAAGGTAGCTTCTAAGGGGTGGCCACATCGAGGTGTTTCAGGTATGATTTCATTCCTGGTCAAAATAGCATGGCCCCGCCGGCAAGGGCAAGATCGCATGGGAGAAGGGGAAGAGCATTTTTCGATCCTATCCTATTGATTCTATTTTATCCCCGTCTCTTCCCCTTGGTCCACACAGACCTCAGACAACCCAGACGGCACAATTTTCGACCTCCGTAACGGTTCGCAGAACCACAGATCCCAGCCGGAATTCTCTCGCCTGCGTGGAGCCTTTTCGGCCAAGGACCAAGGTTCCGTACTTGCCTTTGCGCACTTCTTTGAGAATGGCCGGGGAAACCTTTTTGGTCGAGGCTGATTTATCGTAGTCGAAACGAGTGCCTAACGCTTTTTTGTCGTAGCCTAAATCCTCGAGTGCTTTCTGCGCTTCATCGAAAAAGTGGTCCATTTCCTCCTTATCTCGTTCCACCATGCGCCTTTCGATTTCCTTCATCTTTTCTTTTTCCTTCTGAGTAAGATTCTCTGCGAAAGGCGCACAATAATGATAAAAGTGGATTTGAACACCCTCCAGGCCGCGAAGCATTTCCCCAACATACCGGGCAAGTTGAACCGCTTTCGGGGTGTGATCCATAGCAACGAGAACCTTTCGGCTTTTCCATTCGTTGCCACTCACGAGCCAGACGGGATGATTTTCAGAGATTTCCAGCAGCTTGCTGGTAATGCTGCCCAGGAAGATATCATCGAACCACCCCATGCCTTTCTTCCCCATCGCGCAGGCATCGTAATATCCTGCATCAGCCTCGTGAATGATATCGCGGGCGACTCCCACGATCTGCGGAGCATGCTTGGCCTGGATGTGGCTTTTGAGGAGCATAGTGCTCCTCCCGATAAAGGGGGGGGGACTGAAGGAAGGATGTTGAGAACAGTGACTTCCAGATCCGAGGCCCCTTTGTAAAGATCGGCAAGATAGGCAGCTGAACTCAGAGCGAAATTCGACCCATCCGTGGCGAGCAAAATTCTTTTCATCCGATTCCCCTTTCATCCTTCTTGCGAGATTGATTCGACTATACCCCTGCTGTTCTAAAAGCAGCCATGATCATTGCTTTCGCCTCCTTCTGGATCTGCCTGAGGTGTTCTCGGCCCCTAAAACTTTCTGCATATATTTTGTACACCTCTTCGGTCCCTGAAGGCCGCACAGCAAACCATCCATTTTCCGTTACAACCTTAATGCCTCCAATGGGGGCATTATTTCCTGGAGATCTGATCAACTTGGCCAGGATGGTTTCCCCGGCCAGCGCAGAGGGTGCAATTTGATCGGGCGAAAGCTTGCTAAGAACTACCTGTTGCTCCCGCGTGGCGGGTGCATCGATTCTCTCATAGACCGAATGGCCAAGCATCTCTCCGAGGTTCTGATATTGTATGCTGAGGTCACTTCCGGTTCTGGCCGTAATCTCAGCTGCAAGTAGACCCGAAATGATTCCATCTTTGTCCGTGGTCCATACAGTTCCATTCTTTCGTAAGAGGGAAGCTCCGGCGCTTTCCTCTCCGGCAAATCCACAGGATCCATCCAATAAGCCGTTCACAAGCCACTTGAATCTGACTGGGACTTCAAATCGTTTTCTGCCCAGGTGTTTGGCCACCCGATCGATCATGCTGCTGGTAACAAAGGTCTTTCCGATTGCTGTATCCTTTCTCCATCCGGGTCGATTACGAAACAGATACCAGACGGCAACAGAGAGAAAATGATTTGGGTTCATGAGCCCCATACTTGGTGTGACAATACCGTGTCGGTCACCGTCAGGATCGTTTCTGAACGCAATGTCAAATTTCTCTTTTAACTTGATAAGGCGTGCCATGGCGTATTGGGAAGAACAATCCATTCGGATCTGGCCATCTCCGTCGAGGGTCATAAAACCAAAAGTAGGATCAATCACCGGGTTTAGCACATTGATATTCAATCCATACCTTCGGGCAATCGGCTCCCAAAATGGCAGTGTAGAACCGCCCATTGGGTCAACCCCCATTTTCAAACTGGCGGATCGGATGACTTTCATGTCGATGACATTTTGAAGATCTTCAACATATGGGGTCACATAGTCATATTCATGTATTGTGCTGGCTCTTAAGACCTTTTCGTAGGGAATTCTCCGTACCTTTTTATTCTCATCCCGCAAAAGATCATTGGCTCTCTCCTCGACCCATTGGGTCACGTTTGTATCGGCTGGACCGCCGTGAGGAGGGTTATATTTCAATCCACCGTCCTCTGGAGGCTTCAATTCTTCGTCAAGTTCATAAACAAGTGGTATGCCTGTAGGGATATTAAGTTCCACAATTTCATCATCGGGAACGTTTTCTAAGTATTTTATGAGAGCCCTTAAACTGTTACCATGGGCCGTTACAATAACTTTTTTACCTGATTTTATTTTTGGAGCTATATCACTATGCCAGAATGGCAAAAAGCGTTCTACTGTATCTTTTAAGGATTCGGTTAAAGGAAGAGCTTTTTCATCTAAATCTTTGTATCTTGGATCATTGCCAGGATATCTTTCATCAGTTTTTTCAAGGGCAGGGGGTCTTATGTCATAGCCCCTCCTCCAGATATGAACTTGTTTGTCACCGTATTTTTCTGCTAACTTGGCCTTATTCAATCCCTCCAATGCTCCATAGTGGCGCTCATTGAGACGCCAAGAAGTTTTCACAGGGACCCACATCAAATCCATCTCATCCAGAACAATCCATAAAGTTCTAATGGCTCTTCTCAATACAGAAGTAAATGAAATATCAAAAACAAAGCCACCTCTTTTGAGAATTCTGCCCGCCTCTATAGATTCAGCAATGCCTTTGTTTGACAAATCAACATCAATCCAACCAGTGAACCTATTCTCAAAGTTCCAAAGACTTTCACCATAGACATAGTGCAAAGAAATCAAGCGATTGGTTGAAGAAATCAGTTATTGCACGCGCAATGAGGTACCCTTCGGGTGGGTCAATTCCCTTTAGTGTTGAGGCCTGTAGTCGATCTCTATCAGTTCCCTCCCACACTTTGGACACTTCATATCCAATATATGCTGCCTTTCAATTAAGACGATATCAAATCTAATTTGAAGATAAAAAAGAACTAACCGCTTACTCGAAAGTATACTTTGAGGTAGAAATTTTGAATGCCAAATCGATCGAGAGGAATCTCAACCACATTTCCAGAGATTCCCGCAGGGAAGGAAACGAAAAGAGGATATTCCCCCACAACAATGCCCCTTCCATCGCAACGCCAACATTCGAAAGGCCCTACCCCACCGCGACCCTCGCAGGCCGGGCATTGGAATTGAGATGGAATGAATACTCGAACCTGACCTCCTCTAAGGGCTTCTTCCGGAGATAGGATAATTTCAACATTCAGGCTCTCGATGGTTTCAGCCTTGGGACGGGTGAGAAGGGTAAAATTGCTCCATAAACGGTCAAAAAGTTGCTCAAATGAAGGCTGGATGGTTTGAAAGGAATGGGTTAAGGATACTTCCCCGAGATCCACTTTTTTTTCGGGTGCGAGCGACTCCACTGGGGTTTTTGGGGTTAAATTTAAAGGTTTTTCCCCGCCAAGCAATGCCTCCTCATAGGCCTTTCGACGCCCCGCATTGATTAATGTAGAATATGCCTTCTGGATTCTAAGGAAAATTTCTCTATCGTGTTCGAGGAGATCTGGATATAACTCTGAAACTAATTCCCGGTAGGCTGATTCGATCAAATCCATCGATGCATCTGATTCAAGACCGAGAAGGGAATAAAGATCTCTTTTCATAATAAGCCTCCTTCCATTCCCCCAAGAATCCTTTCTTGCCAGTAGACCAAAAGGATTCGCCGCTTAAACCAGCCCCTCTCAATTCTGATTCATTATACCATATTTGTCATATTCGTCTTCGCAGGGTGGATTTCTTTTTTGGCAAGCAACATGCAGTTTTTGGGGGGCCGGTACCAACCACAGGATCTATTCCCTTCTCCTGCTTCTGCGTCTAAAATTTGACATGAGTATAAGCCGATAATTTGCTTGACAGATTTATCAGCCCTGCTATGATTTAAAATATAAAATTTCCCTCGTTCATAAAAATATCCCAACCTAACCATTAGCCTTCTGGAGTAGCGGATGAGAAGTGGGGTAATCAGAAGATGCCTTGGTGGAGCCTCTAAGAGGGTTCTAAAACCCTTTTTGAGGCTTTTTATTTATTTTCAATAGGGCCACATCTATGCTCCAGCTGATCCCCATCTGGCCTGAATGGCATCTTCATGGGGAGAAGATAGCGACGTCTAAAGTTCTCTGCCAGTCTTCTTTTGAAACAACGGGGTGGCAAGCCAATAACCAGCGGCATGAATTAAGGCTGCCACAGGTGCACCGAAATATTTGAATTGCCGCAATAGCCATCAAAAGGCTAACTCGGAAAGGCAGAGTCATCGGCATGTGGTTGTAGCCTGAGTGAATACCCAAAATTCTAAAAAAAGGAGGGAACGACAATGTGGAGTAGCATTTTTAATGCGCCTTTAGAAGAGATGGTGAAAAAGTTTTTACTGGTTATTCCCAACATCGCCGCTGCCATCGCCGTTTTAGTCATCGGTTATATCATCGCCCGCATCATTAAGGCGGTTGTGGTCAAATTTCTTACCTCCACCAAATTGTTCGGCAAGGTTGAAGAATGGGAGATTCCAGAAAAAGAGCGTCCTGTCAAGCTAATCGGGGCACTCACCTTCTATCTGGTCATGTTATTTGTTCTATTAGCTTTCTTTAATGTTCTCAATCTTCCGATCATCGCCGACCCGATCAACAAACTTGTGAGCACGGTCATGGAGTATCTACCCAGAGTGGTTGGAGCTGGCATAATCCTCCTCATCGCCTGGATCATCGCTAAAATACTAAAATTGGTCATTTTAAAAGGCCTGGAATTTCTAAAATTTGATGAAAAAACATCCAAGTATTTTAACGTAAAAGAAGGGAGGAAACCCAGCCAGATTATCGCCGGAATCACCTTTTATCTCGTACTACTATTTGCCCTTCCTGCCTTCTTAGAGGCATTAAAACTTTCTTCGGTAACGAACCCTATCAGTGAGATGTGGAGTAAATTTACAGGGATTCTTCCCAACTTATTGGCTGCCACAATTATCGGAGTTGTCGGTTTTCTGATCGCCAAGATTGTTCGCGAGATTATCGTCAATCTCTTGGTGGGTTTTGGAATGGATCGAGGGGCAGAGAGAATAGGGATCGATAAAAATTTAGGAGAGTTAAAGGCTTCAGGGATGGTCGGAACAATCGTTTATGTTTTGATTTTGATCCCTGTATTCATTGCCGCCTTTGACGCTTTAAATATTGCCGCCATCTCCACTCCTGGGAAAGAAATGTTAGCATTTATTCTAAATAAACTCCCAGCCATCTTTGCTGCCGCGGTAATTATCATCCTGGCCATTGTGATAGGGAAAATCCTTCAAAACTTATTGGCCCAAGTACTTAGTGGTGTGGGCTTCAACAATCTTTTGGAAGGTTTGGGAGTTAAAAGAGTAGGCAATAAAACTCCTTCCCAGGTGGTGGGGATCATTGCGTTCATTTACATCATCTTCTTTGCCATTATGGAAGCGGCCGAGGTCTTAGATTTCAAGATGCTTTCCGAGTTAAGTAGTAAATTTATTGCCTTTGCCTTTAAGGTGATTTTGGCGGTTATCATTCTAGGAGTAGGTGTTTTAATTGGGAATTGGGTGAAACGATTGGTCCAGGGGGCGGCCAAAGATAGACCCTTTTTGGCCAATTTGGCTAAGCTGACTATCATTGTGTTTGCCTTGGCTATCGCTCTCCAGAATCTTGGCATTGCCGATGAGATCGTGATCTTGGCTTTTGGGTTGCTCCTCGGTTCTATTGCGATAGCCGCCGCCATCGCCTTCGGCATCGGGTCGAAAGATATTGCCGGACGGGAAGTGGATGCCTGGGTGAAAAAATTGAAGGGCGAAAAGTAGTTTACCCTCTTAAGGGTCCCTATGAACCACAGCAAGTTCCGGCCGATGATAGCCGCCAGAGAACGTTAGCGGGACATCTCAACATTTACTACGATGCGGTAATTGCGTGCATTCGGGATGCAGAATCTATTCTGATATTTGGTCCTGGTGAGGCCAAGGGCGAACTGCAAAGAGCTACTACAGGCCATTCCTAGGCCAACGAGCAGTAATTGCAACACTCCCTTCATGAAACCAGCATTGAGAAAAAGAAGGAAAAAAAGCAAATTCCTATCCATGAGTGAATGCACGCCATGCGACTATATCTGATCAACCCCTCCAACCCGCTTGTCAGCATGGTCAAATTCAAGGAGAGCCGCTGGAACCGTTACCGCGTGTGGAAACCGCTCAGCCTTATGGTTCTCGCGGGCCTGACCCCACCGGAGTGGAAAATCTCGATCGTGGACGAGAACCTCGGAGCGCCGGACTATCCGGCCATGCCTCGGCCGGACGTTGTGGGCATTACCGCCTTTACCTCGCAGGCGAACCGTGCCTATGAAGTGGCCGCTTACTTCCGGCGTCTGGGCGTGCCCGTCGTCATGGGCGGCATTCACGCAACCATGTGCCTGGACGAGGTCATGGAGCATGTGGACTCGGTCGTCACGGGGGAAGCCGAGGGCATCTGGCCGCAGGTTCTGGAGGACGCCCGGCATGGCAGCCTGAAGCGCCGGTATGACGGAGGTCTATCCGAGATAAACGATGTCCCGCTCGCCCGTCATGATTTGCTCGCTACGGGATATGCCTTAGGAGCCATTCAGACCACGCGCGGCTGTCCATTGAACTGCAGCTTTTGCAGCGTGACGGCGTTCAATGGGGCCCAGTACCGGCAGCGCCCCATTCCGGATGTGGTGCGGGAATTCCAGTTGATCCGGGAGAAATATGTCCTGGTGGTGGACGACAATCTCGTCGGCACGCGCCCTGACCACATCGCCCGCGCCAAGGAGCTGTTCCGCGCCATGGCCCGGGCGAATCTGCGCAAGGAATGGATTGCCCAAGCGACCATTAACTTCGCCGATGACGAAGAACTCCTGACGTTGGCCGCGAAGGCGGGATGCAGCGGCGTCTTCATCGGCTTTGAATCCCCCGCGCCGGAAGGGCTTGGGGAGATCGGCAAGAAATTCAACCTTCTGAAGGGCCGGGATTTTCGCGCCTCCGTGCGGCGCATACAGCGGCACCACATACTGGTCGCGGGTTCCTTTATCATCGGTTTGGACATAGACGAACCGGGCATCGGCAAACGTATCGCCGAGGTGGGCAGACAGTACGGCGTGGACAATCTCAACGTGCTGTTTCTAACGCCCTTGCCCGGCACGCGCCTGTGGGAGCGGATGAAATCGGAGGACCGCATCGCCCTCGATGCGTTCCCGGAAGACTGGAAATACTATACGCTGACCTTCCCGGTGGCCCGGTATAAGCATTTGTCTCTGGACGGCATCATCCAAGAAATGATCTCCTGCAACCGCAACTTCTATTCCATGCCGAGCATTCTGCGCAGGGTGGGCAGCAATTTGTGGCAACGCCGCAAGCCGCTGATCAGCTTGGTGGGCAATCTTTCATTTAGGGGCAATTTCCGTGTGAGCAGCAAGGCATATGCGGACTTCCAGCGTCAACGGGGTAGTTAGGGGGTTACTTGAGCAACCGATAAGCGTTAACAAGACAAATTTCTGGGACGCCGATGGAAGTCCCAAACGATGACCCAGTCGAAAACCTTTCCTTGTCCGAACTCGTGTTTTGCAGAGTTGGTTACCTCAGCCCAGAGTTGGCTCGCGGGAGAGGGTTTTAAGTGTCAGAAGCTTCAGACCGAAGATGGCGGCACTTTGCTGCAAATTGAAAAGGTTGGCGGATGGCGCAAGTTTGTGGGAATGTCTACGGCACTGAATATTGTTTTTCATCAAGTTGAGAACACGGTAAACGTGGAAATTGGTGCCGGACGATGGTTTGATAAAGCTACTACAGGTGCCGTCGCCTATTTTATTCTCTGGCCTTTGGCCCTGACTGCCGGAATCGGCGCCTGGCAACAACTGAAGATGCCGGAGCGTGTTTTCGAGCATATTGCCACATTTCTCAGCCCGTATGCGAAATGAAATTCTTAAAATAATTATGCGTAATCCGATTAGGGACGAACAGTGAAACGCATTTTATTGGCTACGCAGGCGACCCGTTTCAAAAAGCCACCCTTTTGTAAAAAACCTTTTGCTCATTCCAGCCGGCCGAGGTCTCATCGATCCCATCTCCCATATAATCGACAAATACGGGCCCGGCTTCGGATGATTTTGCTAGGTTTGCCGGATCGAATCTGGCTCGCCATCGCTCACTCCTTATACAGATTATCGCGAAGTTTAGCCATCTGTCCCTTGAGGCTGGCATCGTACACGACATTACCGATTTTCATCAAAACCCCACCGATTAAGGAAGGATCATTTTTTAAGGAGAGGATGGCCTCTTTGCCTGTCAAAGACTCGATCAGGCTCTTTATCTCCTGCACAAGAGCGGAGGGAAGTTCCCTGGGAGTAATCAGGGTGACCCGGATACGCTCAGCCGCCTCATCACAGAGGTCGCGATAGGTCTTGGTGATCATGAAAAAATGGTCAATCCGTTTCCGGTGGATCAAAAGTTCGATAAACTTAATGGTCGTTGCCGCAAGGCCGAGCCTTTCACAGATCTTTCTGACGATCGCCTTACGGGTAGGCTTCCGAAATGCGGGGCTCCGGAGCACGACTCGGAGTTCCTTGTTTTCCCTGAGCAGATCCGCCATTTTATTCAGATCTTGCCCCAGGGCTTCATAATTCCCATCCTTTAAGCCAATTTCCAAAAGGGCCTTCGCATATTTTTTAGCAATGGTCAAGCTGATCATCTGAGCTCCTTCCCCTTCGCCATGGGCTCGCGTCTTTCCTGATCCATCAACTTCGCTTTGACAATATTTCCCTGGGGAAAAACTCTCCCAAAAAAACCAAGGTCGCGAACGGGTGTTTACTCTTTGACCGACCGCTAAAGCTGGATCTGAGAACCAATTTCCACCACGCGATTGGCGGGTAGACCATAATAGGCCGCCGCGGTTGCAGCGTTTCGCGACATAAAGGCAAAGAGTACTTTACGCCAGCGCATCATCCTGGAATCACCGGTGGTAAACAAGGATACTCTGCCCAAGTAATAAATCGTTTCTGCCTCGTCGATCGGAAGCCCTAAATTGATGGCCACCTTCATGATCTCCGGCACGTTGGGCCTTTGCATATACCCGTTGTAAGCCAAAACCCGGTAGAAGCCCTGCCCCAAATCCTCGACTTTCACCCTTTCATGGACCGGTGCCTTGGGGATGTCAGCGGGCAGAATCGAAAGGAGCGCCACCTTCTCGTGTAAAATCTTGTTATATTTGAGGTTGTGCAAAAGGATATTAGGGCGCCTACATGACGTTGTCAAGCCCCCTTCTCGATCGAAAATCCATAGATTCGTTGAGCATGGGTTATAAAAAAATCAAATAGGCCTAGCGTATTCCGGGCAGGTGGCGGGTAAAAGAGTAGAATAAATTGCGCTTGCTGTTTAGCGACGATTTCTAACGCGTTAAATGAATCGCAATCGCCGACGGTATATGCTACACTGGATGTCATTATTGGCCTCCCTTCGATTGAGATTAATTGCGAAATTCGGATTGCCCTCTTTCGATCATCGCCATTTGTTGTTAACTTTCAAAGGATGTTCCCTAACATAAGAAGGAGACCTGAAACTTGCAGGTGAGCAGCAGGAACATTCGCGGGACCTTGCTCCAATGGAGGGCGCGCCTCCGCGGAAACGGTTTGGCCCAAAAGTTCGCCGTTACCGAACCACCGCTGCGCGCGGAACTGTTCAGCAGTGACCAGATGAAGCAGCATGGCAAAGTCCTGGCGGACTCGCACCAATTGGGTTTGGGAGGCGCCCCGGACCGGCTTCTGACGCGGCTCGCTGAGAACGAAGGCGTCCTGATTGGAACCCGCAATCTGCTGACGACGGCGGTCAAGGCGAACCGCCGAATTGCGCCAGCCGGGGAATGGCTGCGACGATCGCGCGGCACATGTTGGGTTCTACCTGATCGACAAGGGCTTGGTGCAGCTCGAGCGACTGGAAGCAAGAAAGGGGACAGATTTATTTTTTTCCCTTCCTTGGTCTCCCTTGTCCTCGAAATTCCTAAATTCTCCTTCCATTCCTTAGGGTTCTCTTGATAGTAAAAATAATCTTCATCACTTACAAAGACTACCTGACGATTGTGACCCCGATAAGCGAGATCGCTTGCGGTCTCGCTTATCATGATGAGGGTAGTTGTATTAGAAAAATAAATCTGTCTCCTTTCTTGCTTTCTTCGCTAAAACATATTTTACATCTTGCCAGTCTCGTTTCTTTTTTCCCATCAAGACACTATGACCACAATAAGGATATCTGCTCAGCTCTGTAAGATCAGAAACGATTTTAGCTCTGATTGGGTTCAAGTGGATATGTCTGACTAATTCACTTATTGACATACAAGAGAAATTTTCCTATACTTGACCTCTCAGAAAACAAGTTTTATCAAATAATAGAACTATTGGGAGGCAGCTAATATGGCATCTGTTGTTCAGTATTATGAGAGAATCAACTCGGTTGCCGTAATCGGCAACTATTTACCCCGACAGTGCGGTATTGCAACATTCACTACTGATCTTGTCGAAGCATTATCAACAGAAGCGCCCAGTATAAACTGCTGGGCGGTTGCCATGAATGACACAGCCGAGGGATATGCATATCCTGAAAAAGTGCGATTTGAGATTAACCAGAACAGACTTAACGATTATGGTGTCGCATCGGAGTATCTCAATATCAGCCAGGTGGATATTGTCTGCGTGCAGCATGAATACGGTATTTTCGGCGGCCCGGTCGGCAGTCATCTCCTGAAACTTCTTGGAGATCTTCGCATGCCGGTCGTAACAACCCTGCATACGGTTCTGAGAGATCCAGCCCAGGAATATCGTGAAGTCATGCGCAGGCTGTCTGATCTGTCCGATAAACTCATCGTGATGAGCCACAAGGCTGTTGATTTCCTCAAAGATATCTATGACGTGCCGGAAGAGAAAATTGCCTTTATCCATCACGGCATTCCGGATACGCCTTTTATGGATCCCAACTTCTACAAAGATCAGTTCGGCGTGGAAGGCAAAAAGGTGCTTCTCACATTCGGCCTGATTTCCCCCAATAAGGGCATTGAAAACGTCCTGCAGGCGCTTCCGTCAGTCATCCAAAAACACCCTGATCTTACCTATATTATCCTGGGAGCAACACATCCGCATATCTTGAAGGCGCATGGGGATGAATACCGCATCAGCCTGCATCAGCTCGTGCGCAAACTAGGTATCAGCGAGCATGTCATTTTTCAAAACCGTTTTGTTGAGATGAAAGAATTATGTGAGTTTCTCGGCACCACCGATATATATATAACTCCATATCTTGAAGAAGCCCAGATTACTTCCGGGACCCTCGCCTATGCCATGGGGACCGGCAAAGCCGTCATTTCAACCCCGTACTGGTATGCGACCGAGATGCTAGCCGAAGGACGGGGAAGAATTGTTCCATTCAAAAACCCTGATGCCATAGCGGAACAAATCATCGACCTTCTGGACAACGATACTAACCGGCATACGATACGCAAAAAAGCCTATACATTCTGTCGCGAGGCGATCTGGAAGGAGGTGGCCCGAAGATATCTCGAGGTTTTCAGCGAGGTTCAGCTCAACCGTTCCCGGCACCCCCGCCCCCGACACTCATATATTGAAAACATCAAATCTATCACGAATTTCGAGCTCCCGGAAATGAAGCTTGATCACCTGAAAACCCTTACCGATGATACCGGCATTTTGCAACATGCCATCTATACCATCCCCGATCGCGACCATGGCTACTGCACCGATGATAATGCCAGAGCGCTGACGCTTGCAGCCATGGGCCGGAAATATCTGCTTACAGACAGCAAGTACTTCGATTCCCTCAGCAACCAGTATCTCAGCTTTCTACTGGATGCCTTCAATGTCGAAAAGGGGCGGTTTCGTAATTTTATGACCTATGCACGGCAATGGACTGAGGAGGTGGGATCCGAGGATGCTCACGGCAGGGCGCTCTGGGGCCTTGGCAAGGCCGTGGCTTTTCTTGACAATCGCGGACAGATGGCAATGAGCACGACGCTCTTCAACCAGGCGATGAAAGCTGTCGAGCATTTTAATTCGCCCCGAGCCATCGCTTTTGCCCTGGTGGGCATTCATGCCTACTTGCATAAATTTTCAGGCGACAGTGAAGTGCGCAGGGTCCGAGAAGTCATTGCCGACAGGCTTTTCAATCAGTTCAGGAACAATGCAACAAACAGCTGGCCCTGGGTTGAAAACACTTTAAACTATGCCAACGGCAAGCTGCCCCATGCCTTACTCGTGTCCGGCCAATGGATGCAGCGCAGCGATATGATCGATATGGGGCTCGTGTCCCTCAAGTGGCTGCTCACCATCCAGACCGAAAAGGGCCACTTTATGCCGATCGGGAATAACGGATGGTATAAACAAGGCGGCCCCAAAGCCCGTTTCGACCAGCAGCCTGAAGAAGCTGATGCCATGATCGACGCCTGTGTCGAAGCCTTTAACATCACCCGGGACAAAACATGGATCGAAAATGCGGTTATGTGCTTTAACTGGTTTCTCGGAGACAACGACCTGAACATGTCGCTCTATGATCCTAAGACGGGCGGCTGCCGCGACGGGCTGATGGCTGATGGCATAAACCAGAATGAAGGCGCCGAGTCGACGCTTGCATGGCTTCTTTCTCTAATGACATTGCAAAAGCTTTATGCCGATGAGATTTTAAAACAATCATCGTCTCCCAATCAACCGGTTAGCGTAAA